>ERZ1034844.426-NODE-426-length-23311-cov-24.689026_pt1 | contig 23311 bp, 21 predicted proteins | sample MGYA00520594_ERZ1034844 | MGnify/ENA primary metagenome ERZ1034844 (study PRJEB33766, sample SAMN09781733) | gut metagenome | biome: gut microbiome | host: Homo sapiens | place: Madagascar | study: EMG produced TPA metagenomics assembly of the PRJNA485056 data... | reverse complement strand
ATTTTATATTTAAAATATTTGAATATATCCTTGATGAAGATATGACATTCGGTATATTATTTATGATTATTATTTTGATAATCATCATTATTATTTTTTAAGCAATCAGCTATTTTGATGCTTTCATTAATTGAAGAACTTGCAGTTCAATTATAGATTTAACGGATGACAATTTATAAATGACATTGTTCCGAAGCATAAAGGAAAAACAGTTGTAAATGGAACCCTAAAGGCAATATTTAAAGAGATTGGTTTACTATAAGGAGATTTGTTTCACCGAATGATTTTATCGGATTTTAGTTTTTTCTTTTCCGCATCTTTACTTTTTGATGATATTGTATTCTTAAAAGATTGCATTCGGCTATTGTCTATCAGGATACCGCGTTAAACAATGATCAACAGGATAAAGAAAATGAAAAAGAAAACCGTCGTTAAAAAAGTATTTGTCTGCATCGTGGCAGTATTGCTAATTGCGGCAATATCATATATTATTGCAATGCCGAATGTTAATGTAGTTTATGAATACAACGGAAGGGTATATACTCAAAACAGCAAAAGCATTATAAGACACGAGATTGAATTGCCCGAATACAGCGAAATAAGCAATATAGCGGTAGCGGACAACGGCATGTACTGCCACGCAAAACGGGGAGAAATTGGCTACTTCCTTTTTGTATCGAAGAAAAATGTAATAACAGAAATTCATGAGGACAAGCATTATTCGTCAAAAATAGACAACGCGGTTGTTTGCAACGGCGTATATCAGGCAAGCTACAGCTATTGCGATTTTGAAAACGGCGACGAAAAAACAGGTTTGCTAAAGGTTGATTTTAAAAACAGGCAATTATCGTATGACAAATATCCCGAAAAGCTGTCATCTTATAATTATGTAACCGACGGAAAAAGTCTTTTCGGCAGTGACGGCACGAGTATTCTCAAATACAGCGACGGAAAATATACCGCCCTTGCAAATGGAACTTCGGCTGTTGGGATTTATGACAATTCGTTGATTTTTGAAAACGATAATGAATTGTATCAACTCGATTTATCAACTAATGAGGTTGACAAGTGCGATTTTAATTTGAACATGAATGATTACCGCACGGTCGATTATGAATCGCTTGTATGCTTTGTAAAAAATTATTGCATTGGGTGTAAAGTCGGTTTTTCAAAATATTCCGGCGGAAATTCATTGTTTACGCATACTTCGATACAAAGCTTAAATCACAAAGTTTCATTCATACTTTTAGGCAGCACCGGCAGCGTATATGAAAACATACAAATAATGCAATAAATTTAAATCGGGAGAAAACTATGAAAAAAGTTGTTACTGTTGTTATTTCGGTTGTGATGGCACTTGTTGTTTTAGTTACGGCAGGCGTTAATGTCGTTTATTACTTGCTTTCGGGCGATGAATACACAAGAATGCTCAGCACATCAAAAGCGGAGCAAATCACCGTGACAAATGAGGGCAAGACCGTCGAATTAGACAGCGACTCTGACGAATATAAAAACATTGTCAAAATGTTTAATCACAAATGGGTTAAGGTGAAAACCGACCATATGCGTTTCCATGAAGAGGGCAAATTCCAAATTGATATTAAAACGCCGAAAAGAACATATAAACTTTTGGGAAACCCGATGATTGAAACCGGAAACGGGCTTGAAAGCAAAGTTGAGTTTGTTCTGTATGACGCGTCGGATTATAATATAATGGAATATTTTTATTTCATCGTCACCGTGTCAAAAAACGATTTTTTAAAAATATTCCCAAATGCGGTTGAACAAATTGAAGCCGAACCGGATGAATCGGACGAAATCCCGGCGAACTTTACGGATACTGAAATTTCTAACGAGGATGAATAAACACACCGCCGCGGTGTGTGAAAGGTAGATTATTATGCTGACTAAAAATTTTAAAACAACATTTTCATTGATGCATATACTTCGCTGTTCAATGTGGTTTGTTTTACTTTAAATGTTATCTCTTTTTCATATGCCGAAATCGGTTATATTTCTTCATTTATAACTTTAGGGATTCAATTATTGTTGTTGCCGATTTATTTTACTTTTATCGGATTTATTTTTAAAAAATTGGAATTCAAACAATTTATGCCTTTTATAATTTTTTCGGTGATAAGCGGCGTATTACTGATATTATTCAGTTTAATTTTTTTCGATTTGTTATCAACGGAGGATTTGTATATTCAAGGTTTAGTATGCTCGTTATTAATGATAAGTCAACTTATAGAAGTATTTTTACCTATAGAAAGCACTGTGCTTTCTGTAGGCATTACAATAGTGATTTTTTTGTTGGAAATGTTTTTCAAAGTGCTTTTTATAAGATTCGGAAATAAAATAGCATGGGCGGAAAGCAGTGATTGATTTGTGGTGACGGAATTTTAGGAGAAACATATGAAAAAGCAAGCCAAAAATTTCTTTTTAATTGTATTCATTATTTTATTTGCTGCATCTTTTTGCTTTTATATACTGTTATATATTTCAAATGGGGGAAAGTCATCGGTTAAATTAAATATTATTGATGTTGACATTTTGAATAGCTTATCCATAGCAATATCTTATCTTTCCTTGGCAATGGGCGTAGTTTTTGAAATTATTTCGAGAAAAATCAAGTATTCCTTTTCGTTCTCAAAACTTGAAAGGCTGATATTAGCGGCTTTAATTTTGAATTTTGTTATATGCATTATATTTATAGAAAAATACGGAAGTGACATTAATAATTTTGCCAAAGCGCAAACGGCAATGTCATTAATATTAAGTTTCGCCGGTATAAGTGCCTCAAAGTCGGTCGGCATAGAATCTAAATAACGGAAAACTTAATCGGCAAAAGCGTTATGAAAAAAGAGATATTGGAAGTGATTTTAATGAAAACATTAGAAAAAATATCATTTTTTATAGATGATTGTATTGAATATATTGTTGACGCTATATTTATTGCGGATGAAACCCGATATGGCATATCTTTAACTGTTTTTGCCGTTTGTATGGTCGCAATTGTTGTTTTGGCAATAATCGACCGCCTGCGCTCCGGCTTTACGGAAAAGGGTATAACAATCGGCGTGGTACTGCTCGACGGCGCAATTTCGTTGACTTCTGTAATGATGTGTAATTTTATATTTGCATTAATTTTCACTGTGATAGCAACAATCTTTATGCCGAGATTTGAAAAGAACACTGTTAATGAATATTTGAAAAAAAAGTAAAGACTACACCGAAAAAATATTTGCTTTACGCAGTCACATCGCTGGTTTCTTTTATAATAGGGCTTGTTGTCTTAAAGTTAATTTCGGCTTGATTGATAAAAAATTCTTTATTGGAGCATGATAGTATGTTTGACTTTTTCGATGAATTTTTGGATTTTTTGATTGATATTTATATCTGCAATTCTATCGGCGCTGTTTCTATGGCTGTTGTTATGATGCTTAGCTTTATTGAGGGAATAATCACATATTATTATTTTAAAAGAAAAGGCACGCCCTTTGATGATGTGAAAATTTATACATTGTTGTTTTTTAGGCTTGTGGTTTTTATTTCGGCTATATGCTTTAGATTTTGGTTTGCGCTTATTTTATCTTTTTTGGCAATAATGGTTTCAAAGAAAATAGAAAAGCGTTTATATGAGTTTAAAATTGATGAAATAAATTCTTCCGCTCTCGAAGCGGTTGTAAATTCGGAATTTCAAAAAATTAAAACAAGTTCGTATATCGGTATAGGGCTAATCTATTTTTGTATCGGTTTGGTATTTAGTTTATTATTTGAGTGAATATGAAAATACGGCAGAGGATAATCGTACCTTTTGCCGTGTTTTTATTGTGATTGACCGTAGGGGCGAACTGTGTTCGCCCGGAATTATTGACAATAAATATGCGACAAACGGGCGACCGCAGGTCGCCCCTACGGGTATGTTGAAATTTTGATAAAAAGCCTTCTCCCTCGGGAGAAGGTGGCAACGCAGTTGACGGATGAGGGGTAAGTATGCAATAATGCACAATTAAATAAGAGCGCATACCAAACACCTCATCCGCTTCGCTTCGCTCAGCACCTTTTACTAGCGTAGACGCTCCCCTTTTGTCACTGTGTGACATTTCCCCCGTTAAGCGGGGGAATCTCCTCGAGGAGAAGGCTGGTATTCAAACTTTTAAGATTTCTTTATCACAAATTCCCCTTTTGTCACTGCGTGACATTTCCCCCGTTAAGCGGGGGAATTTCCTCAAGGAGAAGGCAATCGTCGTTAAGAGAGCGGTAAAAACTTGAAAAATAACAAAGACAATAATTCCGCCGATTTTGGCAATAAAATATACATGTTTTGCACTGCCTGTTGACAAAACACTTCAAATATGATATTAAAATATTAAACGGAGTTTTATATCAGATAAAATGGAAGAGGAGTTTTACTATGAGCAACAAAAAATATCAAATCAATTATGCTGTTCAATCAATGCTTGCCGTTGTAGGAATTGTACTTTTGCTTATATTTTATAAAATGTCGTATATAAATACTATGCTTTTTACGATGATTCCCGGCGACTTGGCACAATACATAATATTTATCGGTGTGCTTATTGCTCTTGTTTTGCTTTTGTTGTTTGAAGTGATTTTGCTTGTCATTTCAATTAAGCAAACTAAAAAGGGTGAGGTTTCGGGCTTTGTTAAAGCCGCAAGATTTGTTTTGCCGATTGTATTTGTGATTTCATTCATGATTGTTTGTTTATGCGCTTTCGGCATGACCTCTGCAAAGAATGTTTTGGACAAAGAACCGGCGGTTGTAAGCCAAATAAATGACTACGCCTTGAAAGACAGCGATGAATCTAAATCGGACAATTACTATTTAACCTGCGAAAAGAATTCGCTCGGCAAAGCGGGATTTATCTACTGCGATAAGTCATATTTTGACAAATACGGAAACAGCCCAGATGTGAATTTTACTTGTTCGTTGCAGGAATCAAACAGTAGTTTGATTAAAAGCAAATTCGAAGGATATGACGAATACGACATTGTTTTGAAAAACAAATCCGACGGTGACGGATACACGCTTTATTATGACAGCGATGAAAAAGGCTATGCTTATTCATTATTGATTGAAAACGGTGACAAGCTGTTTTATTCAAAATTTTCTGCCGAAGATGTAAACGATTTTGAATATTCAAAAGACCAATTTGTTTCGGACAGTTTGTCTGTTTTTAACGATTGGGATAAGTTTTAATTTGATATTAGTGCGAAAATAAAGCACGGCAAAGGGCGATTGATGCCTTTGCCGTGCTTTTGTTTTATTATGATGGAATGTGTATGATGAAACGACCGTAGGGGCGAACTGTGTTCGCCCGAGATTATGAACAATGAATATGTAATGAACGGGCGAACACAGTTCGCCCCTACGATGGAATTCGTTGGAATTTCGACAAAAAAGCCTTTTCCCGAGGGAAAAGGCTTTTTGTTTGGTTTTTAAATTTTTATTTATTCGCCGTCGCCTGCGGAAAGAGTTGTTGAACTTTTAAGTTCGCTGTTGTCAACACCTTTAACCTTTTTGTCTATTGTATAATTGTTGTCGCCGTCGATACAAATTAAGTCGCCGTAATTTTCGTCATTATCATAATCGGTGATTGCGTAAAATTTGCCGTTGTATTTGCCGAATGACCAATTTATAACATCGTCGGCAACTTTTTCGGTGTTGCCGTTCGAATATTTATAAATATTACATTCACCGGTCTTTTCGCTGTAATCGGTTGCATAATAATATGTGTCTTTTTCATTTGGGTCATAATAAATATTAAACGGTGCGGCATCTTCAATTTCCTTGTCCTTGATATGGAGCGTGCCTTTGTAGTTTGAATTGTCGCCGAATCCGTCAAGAGGCATAAATTCGCCGTTTGTATAGAGGCAAACATAGATATTTTCGGCAATTGCTTTGGCATCGGACATACTCTCTGCCTCTTCAGGAAGGGAGTAAATCGAAATTGAATCCCACGAACTGTCATCGGAATTGCTGTCATAATTTTTTGCAAATGTTACAACAAATTTCGATGAATCCGGGTTGTAGCTAACCGTTGAGCAGTAGTAGCCTTTCTTTTCAACAGAAATGAGTTTGCTGCCGTTGTAAATTACATTATGCATGGTGATTTGTTGGCTGATTTTTGTTGATATATTTTCGCTGTCTGAAATTTTTGTAATATCAACCTTTTTCATACTGTCAATCGAGGTGTCATATACCGAGAAATAGACATATTCTGTAAATCCTGCCGAGTCGGTGCCGTTCGGCAAATTGTTAATTTGCATAATTGATGGATACGAAAGGTCGCTCGCGAGTTTTTCACCGCTCTCGTTATAAAGTGAATATGATTTGTAGTTGCTGTCGGCTTTAAGGTCTTCTCTCAAATTGTTTCTGTCAAGCGCGGCTTGATAGTCGCTGTATGCTTTGTCATACTTTTCCTGCGCTTTATCATAAGCGGCTTGGTATGCGTCATAATCGGTTGTTGTGTATGAATAGCCCCAATCGTCGGTTTCCTGCTTTTGGTATTTTTCAATGTTTGGTGCATAATCGTCCCAATTTGGCTCTTTGGCTTTGGCGTCCTTGTCCTTCATTGAGTCATTTATCAAATCGTAGTAGGTATATTTTTTGTCGCAGACGGTGTAATAAATTTCGCCGTTTGCAGATGCGAATGACTCAACTTTATCGGCGACTTTTTTGTCGTTGCCGTCTTTTGCGGATGCGCTGTAAAGATTGTCGTTCTTTTTATACAGGATAGTATCGCTATCAATGTCGAAGACATATTCCTGTGCATCCTCAACGATTTTATTTTTGTCGCCTGTTGATAAATCAACTGTGCATACATTGTATGTAGGGTCGCCGTATTCATCTGCCGCTTGGTCATACTCGCCCTGATTATATTCTGTTGCTACAAAATAGCTGTTGTCACTGCTGAATGATGAAACAGTTGCATCGGAAATCAGCTTTTCGGTTTCACCGTTTGCATCTGTTGCACAAACATTTCCGTCTTTTGCATAAATGATTTTATCAATGCTGCCGATAACCGCATCAATCATCGAAACATTTTTTGCAACGAGTGTGCCCTCGTCCTTTTCGTTGCCGATTTCTTTATAATAGATGTCGTAGGTATAGCTCGTTATATTCTCTCCGTCGGTGTGTTCTTCTCTGTCGGTGGTGTAAACGATATATTTCGAATCCTCCGAAAGTTTGTAATCACCTCCGTAATCATTTGTTACTTCAAATGTTTTTGCCTCATCACTGCCTAATGACTGAACCACAAACAGTCGGCTGTCGGTGTAATAAACCATCGGCTTTGCCGTTTCCTCTTTTTTGCCGCCGAACAGAACAATCAAAAGAACAACAACGGCAATAACGATTGCCGCAACGATAACGCCGATTGCGATTTTTACGCCTTTTTTGTTCTTTTGCTTTTTAGGCTTGCTGTCATTACCGTTGCCTGTGTCTGTCGATGGCTGAGCCTGATACGGCTGAACGGCAGGAACAGGTGTCGGCTGATACTGCTGTTGTTGAGCCTGTTGAGGCGGTTGATATTGCGGCTGTTGCTGATAAGGTGCGCCCTGCGCCTCTGAGCTGCCGACAGGAGCATATTGGTTTTGAGCCTGCGGCGGATATTGCGCGCCCTCATAACCGCTGCCCTGTGCTGTCGGTTGTGGGATAGGCGAGCCGCAACTTGTGCAGAATTTTGAATTGTTTTCATTTTCCGCATTACAATTCGGACATTTCATTTTTTCTTCCTCTTTTCTTATTTTATTTAACATTATGATATCATATATCGACACCGATTTGCAATTGTATTTGAAATAAAAAGTGATGTTTGGCCGGTTTTGCGTGACATTCGACAGCGGAGCGCAAAAAAGCACCGCCTATATAACAATAAGCGGTGCTCACTCAAATGAGTTGTTATTTACTTGTCATACGAAACAGTTTCGTATTTTTGTATCGACGGATAATATCTGAACATTACCTTGCCGACAAGCAAATCCTTGTCAACATAATTCGTTGTTGACCAATATCGCGAATCGCCCGAATCCTCTCTGTTGTCGCCCATAACGAAATAGCAGTTTTCGGGCACCTTATACACTCCGTCGGCATGATTGCCCTCATATGTTGTGCCGACAACATAGCCTGTTTCGTCAAGCATTTTTGCTTTGCCGTCGCTGCCGGTTATATAAACCTGACCGCCTGTGATTGTAACGGTTTCGCCCGGAAGACCGATAACACGCTTGACATAATATGTTGTTTTGCCCTTCGCATAATCATCGGGATATTTAAAAATGAAAATATCGCCGCGTTCAGGCTCTTTAACAAGTCGGCTTGCGATTACTCGGTCGCCCTCCTGAATTGTGTTGAGCATTGAGCCGGTGGGCACAACCGCATTTGCAAAAACACAGTGCTTGAGAAGCAGCGCAACCAAAAGCGCGATTATGATGGGCAGGAAAAATTCAAGCGTTTCCTGCGCCTTACTTTTCGGCTTTTTCGTTTTTACTTTTTGTGTTGTTTCGTCGCTGTCCTGCTTTGCCAGCTCTTCGGTGTTGTCAACCTTGACAGCCACAGCTCCGCAGTTTTCGCAAACATAGCGCTCGCCGTCCTGCTTCATTGTATCCTTACCGCAAACCTTACATTTCATAAAATTGCTTCCTTTAGTTTATTTTGTAAATTTTAAAATTACCGCTTCGTATGGGTGCAAAGTCATATCAATTTTGCTTTTGTATGAATAAAGTTCGTCGCTCTGAGGCAATGAATTGCACATTATGTTTATGCGCCTTACATCTTTCAAATCCTCAGGCACGCCCATGAGTTTGTTAAGATTGAGGGTGAGGGGAGCATTTTCATCTGTTGAGTTTCTCAATGCGATGATACCCTCGCCGTCATCTGTCCAACTGAAATAGCCGTAAACATTGTTGTCCTCGGGGTCGCCGCCGATAAACATTGCGTTTTTGAGAATATGATAATTTTCCTTTTGGAATCTCATTGCTCTTGCAAGTGCGTCCCATTTGGCGTCAGTCATCATATCGTATGAAAGGTGAAGTTCGTTGAGAGCATTGCCTCTTATTGCACACCAGAAAATATATTTTTCAAACTCCTCGTCGGTGTAGTCAACCTTTGCCTCTCTGCCGTAAATCGGCTCGTGGTTATAAAGGCGATTGAGCGGAATTTGGTTTGCTCTTCTGCAAACGCAGTCGTAATATCTTGCGTCACGGTATGTGATTTCAGACTCAACCTGCGGCTGGTCCTCAATGTTTTTGGCAAAGCCTATATCGTTGCTGTTTTGAATCCAGATTGAGTTTACCCATTGCAGCCACCACGGCGAAATATTGACATAGCATGTCATATTAATCCACAAATCGCGGTTGTTTACTTTTCGTGCGGCGCGGAGTTTTGAAAAAAGCCTTATCCATTTTTGCCACATATCGGTTACAAAATACATATCGTTTTCGCCGCCTACGGCATGGTCGTGCGTTTCATCCGTGCAGGGTGCAAGGCAAAAGCCGTCAAGCTTAAGATATGTTATGTCAAATTCCGATACGGTGTCAATCAAAAAGTCGGTCAATTTGTTTACATATTTTGATGACGCAATACAAATATCGTTTGCATTTTTGTTGAAATAGCCGTTATTGCCCTTTTGAACACGCTTTGCAAACGGCTTTGCTTTTGAATAGCCGCCGCGCGGACCGAGCCAAAGACCGAATCCAGTGCCCATTTCCTTACAATCGTTTGAAATATTTGTCAGTTTGTTAGGAAATGTTTTTTTGTCAAATGTCCAAAATTTTGCCTTATAATCGTTCCATCCGTCGTCAACAACATATGCGTCGAGTTTAGGCGCGTTGTGAAATGCAAGGCCCTTCGCGATTTCGCTGAACGAGTCGCGTATAATCTGTTCGTCGATTTTGAGCATATGGTCATACCAACAGTTGTATTGAAAACGCAGGTTTGACGGCTTGCTGATGAAATTGATATATTCGTAAAATGCCTTTTGCACTTCAAGAATCGTGTTGTCTTTTGCGCCGCCCATAACGGTAACGGGGCAAATAAAGTTTTCGCCGAGCGGTCTGCCGACAAAATATTTTATCTGACCTGCGCCGTGAATGATTTTGTTATCCGTTGCGGGAAATTCACAGCCGAAAAACAGGCTGTCGATATAAAACGGCTGACCGAGCGATGCGTGATAGCCCGAAAGTTCTGTTCCGTCGGGCATAATGTCAACGCCGTAGTGAGTTTTTGAATTGATGATTCCAATATCGTCAAGCAAAATCCAATCAACGGCGTTATCGCCCTTTTGCGACAGTGTGATTTGTTTGCAGATTGTGTTGCTGTCATCGTGCACCCAATATTCTATCGTAGCCGTTATTCCCATGTTTTCGGCAAAAACGAACATAAGCTTGTTGCCGTTTTCAAGGCTTTTTGTAACAGCCAATCCCTTTGAAGAAAACTCTGTTCCGTCAACAAAATGAACAACAAATTCACTGCCGTTGCCGTCGGGAACGAAGCTCATATTTGAATATTTATTAAGTATTTGGCTTGCAAAAAAATTATCGTTTACGATTTTAAATTCTCTTTTAAGCCTTTTACTTTCAAGTTTAAACATAGTTACCCCTTTTAAAATCGGTCAAATTTACAATTCTTCCTTAATATCCTCGAGCGCCCTTGCAAGCTGGTCGGGGCATGAGGTCGTTTTGTATCCGCACTGAATGCCCTTGAGGGAGTCAATAACCTCGTCAATCGTTCTGCCCTTTACGAGCGAAGAAATGCCCTTAAGGTTGCCGTTGCATCCGCCGCGAAAGCTGACGCTGTTGATTTTTTTAGTGTTTTCATCGACATCCACAACGATTTGAGTTGAGCAGGTGCCCGATGTGTCATATGTAAATTCCATTTTATCCTCCGTATTATCATCCTGATTTTATATATTATACATATTTTGCGTTAACAATTCAACTACAAAACAAGAACGAAGTATTAACAATTGTTTGCCTTTTTCAGCGCAAAAACAAGCCAACCGTTGTTTTCGTATCTTTCGATAATTTCAAAGCCGTTTTGCGCGAACGAATAAAGCACCTCGTCCTCGCGGTTTTCAATAATTCCGCCGGTGATGTAAACGCCGCCGTCGCTCAAAAATTCGCCGACTTGTGTGTTAAACTCCATAATAATGTCCGCAACAATGTTTGCGACAACAAGATTGAATTTGCCGTTAACTTTGTCCGACAAATTGCCTTTAACAGCGTTGAATACAGGTGGTTTAAAACCGTTTTCCTCTGCGTTTGCAAGGGCTGTTTTGACTGCGAGCGAGTCAATATCAACGCCGAATGCGCTCTTTGCGCCGAGCAGCAGGCACGCAATCGACAAAATTCCGCTGCCGCATCCTATGTCAAGCACCGTTGTGTCGGGCGTTACATATTTTTCAAGCGTTTCAAGGCAAAGTTTGGTTGTCGGGTGACTTCCCGTGCCGAATGCAAGACCCGGCTCGATATTCAAAACTTTTCTGTCGCCTGCGTCGTAGTTATCCTCCCAAATCGGTCTGATAAGGAGCTTTTCGCCTATCGGCATCGGGTGAAAATATTGTTTCCAATTGTTTTGCCAATCCTCAACTCGGCAATCCTGAATTTTTATTTCGTATTTGATGTTTGCATCGTCGAGTCTGTCCTTAATAAACGCAACAGCCTCAAGCGGATTTTCGTTCGGATTGACATAAATATGGATGATGCCCTTTGTTCTGTCCTTTTGAAGAAGCGATTCCTCGATAAGGTCGATATGGGCGATTTCCATTGTTTCCTCTTCAAGTGCCGAATAATCCTCAATATATATTCCGTACGGCACAACCATATTGGCAATGTTTCCTGCCGTTTCAATATCGGCTGTTGCAACCGTTACGGTGATTTCCGTCCAGCTTTCCTGCTCGACTGCATTTGTCATTCCCATTTGCGTTTCCCCGTTATTCAAAATTAACTCTGTGCTCGGTTGATGAAAGACCGTGGTTATAAAGCTTTCTGTTGTCAAGCGCCCACTGTCTGTCGGTAAATTCGCCCGGTTTAACTTTTGATGTGGCGTTGTTTACTTCAAACACCGTTGCATCGAGTGCGTCAAGACTTGAAAGAATTATAGCCTCAAGAAACATCGGCCTTGTCGGCGAGCCAAACTCTGGCACGCCGTGGTGCGACAAAATCATATGTTCAAGAAGCGGAACAACCTCACTGTCGATTCCAAGCTCATTTGCCGCATCGTTGACATACATTGCGCCCTTTACAAGGTGACCGATTAATTCGCCCTCAACGCTGTATCCTTTTGCAAGTCCCGATTTGCCTGTTTCAAGCTCCCATGTTTTGGCAACATCGTGCAAAATGACGCCCGAAAACAAAAGGTCCTTACAGATATTCGGATAAATTTTGCACATTTCTTCAGCCATGCGCAAAATGCTCATTGTGTGATAAAGCAAGCCGCCCACCATTGCGTGATGAAGTTTTAAAGCGGCAGGGTAGGTGATGAGCAAATCTTTTCTTTCGTCAATGATTTTTGAAACGATTTTTTTCAAATCCTCGTTTTCAAACGCATCAACGCGCCTTTTTATCATATTGAAAAGCTGTTCGCCGCCGATTTCACTTGCCGGAACAAGGTCGCTGAGCGAATAATTGTCCTCGTTTGATGCGGGTCTGATTTGTGAAATCCTGAATTGGTCTTTGCCGTTGTATGCTTCGACGGTGCCTCTGATTTTAACAATCATATCCTGCTCGAATGTATCGGCAGAGCCGTTGAAATCCCACAGTTTTGCGCTCATTTCGCCGTCTTTGTCGGAAATAAGAGCGTCAAGATACTGCGAGCCGTTTTTCGTCTTTTTTACATCGCATTTTTTAAGTATAACATATCCGTCACACATTCCGTTTGGGAGTTGTTTAAAATTCATATTGTGCCTCCATAATAATTATATGCCTATTATAACGCATAAGCCGTTTTATATCAAGCGAGATAATGGCAAAGTATTAAACCTGGAAAATAATTTTAAACTTATTTTTAAGTTATGCCCTTCTTTCTTGACAATATTATAATATATTGATATTATTAATTAAATGGATGAATTATTGCGGCACGGCGTTTGCCTGCTGTTATTTATAACACCGAATTGGAGTGGTATTGATGAGAGATACTGAAAATCTCTGCGCAAATTGCTGGAAAGAGCTGACTCAAGGTGCGGCATGCCCGGAGTGCGGCTTTGACAACGACAATGCAAACGATACAATGTTTTTGCAACTCAAAACAGTTTTGCAGGGTAAATATGTTGTCGGCAAAGTTTTGACCCAAGAGAGCGACGCCGTAACCTATTCAGGCTATGACGCACAGCTTGACAAGGCTGTGATTATTCGCGAATTTTATCCGAAGGGCATGGCAAGCCGTCTTGAGGGCAGTGCCGACCTTCATGTAAGACAAAAATTTATTGACTCGGCTGTAAGATACAAAAAATCATTCTATAAACTTTGGACAACACTTGAAAAAATGCAAAGCCTTTCGGCTGTTGTCCCCGTTTACGATGTTTTTGAGGAAAATGCGACCGTTTATGCGATAATCGAAAAAATCGACGCTGTTCCGCTTCGCGAGTATTTGCTCAGAAACAAGGACGGCTATATCGCGTGGGAAAACGCACGCCTTATGTTTATGCCTGTGCTCACAACGATTGAGGCGCTCCATTCAAACGGAATTATTCACGGTTCAATCACGCCCGACAGTCTGCTTTTGTGCGCCGACGGTAAGGTAAGACTCAATCCGTTTTGTATTCAGGAGGCTTGCATTCAGACAAGTCCGCTTGAATTTAATGCGACAGACGGATATACTGCGCTTGAGCAGTATGACAACAATCATAAAATGTGTGCCGGCACCGATATTTATGCGTTCAGCGCGTGCATTTACAGAGCACTTGTCGGCACGAATCCGCCGCCTGCTCCCGCAAGGGAAGCTAACGACAAATTGATGATTCCGAACTCAATTGCCGAAACAATCCCAATGCATGTTATTAAAGCACTCGGCAGCGGACTTCAAATCTATCCGGAAAAAAGAATTAAAACAATCGGTGCGTTCAGAGAACTTTTGGACGCGTCGCCGAGTGTAAGGGCAGCTGCCGCCGAAAGTACTTCCGCAAAGCAGAACAAGCCCGAAACAAAGGAAAAACCGATTACCGAGCACGCCGAAAAGAAGAAAAGCAAAAAAGGCAACATAATCATTATTGTTCTTGTTGTTTTGATAGTTGCGGCAATCGGTGCAGGCGTTTATTTTTCAAGCTTTTATAACAAAACAAACGATACGCAGGAAAACCCGCAGTCTACGGTCGGCACTGCCGAGGTTCCGCAGTTTGTCAATATGGACTACACAAAAAGCTATGTTGAGGATAATGCAAGCTGGAACAGCCAGTTCAAAATTACCTATGAATATGAATACTCAACCGATGTTGAGGAGGGCATAATTTTTAAACAAAGCGTTGCGGCAGGCGAAAGCGTAAATGTCGGCACGGAAATTGTGCTCACTGTCAGCAAGGGCATCCAAACTGAGGAGGTTATCGATGTCGGCGGTTTGAATATCGACGAGGCTACGAAAAAACTTGAGGAAAAGGGCTTTAAGGTTTCAACCGTTGAGGTTTACAATGACGGCAGTCACACGCCGAACACGGTTAAAACGAGCTACGGTATGGCACCGGCGGCAGGCGAGGTTGTCGCAGTCGGCGAGCAGATAGTTCTTCAGGTTTACGGCGAGGTGCAAACAACCACAACACAGCCGCAAACAGAGGACACAAGCGAAAATACAGATTGATACGGTAATATTTATGCCGGGGCGCCGTGACAAAAAATCGGCTCCTCGGCAAAATTTTGTTTAAATATGGAAGAAGAATTAGAAAAATTAACAGGCACTGTTGAGGACATTACATATTTCAGCGAGGAAACGGGATACTGCGTGGCGGAAATAAGCACTGCGCAGGAGGGTGTTACCATTGTAGGAAACACAGGCGAGCTTGTTGTCGGCAGTGAAATCGAATGTGTAGGAAAATGGGCATTTCACCCCTCGTTCGGGCGACAGTTTAAGGTTGAAACGGTCAGCCAAACACTGCCTGCCGATGCAGGCGGAATGCTCCGCTTTTTGTCGTCGGGCGCAATCAAGGGTGTGAGAGAATCAACGGCGACGAAAATTGTTGAGGCATTCGGCGCGGATTCGTTCAATGTCATAGAAAATGAGCCGGAAAGGCTTGCACAGATAAAGGGTATCACAAGAAAAAAGGCGCGTGAGATAAGCGAGGAGTTTAAAAAGCAATTTCTCGCCCGTGAAATGATTGTCGGTTTAACCTCGCTCGGACTTTCTCAAAACGAGGCTGTCAAAATATACAAGATGTTTAAGGCGGAGTCAATGGATATTGTCAAGGCAAATCCGTACGCACTCATCGGCTCGCAGACAGGAATAGACTTTGACCGTGCCGACGAAATATGCGACTCGTTGCAGGACAAGCCGCCGTTCGATTACAGGGCGCAGGCAGGTATTTGCTACATAGTAGAGCACAATTTGAAAAACGGTCACACATGCGTGCCGCGAAGCAAGGTATTCACTCCTGCATGCGATTTGCTTGAATGCAGTGTTGACGATGCCGAGGTTGCTATTGATAATGCAATTGACGCAAAAATGGTTGTGCAAAAAAATATAAACGGCAGAGCATTTTTGTTTTTACCCGATATTTATGCCGCCGAGGCGTCCGTTGCAGACAGAATCAATGTGATGATTAAATTTCCGCCTGCCAAAAAGGAAATTTTTGACGGCGAGGTTTATGCCTTTGAAAAATCACACGATATAGAGTTTGACGAGAAACAACGCCAAGCCATTGAAATTGCCGTAAATAAAGGTTTGCTTATTCTAACCGGCGGACCGGGAACAGGTAAAACGACGACGGTCAGGGGCATTATCTCACTGATGAAAAACAGAGGGCTTAAGGTTGAACTTGCAGCCCCCACCGGCAGAGCCGCTCAGCGAATGGAGGAGCTGACGGGATTTGAGGCGAAAACGATTCACCGTCTGCTCGAGGTTGAATATCAGGAGGACGGAAATTCGTCAAAATTTGTCCACAACCTGCGCAATCCCATTGATTGCGACGCGGTTATCGTCGATGAGCTTTCAATGGTTGATATTAAACTTTTTGCATCACTGCTTGACGCACTGCCTTTGCATTGCCGCCTTATTATGGTGGGCGACCAAAATCAGTTGCCGCCCGTCGGCGCAGGCAATGTTTTGCGCGATATGATTGAAAGCGGAGTGATTGATGTTGTTGTGCTTGATAAGGTGTTCCGTCAGGCAATGAAAAGCAAAATCGTCACAAACGCTCACAGAATTGTTGCCGGTGAAATGCCTGTTTTTGACAACAGCCCCGAGTCGGACTTCTTTTTGCTTAAGGAAAATGTCAAATACAATGTGCCTAAAAAGATACTCAATCTTGTCACCGCAAGGATACCGTCTTCGTTCGGATTTGACCCTATGAATGATATTCAGGTGCTTTGCCCGAGCAGAATGGGTGAAACAGGCACACAAAATATAAACGCCGTTCTTCAGGCATGCCTTAATCCGCCGTCAAGGGAGAAAAACGAAATCAAATACAAGGGTTACATTCTGCGCGAAGGCGACAGAGTAATGCAAATCAAAAACAACTACGATGTGCCGTGGTACAAAAGCGACGACAACGGCGCAGGCGTTTTTAACGGCGATATAGGTATTTTGACAAATATCGACAGAGCAAACGATATAATCAATGTTCGCTATGACGATAAGGAGGCCATGTATAGCTTTGAAAATGTCAAGGAACTTGAACTTGCGTACGCAATGACGGTTCACAAAAGCCAGGGCAGCGAGTTTCCGGTTGTTGTGATGCCGGTGCTTTCCGTGCCGCAAAAGCTCGCTTACCGCAATTTGTTTTACACTGCGCTGACAAGGGCAAAAAGCCTCATTGTTTTGGTCGGAAACGAGCAAAGCATACGCGCCATGGTCGATAATGACAAAAAGTCGCGGCGATACAGCGCGCTGAAATATTTTATTGAAAATAATGACGATATTTAATTGAAAATACGGATGATATATAGTATTATAATTACTAATATATTAATTAACGGTGATAAAATTGTTTGGATATGATTTGGGAATAGATTTGGGTACAAGCAGTCTTGTTATTTCTGTGCCCGGAAAAGGAATAGTTGTTAACGAGCCGTCTTATGTTGCGTTTGATACGGAGTCGCAAAAGGTGCTTTATGCAGGTAAGCGCGCGTATTATTTGCAGGGCAGAGAGCCAAAGGGCGTTGAGGTTTGCCAGCCGATAAAAAACGGCGTTATCAGCAATTATGAGTTGACGGAGCAAATGCTCAGATATTTTATAAACAGAGTTATCAAAAAAAGCATTTTCAGACCGCGCGTTGTTGCGGCTGTTCCTGCCTTTGCGACAGATGTTGAAAAAAGAACGCTCATTTCGGTTATTATCACGGCAGGTGCAAGGTCTGTCTGTCTTATTGAAAGTCCGCTTTGCGCCGCATTCGGCTCGGGTGTTGACCCGATGCACCCAAACGGCGTGTTTGTTATTGACATAGGCGGCGGAACAACGGATATGGCTGTTGTTTCCCAAGGCTCAATGAGCCAAACCGAAACTGTCGACATTGCAGGTGATGCATTTGACAGAGAGATTATGAAATTTATTAAAGAAAAGTTTGATGTGCTCATCGGCATTCGTTCGGCAGAGGATATTAAACGCCAAATCGGCTGTGCCGTGCCTCGCCCTGACGAAATTGTTATGTCAGCCAAGGGCAGAAACCTTTTAAACGGTATGCCGAAGGTTGTCGATATTAGCTCAAACGATGTTTGCCACTGCCTAAAGCCGCTTTTGACGGAAATCACTTCTGCGGCGCAAATTATGTTTGAGCGCACTTCTCCGCAGCTTGTTGCCGACATTACCTCGTCAGAGGTGCTTTTGACGGGCGGAAGTGCCGAGCTTTACGGTATGGACCAACTGTTTTCCGAGGCACTCGAGCTTGATGTTCGTGTTGTTGACAGACCGTCGCTTGCCGTTGCAAAGGGTGCAACGGTCGCACTCAACAAAATGCATATTCTTGACAATTACGGCTATCAGTTTAAAACCAAGGAAGATGTAAGAACAAGATGATTCAAATTTACTACGGCTACGGCAAGGGAAAAACCACCGCCGCAATCGGTGCCGGAATGCGTGCAAAGGGTGCCGGAATGAGCGTTTTGCTTGTTCAATTTTTCAAAAACAACAAATCAAGCGAGCTTTCGGTTTTGCCGTTTGATATTTTTAAAGCTCCCGACGAACTTCCGTTTAATCCGGGGAACGATTACAAAGTGTGGGTCGATTCCGCCGTTGATTATATAAAACACAGCGATGCGGATGTGGTGATTCTTGACGAGTTTGTTGATTTGATACCCAAATTTTTGTCTGCCGACCAGGCGATTGATTTGCTTTGCGATATTGATAAGGAATATATTTTGACCGGCCATTCAAGGGTTGAAATGCTTTTTGACGCGGCGGATTATATTACAAATATGCAAAAGGAAAAACACCCCTACGATAAGTCGGTTAAGGCTCGCAGGGGGATAGAATATTGATAGGGAGTTAATTATGGACAGGTTTTCAAAACTGCACCCGACGGTGCAATTGTTGTTTTTTACGGAATCTCTTGTCCTTATTATGAGCATTAACTCTCCGCTTTTTTCGGCAGGGGCTTTGATTTGCGCCCTGCTTTATTCTTTTAAGCTAAAGGGCAGGGCGGCGTTTAAAACCTTCGGTTTTTCGGCGGCGGTAACTGCCGTAATCGGCGTGTTTAATATGCTTTTTGCGCACTACGGCGAAACGGTTTTGTTCACGGTAAAAAGCACGGATTTTACATTCGAGTCGCTTTTTTACGGAATAAATCAGGGTTTGATTGTGTCTGCCGCACTTATTTGGTTTGACGCTTTTTCGCGTGTTGTTGACAGCGAAAGGGTTGTCTATCTTTTTCGCTTTGCTCCGCGCACGGCGTTGCTTTTTTCGATTGTGCTCGGTTTTATTCCGCGTTTTTCAAAAAAGGCGGAGGACATCAGAAACGCAAAGACGGCGCTTTGCGGCGGCGAGGAGAAAAAAGACATAAAATCGCGTTTTAAATCGGGTATCGACAATTTGTCCGCCCTTATTTCATACAGCCTTGAAAGCAGTATCATAACAGCCGATTCAATGCAGGCAAGGGGATACAACCCAAAATCGGCAGTTCATTCGCGCTTTAAATATACGGGCGAGGATGTTGCACTGCTTGTTATTTCAGCCGTTACATTCGGCGTTACATTGGCGGCGAAAATCGGCGGCAAAATTCTTTTTGTTTTTGAGCCGGTTATTATTAATGAAAAATTCAGCATATGTGCATTTATCTGCTTTATTGTGTTGCAACTGATACCGTTTGCGGTTGATTTGACGGAGGATATTTTATGGAAAAAATCGTTTGCAAAAAATTGAGTTTTGCATATCCGAAAAGTGAATATCAGGCACTCAAAAGCGTCGATTTTTCCGTTGAAAACGGCGAATTTTGCCTTGTTATCGGCAAATCGGCGGCAGGCAAATCAACACTTTTAAAGCTGATGAAAAAGGAGATTGCACCTTTCGGCACGCTCGACGGCGATATTGAAATTTTCGCCTCCGTCGGCTATGTTGCCCAAAATGTAGAAGAAAATATTGTTTGCGACAAGGTGCGCGGAGAGCTTTCGTTCGGACTGACGAATATGGGTATGCGCGGCGAGCAAATTGATTTGCTTGTTGCGGAAACGGCATCGTATTTTAATTTGGAAAGCAAGCTTGACAGCGACATTTCATCGCTTTCGGGCGGCGAAAAGCAAATGGTAAATCTTGCGGCGGTTATGATTATGAAACCCGATATACTCGTTCTTGACGAGCCGACTTCGCAGCTTGACCCTGTTTCAAGCGAGCGTTTCATTCAAATGATAAAACGATTGCATCGTGAGTTCGGCATAACGGTTATAATATCGGAGCATTCGCTTGACAACCTTTTTGACAGCGCATCAAAAATATTGCTTATTGACAACGGTGTTATTAAATGCGACCTTGCGCCCGATGAAGCGGCAAGGTTTTTGCGGTCATACGGCGGCGGAATCGAAAAAATCGTGCCTGTTGAAAGGCGACTTTTTGACAATGCAAAAACTGTTTCCGAGTGCCGTGAAATATTAAAGGGCAAAAGCCTTGCGCAAAAGCCTCTTGTCAATGAAAAAACCGACATCGCCGCTAAGATACGCGCACTTTGTTTTGCGTATCAAAAGGGGAACGATGTTTTATTCAACCTTTCACTCAATGTATATAAGGGCAAAATCAACGCCGTCTTAGGTCCTAATTCCTCGGGCAAATCAACTCTTTTAAAAACAATTGCAGGTGTTTGCAAGGCGCACAGAGGCAGAATCAAAGCCGACGGCAGAGTATCAATGCTTTGCCAAAATGTGTATGATTTGTTTACCAAGGAGACTTGCGGTGAGGAGGTAGAGTTCGGCGAGATTACGCACTATCTCGGTATCGACGATATTAATGAGCGCCATCCGTACGATTTGTCGGGCGGTCAGGCTCAGCGGCTTGCACTTGCAAAGGTACTTGCCACGGGCGCGGACATAATTTTGCTTGACGAGCCGACAAAAAGTTTTGACTGCGTTTTAAAATCAAGGCTCGGTGAACTTCTTCATGATTTGTGTGCGCAGGGCAAAACGATTTTGCTTGTGTCGCACGATATTGAATTTGTCGGCGAATATGCCGATTATGTTTCGTTTCTTTCACGCGGAAAAATCATCGGCACGCGCTCACGGCGCGAGTTTTTCTCGTCGCTCAATTTCTACACCACCTCGGTTTCAAAAATCACAAAAAATATTTGCGAAAATGTTGTCAGTGTTGACGATTTGCGCGAGGCAGGGGGGATTGAGTGAAAAAATCAAAGCAAATTTTGACATTTGCCGTTATAGCGCTCTCCCTTGTCGGCATTGTTTTGTGGCAGGTGCTTTGGCGGCGTCAGATAAATTACTATATTGTGTGTGCGGTGTTTTTGGTGCTGTCAATGCTCCCGTTTTTTATTTCGTTTGAATTAAAAAAAATCACTGCGCGCGAGGTGACGCTCACAGCCACGCTTATTGCGATTGCCGTTGTGTCAAGGGCAGTGTTTTATCTTATTCCGCAGGTCAAGCCGATTGCGGCGGTTGTGATTGTTTCGGCAGTTTGTCTCGGTCCGCAAAGAGGGTATTTGATAGGCGCATTTTCGGCGTTTATATCAAATTTTATATTCGGTCAGGGGTATTGGACTCCTTTTCAAATGGCGGCGCTCGGCGCTGTCGGGCTAATAGCCGGGCTGATTTTCAAGGTTGTTAAGGTCAACAAAATCACCCTTGCGGCTGTCGGCTTTGTGCTTGCGTTTGCAGTTTACGGTGCGATTGTCGATTTGTCAACGATTTTTATGGCATACGGCAGTAATGTCACTCTTGAGGGTGCGGCGGCAATTTATTTGTCGGGTGTACCGTTTAGTCTTGTTTTCGGAATATCGACTGCGGTATTTCTTTTGATTTTCGGCAAGCAGTTTATAAAAAAAGTTGAAAGGCTCGACACAAAATACGGGCTTATACAAAAATAAAGCATATTATACAGCAAAAAACAAACGGTATCAAAGATACCGTTTGTTTTTTTACTTTTGGAGAAGTTTTTTATTTATGCGTCAGCCTCAACAGCTTTAAAAGCTTGGTCAAGGTCGGCAATAATATCGTCGATATGCTCTGTGCCGATTGAAAGTCTGATTGTGTTTGAGTGAATGTTTTGCTCCTCAAGCTCTTCGGGACTCAATTGGCTGTGAGTTGTTGTTGCCGGGTGGATAACAAGTGATTTAACATCGGCAACATTTGCAAGGATTGAGAAAATTTGAAGCGAGTCGATGAATTTCTTTGCTTCTTTTTCGCCGCCCTTAATGTCAAATGTGAAGATTGAGCCTGCGCCGTTGGGGAAATACTTGTTATAAAGGTCGATATATCTTGAATCAAGTGACGGATGGTTGATTTTTTCAACAAGCGGATGATTGTTGAGGTATTCAATAACCTTTTTAGCGTTTTCAACATGTCTTTCAACGCGAAGCGAAAGTGTTTCTGTTCCCTGAAGGAGAAGAAATGCGTTAAACGGCGAAAGTGTTGCGCCTGTGTCACGAAGAATGATTGCACGAATGTATGTTACGAATGCTGCAGGACCTACTGCGTCTGCAAAGCTGATGCCGTGATAGCTCGGGTTTGGATCGGCAATCTGTGGGAATTTGCCCGATGCCTTCCAATCAAACTTGCCGCTTTCAACGATTACACCGCCGAGTGTTGTTCCGTGACCGCCGACAAATTTTGTTGCCGAGAAAGCAACGATGTCTGCGCCGTATTCAAACGGACGGATGAGGTAAGGCGTTGTGAATGTGTCATCAACAACAAGCGGAATGTTGTGCTTGTGCGCGATGTCTGCAACAGCCTGAATGTCGATGATGTTTGAATTCGGGTTGCCGAGTGTTTCGATAAATACAGCCTTTGTGTTTTCCTGAATAGCGGCCTCAAAGTTTGCCGGATCGTCAGGGTCAACAAATGTTGTTGTTACACCGTGCTGTGGGAATGTGTGCTCAAGATAGTTGTAGGTGCCGCCGTAAATTGTTTTTGCCGCAACAATGTGGTCGCCTGCCTGAGCAAGTGCTTGGAATGTGTAGGAAAGAGCAGCTGCACCCGATGCAACTGCAAGTCCTGCGGAGCCGCCTTCCAATGCTGCGATTCTGTCCTCAAACACGCCTTGGGTTGAGTTCGTAAGTCTGCCGTAGATGTTACCTGCATCTGCAAGACCGAAACGAGCCTGTGCGTGGTCGCTGTTTTTGAATACATAAGATGTTGTTTGATAAATCGGAACTGCCCTTGCGTCGCTTGCCGGGTCGGGTTGTTCCTGTCCTACATGAAGTTGGAGTGTTTCAAATTTATAATTAGCCATTGTATTAATTCCTTTCAAAATAAAAAATAGATTTGTTAAAATGTTGATTTCGTTTTGGTTTGTTTAAAGCGAATCACATTCGTCCGAATCTGAAATTTTGCCTCAAAAGGGAAATGAACAATTTATTCATTGGGAAGCCCTCCTAATGCCTACTAAAACCGTAGGTGATGTTATGGGTATATAATAACTCAAAACGCCTACCTTGTCAATAGGTATTTTTAAATTTTGTAAAAAATTCGACTGTATATTTTTTTGCAGCTGTTATATAA
>ERZ1034844.420-NODE-420-length-23391-cov-12.794009_pt1 | contig 23391 bp, 18 predicted proteins | sample MGYA00520594_ERZ1034844 | MGnify/ENA primary metagenome ERZ1034844 (study PRJEB33766, sample SAMN09781733) | gut metagenome | biome: gut microbiome | host: Homo sapiens | place: Madagascar | study: EMG produced TPA metagenomics assembly of the PRJNA485056 data... | reverse complement strand
GATAGTCATAAAATGAAGAATCTGAGAAGGAATAGAGAGAATGAGATGAATGAATTTATTAGTCAAGAATTAGAGATTCAAAGATTTTTTCTTTTCTAATGCAGATAGTCATAAAATGAAGAATCTGAGAAGGAATAGAGAGAATGAGATGAATGAATGAAGTAGAAATGCGTTAGTAGAGCTCACTTTGAAATTCTCCTCTTTCTAAAATTTGACAAGCTAAAAATTCTCGAGTTTTCGAATTCTTAACAAAAAATAGATTTATGGATAATAATAACATATTACAGAAATTAGAAGGCTTAGAGAGCCGATACGAGGAAGTAAGCACCCTCATTACCGACCCTGAAGTGATAGCAGATCAGAGCCGATATGTTAAGCTTACCAAAGAATATAAAGACTTGGGCGACATCATGAATGCTCGCAAACGTTACATTGATTGTCTTAATTCCATCAAGGAAGCAAAGGATATTCTCGCTAACGAGAGCGATCCTGACATGAAAGAGATGGCTCGAGAGGAGCTCAACGAAAACGAAGCTCTTCAGCCCAAATTAGAGGAAGAAATCAAAATTGCCCTCGTACCAAAAGACCCAGAAGACGCTAAAAATGTACAGATGGAGATTCGCGGAGGAGCCGGTGGTGATGAAGCTGCGCTCTTTGCTGGCGACTTGTTTAATATGTACAAGAAATACTGCGAGTCAAAAGGCTGGACAGTAAGCGTTACCGCTGTATCTGAGGGTGCAGTAGGCGGTTTTAAGGAAATCGACTTTGCTGTCAGCGGTGTTGATGTATATGGTACTCTGAAATACGAGTCAGGCGTACATCGTGTACAACGTGTACCTGCCACAGAAACTCAAGGTCGTATGCATACCAGTGCAGCCACTGTAGCCGTCCTGCCCGAAGCCGACAAGTTTGAGGTAAACATCAACGAAGGCGACATCAAGTGGGATACATTCCGTTCAAGTGGAGCTGGTGGACAGAACGTCAACAAGGTTGAATCGGGTGTACGCCTCCGCTATCCCTGGAAGAACCCTAACACTGGTGAAGTGGAAGAAATCTTAATCGAATGTACTGAGACTCGAGACCAGCCCAAGAATAAAGAGCGTGCCTTGAGCCGTCTGTACACTTTCATCCACGACCGTGAGCACCAAAAGTACATCGATGACATTGCCAGCCGACGCAAGAGCTTGGTATCTACAGGCGACCGTAGTGCAAAGATTCGCACATACAACTTCCCACAAGGACGTGTCACCGACCACCGTATAGGCTACACCACCCACGACTTGAGTGGTTTCCTCGCTGGTGACATACAAGGCATGATAGACGCTCTTACCGTTGCAGAGAATGCAGAAAAATTAAAAGAAACAGAATTGTAAGATTATGAACAGAAAAGAACTTGTAGAACAGATATTTGCCAAGAAGAGTTTCTTGTGCGTAGGACTCGACACCGACATCAAGAAAGTGCCTGAGCACCTTACTAAGCAGTATGAAAAGACAGAAGACATCATCTTCGCCTTTAACAAGGCCATTATCGATGCTACAGCACCCTACTGTGTGTCATATAAACCCAACCTCGCTTTCTATGAAAGCATGGGACTTGCTGGTATGATAGCCTTCGAAAAGACTATACGCTATCTCAACGAGCACTATCCTCACCACTTCATCATTGCAGATGCTAAACGTGGTGATATCGGAAACACATCAAAGATGTACGCACGTACCTTCTTTGAAGAGTACAAACTGGATGCACTTACCGTAGCTCCTTACATGGGAGAAGACTCCGTAAAACCATTCTTAGAGTATGAGGGTAAATGGGTCATACTCTTGGCACTTACAAGCAATAAGGGAAGCCATGACTTCCAACTCACAGAAGACAAGAATGGACAGCGCCTCTTCGAGAAAGTGCTGACTAAAAGTCAGGAATGGGGCAATGACGAAAACATGATGTATGTAGTAGGTGCCACTCAAGGTAGCATGTTCACCGACATACGTAAGTGCGCTCCTAACCACTTCCTCCTCGTTCCTGGTGTTGGCGCACAGGGGGGAAGTCTGCAGGAAGTATGCAAATATGGCATCATCAAAGACTGCGGTCTGCTCGTCAACTCTTCACGTGGCATTATCTATGCCAGCAATGGTGAGGACTTTGCAGAAGTAGCTGGTATGAAAGCTAAGGAGTTGCAAGAAGAGATGGCAGAAGAATTAGCCAAACTTTCATAAAAACATGATCTTTTATGGCGCAAAGCATCTTCTATCAGAGAGCTTTGCGCCTAAAAAATGTATGATTGCGAACGAAAATGCAAAATATTACAAGATAATTACAAGTTTATGAATCTTTTTTGCTATATTTGCAAGCAATATTAAGCTAACTGGCTAATAACATCATAGAAAACAAACGAATATGAATTTTACCGCACAACAGATAGCCCAATTAATACAAGGGCGCATAGAAGGTGACGAGAATGCTACCGTCAATTCCTTTGCAAAGATAGAAGAAGGAAAGAAAGGTGCCATTTCTTTCCTCTCAAATCCCAAATATACACATTATGTATATGACACCCAGTCATCAATCGTATTGATTGATGAAAATGTAGAACTTGAAAAGCCTGTTTCTTGCACATTGATTCGAGTAAAGAATGCCTACGAATGCGTAGCTAAACTATTGCAGATGTACGAATCTATGAAGCCCAAGAAGACAGGTATAGATCCTTTAGCTTTTATTTCACCTAAGGCAAAAGTAGCCGAGGGAGTATATGTAGGTGCTTTTGCATATATCAGCGATGGTGCAGAGATAGGCGAAGGAAGCCAAATTTATCCTCATGCCTATATCGGCGAAGGGGTAAAAGTTGGCAAGAACGCTCTTATCTACCCCAACGTTACTGTTTATCATGGTTGCAAACTGGGCGACAATGTCACCCTTCACGCAGGTAGCGTCGTAGGTTCTGATGGTTTTGGTTTTGCCCCAGGTCCTGATGGCTATGACAAGATTCCTCAGATAGGCATCGTTACCATCGAAGACGACGTAGAGATAGGTGCTAACACCTGTATCGACCGCTCTACAATGGGTAGCACATACGTTCGTAAGGGTGTTAAGCTCGACAACTTAGTGCAGATTGCTCACAATACAGATATCGGAGAAAACACGGTAATGTCATCACAAGTAGGTATCGCAGGAAGCACAAAGGTAGGTCAGTGGTGTATGTTTGGCGGACAGGTAGGTATCGCAGGCCACATCACCATCGGCGACAAGGTATTCCTCGGTGCACAGAGTGGCGTACCTGGCAGCCTCAAGAGCGGTCAGCAACTCATCGGAACTCCTCCTATGGAACAGCGTGCATACTTCAAGTCACAGGCAGTTTTCCGTCGTCTTCCTGACATGTACAAGGAGCTCAACGAGTTGAAGAAACAAGTTGAAGAACTGAAGAAAAAGTAAATTATACACGTTGAATACCAAATTTACATAATAAGGGTTCTGAAGTATTAAACTACAAGTCCTTTGGGCATTCAACATCAAACATAAAAAAAACAAAGATTATGTCAAAACAGAAGACTCTGAAGGGCAGTTTTTCTCTTTGTGGAAAAGGCTTGCACACAGGATTAAGCCTCACTGTAACTTTCAATCCTGCACCAGAGAATACAGGTTATAAAATACAGCGTATCGACCTCGAAGACCAACCTATCATTCAGGCAGTGGCAGAGAATGTTGTAGAGACACAACGTGGTACGGTACTCGGTAAAGGCGACGTTCGCGTTAGCACCATCGAACATGGTATGTCTGCCCTTTACGCTCTCGGTATCGACAACTGTCTTATCCAGGTAAATGGCCCTGAATTCCCTATTCTTGATGGTTCTGCAGCCTTATATGTAGAAAAGATTCAAAGTGTAGGCATACAGGAGCAGAATGCAGAGAAAGACTACTACATTATCCGTCACAAGATAGAGGTAAAAGACGAAAACGGTTCTGTCATAACCATTCTTCCTGACGAGGATTTCAGTATCACTGCGATGTGTTCTTTTGAAAGCAAATTCATCAACAGTCAATTTGCTACCCTCGACAAGATGGAGACATACCAAGAGGAGATTGCCTCTGCCCGCACATTCGTTTTCGTTCGCGACATCATGCCATTGCTGCAAGCCAATCTCATCAAGGGTGGCGACTTGGACAACGCTATTGTAATCTATGAACGCCAAGTGGAACAAGCACAGCTCGACCAACTTGCCGACCATCTCAAGGTACCACATATGGATGCCAACAAACTGGGTTACATCCAGCATCGTCCTTTGCAGTGGGAAAATGAATGTACTCGCCACAAGCTTCTCGACATCATCGGTGACGTAGCACTGATTGGTAAACCTATCAAGGGACGCATCATTGCAACACGTCCTGGACACACCGTGAATAATAAGTTTGCTCGTCTCATGCGCAAAGAGATTCGCAAGCATGAGATTCAGGCTCCTATATACGACCCCAACGAAGAGCCTATCATGGATAACATCCGCATCCGTCAGCTCCTTCCTCACCGCTACCCCATGCAGTTGGTAGACAAAGTAATCGCTATGGGTCCTACCAGCATTGTTGGTGTAAAGAGCGTTACGAGCAATGAGCCTTTCTTCCAGGGGCACTTCCCCGAAGAACCTGTCATGCCAGGTGTATTACAGGTAGAGGCTATGGCACAATGCGGTGGTCTTCTCATTCTCAACCAATTGGAAGAACCTGAACGTTGGAGCACCTATTTCATGAAGATAGACGATGTAAAATTCCGCAAGAAGGTTGTTCCTGGCGATACGCTTCTATTCCGTGTAGAATTGTTAGCTCCTGTACGTCATGGCATTAGTTCGATGAGAGGCTATATGTTTGTGGGCGACCAAGTCGTAGCAGAGGCCACCTTCACTGCACAAATAGTTAAGAACAAGTAAGCAACTATACCTTCACATGCAGGACAGGCAAGAGAGCAATCTATTTGCAATACCTCTCTGCATGTGAGATTTCAGTCAAGAATACTTAATTATAAATTGAAATAAAAATGAACCAGATTAGTCCTTTAGCATTTGTTCATCCTGAGGCAAAACTCGGCGACAACAATATCATCGGTCCTTTCTGCTATATTGACAAAGACACCGTGCTGGGTGATAACAACGTGATGCAGAACTCTGTAACCATTCATGTGGGAGCAAGAATTGGCAACAACAACGAGTTCTTCCCTGGTGCCAGCATCTCTACCAAACCACAGGATTTGAAGTTCCGTGGCGAGCAGACTACTTGCGAGGTAGGCGATAATAACAGTATCAGAGAGAATGTTACCATATCTCGTGGTACTGCCTCTAAGGGCAAGACAGTAGTAGGAAGCAACAACCTCCTCATGGAGTGTGTACACGTGGCACACGACTGCGAGTTGGGAAGCGGTTTGATTATTGGCAATGCCACAAAATTTGCAGGTGAAGTAGTCGTAGACGACAACGCTATCGTAAGCGCCAATGTCCTTGTTCACCAATTCTGCCACATTGCAGGATATGTAATGATACAGGGTGGCTGCCGTTTCTCACAGGACATTCCTCCATACATCATCGCAGGTAAGGAACCTACAAGATATTGTGCACTCAACTTGGTAGGTCTTCGTCGCCGCGGATTCAGCAACGAGCTCATTCAGCAGATTCATGAGGCATATCGCCTACTCTACTCTAAGGGCGTGCTGAAAGAAGGTATTGAGGAAATCAAGAAGAACTTGCAGATTACCCCAGAGATACAGTATATCATCGACTTCGTAGAGAACTCTAAGCGAGGTATCATTCGATAGTCTACAGAAATCTCTGAAAAAGAAAAGATAATAAAAACAGATAGGCATTCCTGCTTCCTGATTACAGAAGCAAGAATGCCTTATTATTAACTACAAAACACCAGTTAATGAAGACACTCTTTGTTGTTCTCGGTCCTACAGGTGTAGGCAAGACTGAATTGTGCCTCACCTTGGCAGAGCACCTTCACACCCCTATCATTAATGCTGACTCACGACAAATTTTTGCAGAGTTGCCCATTGGTACAGCAGCCCCTACAGAAGAACAACGACAACGCGTGTTTCACTATTTTGTAGGTAACCATCACATCCAAGACTATTATAGTGCAGCAACGTACGAAGAAGATGTGATGCAAACACTCTCCGAACTCTTTGTAAAGCAAGATGTAGCCCTACTCACGGGGGGTAGCATGATGTATATCGATGCTGTATGCAACGGCATTGACAACATCCCCACAATCCGCGATGACATCAGAGAAAATATGAAGCAACGATTAGCCAACGAGGGACTTGAAACTTTAGTAGAAGAACTAAAAAGACTCGATCCTGAACATTGGGCCATTGTTGATAAAAAAAATCCACGCCGCGTAGTCCATGCTTTAGAGATTTGCCACCAAACGGGTAAGACCTACACATCATTCCGTACCAACGAGAAAAAGAAACGTCCTTTCCGAATCATCAAGATTGGTCTGAACAGAGCGCGCGCAGAACTTTACGAACGCATCAACCAACGTGTTCTCGCCATGATAGACGAAGGGTTGGAGGCAGAAGCACGAAGCATGTACCCCTATCGCGAACTGACAGCACTACGCACAGTCGGTTACAAAGAGATGTTTGCTTATTTCGATGGTCAAATAGACCTTCCTGAAGCTATCAGACAAGTACAATCACATAGCAGAGAGTATATGCGCAAACAGCTTACATGGTTCAAGCGCGATACAAACATACAATGGTTTCATCCCGATAATATTAAAGAAATCATAAAATATGTAGATACCTGCTTGAAGATGGAATAATTTTTACTACTTTTGCATAAAGATTAAAAGAGCATACAACAGATAATAACAATGAACAAAATCAAGAACTTAGCTACATGGTTATGGCGAAAGCTTTGCGCCTTTTGGCCATGGTACAAGAATCTGTATCAAGGCAGAGCATGGTATACCAAAACACTTGTTGGAATAGTTAGTTGCATCATTGCCTTCATTCTGTATTTAGGTGCAGTAGACATCAACCTTTTCTGGCTTTTCGGTAAGTCACCAGGTTTCTTCTCTGGCATTAGAAATCCTCAAACCAGCGAGGCGTCCGAGATTTATAGTGCAGACGGAAAGATGATCGGTAAGTATTTCAACGAGAACCGAACACCTGTAAAATACGAAGAAGTAAATCCTGCTTTCTTCAAAGCATTGGTTGATACCGAAGACGAACGTTTCTATAAGCATTTAGGTATTGACCCCATCGGTTTGTTTGGCGCTATGAAGGATGCCGTCCTTCACCACGATGCTCGTGGCGCATCTACTATCACCCAGCAGTTGGCTAAAAACATGTTCCGAGTACGTTCTCAGTACTCCACAGGTTTGCTGGGCAAGGTTCCTGGCCTCCGAATCCTCATCATCAAGAGCAAAGAATGGATTATCGCAGCTAAGTTGGAAGCGATTTATTCCAAAAAAGAAATTATAACCATGTATGCCAACACCGTCGATTTTGGTTCCAATTCATATGGCATCAAGACTGCGGCTAAGACCTACTTTAATGTAAGTCCTAAGGACCTAAGCATCAATCAGGCTGCAGTACTTGTGGGCATGCTTAAAGCTACGACATACTATAACCCACGCTCCAATCCAGAGCACAGTTTACAACGTCGTAACGTAGTATTGAACAACATGGTACGCCATGGACACCTCAGTCGCGAGGAGTACAATACACTCAGCCAGGAGCCTATCAAGCTCGACTTCAAAGTAGAAGAAAACTACGACGGACAAGCTAAGTATTTCCGTGAGGCTGTAGCCGATTACCTGTCAGACTGGTGTAAAGATGAGGGTTATGACCTGTACACAAGTGGTTTGAAGATATACACAACGATTGATACACGCATGCAGAAATATGCTGAAGAAGCTGCTCACAAACAGATGCGACAAGTACAGCAAAACTTCAACAATCACTGGGATATCTACCGCAAACAAGACACCAACTGGCTTCGCCAAGAGCCATGGCAGGACGAGAATCACAAGGTAATCCCTAACTTCATACAAGGCATTGCAGAGCGACAGCCTTTCTATAAAGCTTTGGTAGCTCGCTTCCCCAACAACCCAGACTCTGTAAGCTATTACTACAAAGAGTGGGTACACCCCGTCAAGGTATTTGATTACGACAAAGGCACCATTACCAAGATGATGACCTCAGAAGACTCCATCAAGTACATGACGACCTTTATGCACTGTGCCTTTGTAGCAATGGAGCCTCAGACGGGTGCCGTCAAGGCATGGGTAGGCGACATAGACTTCAATCACTGGAAGTACGATAAGGTTACAGCACAACGCCAACCAGGTTCTACCTTCAAGCTCTTTGTTTATACCGAGGCTATGAATCAGGGACTTACTCCTTGCGACAAGCGCCGCGACGAATACATCACCATGGATGTGTACGACAAGAAGAAACATGAGATGGTGAAGTGGACTCCATCGAATGCTAATGGTTCATTCTCAGGCGATTCTATCCCTCTGAAGGGTGCATTTGCCAAGAGTATCAACTCGGTAGCTGTTCGCTTAGGTCAGGAGATGGGCATTAAGCGAATCATAGAGACAGCACATAAAATGGGAATTGAGAGCCCACTGGACGATGCACCTTCTTTAGCACTTGGTTCAAGCGATGTCAACTTGTTGGAGATGGCATCAGCCTATTGCACCGTTGCCAACAATGGTAAGCACCACGCCCCTGTACTCGTTACCAGAATTGTAGACCGCGATGGAAAAGAAGTATATACAGCACCTACCCAAGAGGAACAAGTAATCCCCTATAAGTCTGCATTCCTCATGCAGCAGTTACTCCAGGGTGGTATGCGCGAACCTGGAGGTACATCACAGAGCCTCTGGGGATATGTAGGCAACTTCCGCGACACAGAGTTTGGAGGAAAGACCGGTACCTCCAACAATCACTCCGATGCATGGTTCATGGGCGTTAGTCCTAACCTCGTTGTAGGCGCATGGGTAGGTGGCGAATACCGATGCATCCACTTTAGAACTGGGGCTCTTGGTCAAGGTTCTCGCACAGCACTGCCGATATGTGGCTATTTCTGGCAATCAGTCTTTAGCGACCCTGCTTTCCAGAAATATCATGGCAAGTTCGACAAGCCGCACGATGAAGACATCACTCGCGACATGTACACTTGCGCCAGCTATGTGCCCAAGGCAAAAGTCGACACAACTCAGGTAGACAGCACCGCCCTCAACGAAGAGATCATTCTCGACGAAAACGGCAACCCTGTCATCAAGGAAATACCTGCCGAAAATGTAGAAGCTAATGGCACCATAGAGAAAAAGAGCAATGAGGAGCAAGGTGAAAAGAAAGAAAAGAATAAGTCACGCCCCACAGAAAAGGCCATTAAGTTTGACGACTTATAAGCCCCAGTTTTTCTGAGTCACAAAGCAAAAAACAATAAAAACTATCACGAATCGGCGATTTTCAGCAAGATGGGAATCGCCGATTCCTATTTCAACGCAACAGGAATGGCAGAAAACCAAGACCAGCCCAAAAGTCAGGCAACAGACAACCATATCGATCTGAATAATCCAGAACTGCAAAATGCACTACAGATTATACAGTACACCCGACGCTCGCTTTTCCTCACAGGAAAGGCTGGTACCGGAAAGTCTACTTTTCTACGCTATATTGCAGCCCACACCAAAAAGAAGCACATCATTCTTGCGCCCACAGGTATTGCTGCCATCAATGCCGGAGGAAGCACCCTGCATAGTTTCTTTAAGTTACCATTCCATCCGTTGCTTCCCAACGACAGCATGTTCAGTGTGCGCAATATCCGCAACACCCTGAAATACAATTCCGAGAAGATAAAGATCATACGCGAAGTAGAACTCATCATCATTGATGAGATCAGTATGGTACGTGCCGACATCATCGATTTCATAGATAAGGTTCTACGCATATATAGTCGCAACATGCGGGAACCTTTCGGTGGAAAACAACTACTCCTCGTAGGCGATATCTACCAGCTGGAACCTGTAGTAAAAGAAGACGACCGACGACTCCTTGCACCATTCTATCGCAGCAACTTTTTCTTTGACGCCAAGGTCTTCGATTATTTCAAATTGGTAAGTATCGAACTGAGAAAGGTTTATCGACAGAGCGACCCGACATTCATTACCATACTCGACCACATACGTACCAGCCAGGTACCCATGAGCGACCTTCAGAAACTCAACCTGCGCGTGGGAGCTTGTCTCGACGAGAGCGACAGCAAACTCGCCATCACACTTTCTACTCGCCGCGACACAGTAGACTATATCAACGACAGTCAACTCAAACTCCTTCCTGGCGAACCAACTCTCTTCCGAGGTAATATTCAGGGGGAGTTTCCTGAAAGCAGTCTCCCAACCCCTATCGAACTCTATCTGAAGACGGGCGCACAAGTCATCTTCATCAAAAATGATATAGAGCACCAATGGGTGAATGGAACCCTTGGAACCATCATTGGCTTCGATGAAGATGATAATGGCAAGATATATGTACGTACAGAAGACGGACAAGATGTGATGGTAGAACCTGCTGCATGGAGCAACATGAAATATCACTTCAACGAGGTAGAGAAAAAAATAGAAGAAGAAGAGATTGGTCGTTACGAGCAATATCCCTTACGACTGGCATGGGCTATTACTGTTCATAAGAGCCAAGGTCTCACCTTCAACCAGGTGAAAATAGACTTTACTGGGGGCGTCTTTGCTGGTGGTCAGACCTATGTGGCCCTTTCCAGATGCACCAGTTTGGAAGGCATCAGCTTGCAGGAACCCATCAGACAGAACGAGGTTTTTGTGCGCAACGAGGTAAAGCAGTTTGCCCGTCATTACAACGATCAGTCGACCATCGATACGGCTCTCATTCAGAGCAAAGCCGACAAACAATATCACGATGCTGCCACAGCATTCGACCAAGGCGACATGCAGGGAGCACTCGACAATTTCTTCCTTGCCATACATAGCAGATACGACATCGAGAAGCCAAGTGCCAAACGACTGATACGTAGAAAGTTGGGAAAGGTTAATTCCCTGATAGCTGAAAACGAGCAGCTACGCGAAATCATCAGGCAGAAGGAGGAAGAGAAAAAGAAACAAGAGAAATTCCTAAAACAACTGGCTACCGAATATACGTTATTGGGCAAGGAATGTGAGAAAGAAGGCATGCCATCCGCTGCCATCGCCAACTACCAAAAGGCACTCAAGCTATGTCCAGAACATCCTGAAGCCAATAGAAGACTAAAAAAGTTGAATCCGTAAATGGATTCAACTTTTTTTATTTATCTGAATATATCACCTCCTGTTTATTACTCAGTTTTTCTTACCTATCAGTTTCTTATTAACTTTGAATCGGTCGAAGCCCAATCCATAGACACCGATAACAGCACTCTGGCTGACAAATGCCGAAGGGTCTATTTCATCAATCAGTCGGAAAATCTTCTGCGACTCACGCTGACGTGCCAGCACAAAGAGCATGTGTACGTCCTTGCCACTATAGCATCCATGACCATCCATCACCGTACATCCTCTGTCAGCAGTCGTATTAATGGCTGCACTCAGTTCCAAATACTTTTCTGAGATGATAAAGAACTGAACAGAGCGGCGCAACGTGTTGACAACATGATCTACACACATGGAGCACACAAAGAGGCACACATAACCATAGATAACCATCTCCCAGTCATTAAGTACCAAATATGAACTCGTCACGATGCACATATCACAAATCATGATAGCATGGCCCAACGAAATATTATAATACTTGTTCACCATTGCGGCCACCGTATCAGAGCCTCCCGTCGATCCATTGCTTGACAGACCTAAACCTGCACTACATCCCATAAAGAAAGCGCCCACCACTGTAGCCATGAAAGGCTGGTCGTGCAAGAGGGTTATCTCGTTTCCGCCACAACTCTCTATCAAACGAGTTACTATGGCAAAGACCGCCACTGCATACACCGTTTTCAGACAGAAGCGCCATCCCAATGCCCTATAGGCCAATATCAATAGAAAAATATTGAGACCGAAATAAGAGACTGACACGGGTATACCGAACCCCCAATACAGGATAGAAGCGATACCACCTACACCACCCATCGTGATATGGTTGGGAAGCAGAAACACGTTAAGACCGATACTGCCGATAATCATAGCAAACGCTATCACTATATAATCGCGTATCTCATGAATTCTTGTTTTTCTCGTCATTATGATGTTTTTTATTATTATGTTAGTTTACTATTTGGCGTATTTCTTTCCAAGTCCCTTGGCGAGTCCACCCTCACTGGTTTCCTTATAAAGCGAAGGAAGATCATGCCCCGTCTGGCGCATTACCTCCACTACCTTGTCAAACGACACACTGTGATGACCATCAGAGAAAGAGGCATACAAGTCGGCATCTAAGGCACGTGCAGCAGCAAAGGCATTACGCTCTATACAAGGTATCTGAACCAGTCCACATACTGGGTCGCAAGTCATACCCAAGTGATGTTCCAACCCCATCTCGGCAGCATACTCCACCTGGGCAGGACTTCCTCCAAACAACTGGCAGGCTGCAGCCGAAGCCATCGCACAGGCTACACCCACCTCACCCTGGCATCCTACATCAGCACCACTTATCGAAGCATTGTGCTTGACGATGTTTCCCACAAGACCGGCAGTTGCCAAAGCTCGCAAAATGCGCTGCTCACTCATGCCATGAGATTCTTGCATATGATAGAGCACTGCTGGCAACACACCACAAGCACCACATGTAGGAGCCGTAACGATGGTTCCACCCGATGCATTCTCCTCGCTCACCGCCAGGGCATAGGCATATACCAAACCTCTCGATTGCAGTGAGGCACGATATCCTTTGGCCTTGGTATAATAAGTGGCAGCCTTGCGGGGTAGATTCAGCGGACCAGGCAACACGCCCTCATGGTCAAGACCACGCAGGATGGCTTCCTTCATGGTCTGCCATATCATCTTGAGATAATCCCATATTTCCTTATCTTCGCATTTCTCCACATACTCCCAGAAAGAGCGACCATTGGCATAACACCAACTTTGTATATCGCTCATCTTGTTGAGGTCGTATACTTCGGTAGCCCCAAGTTCTTCATGACCATCCGTACCATCCGAGAGGGCTCCACCACCAATGCTGTAGACCGTCCACTCATCTATAATGTCCCCATTCACATCCTTACCCACAAACTTCATTCCATTGGGATGAAAGGGCAAAAACACCTGTGGTTTCCAGATAATACTGACAGTGTGATGTGGATGCAGCACCTCCTCTATGGCTACATCCGTCATGTGTCCCTTGCCTGTAGCAGCCAGACTTCCATACAGAGTCACCTCGTACAAAGAAGCATTGCTACAGCGCTCCAAAAAGAGTTGGGCAGCACGCTGCGGCCCCATCGTATGACTACTCGATGGTCCTTTACCTATCCTATAAAGCTCGCGTAAAGACTTCATATATTATACTAACTTTCTGCTTGTTTAAAACAACTATTTTCCGATCTCGATCTATTGAGTTGCAAAATTACAAATTTTAATAGAAATATCGGCAAGTTTAATCAGAAAAATCAGCAAAGGCAAATAGAAATACTTCTTCTCACTGCTAACATTTAAATCAATCCACAACAAGCAAACCAATTAAGAACGTCAAAGAGAAAATCCCAAGAATAAAATTTTCGTAATATTTTTTGTCGTTTCAAATAAAAGCCGTATTTTTGCGATGTGCTTGAAAGAAAAGGCATCAAACAGCTTTTCTCCATATGTGGCACTAACAACAAGTTCAACCGTCATTTAAATTTAGAAAATCATGCTAAACAAGAAAGTAGAAGAGGCTCTCAACGCCCAGATTAATGCAGAGATGTGGTCAGCTTACCTATATTTATCTATGGCAGCATATTGCCATGCCAACGGCAACCCAGGCATGGGCAACTGGTTCCAAGTTCAATTCCAGGAGGAGCAAGACCATGCCAAGATAATGTTCAATTACATCATCCAGCGTGGCGGTCACGTAGAATTAAAGGCGATAGATGCAGTTCCTACCACATGGGAAAATCCATTGGATGTTTTCGAGTCAACCTTGGCACACGAGCAGAAGGTTACCTCCCTCATCAACAATCTATTCGCACTCACTACCCAGGAGAATGACTATGCCACACAGAGCATGCTCAAATGGTTTGTAGATGAGCAGGTTGAGGAAGAGGAGAACGCCCAAAACATCATCGACAACCTTCGCATGATCAAAGACAACGGCTATGGTCTCTACATGCTCGACAAGGAGCTTGGTGCAAGAGTCTATACCCAGGCTGCGCCATTGGCCAACAAGGCGTAATTGAGAATAGATACCTTCCCTTTTTGGGTGCGTAGGATTTTATCGTTTCGAAGGCGAGGCTCTTGCCGTGCTTATACATCGAAAACGAGATCTTGCCACCTTAGATGACACAGCAAAGAATGACTGAAGAATATAGCAGGATGATTAGCTTAGAAGCCAAAACATCCTTTCTATTTACTTCCCTTTCTTCGGTTGCATTCCCTGCAAAGCATCTGGCAATTCTTAACCTCCGTTCTTCCACCTTCACGCCAAGGCGTAATATGATCGCCCTCCATGAATTGGTAGTCGAATTCTTTGCCACAAATGGCACACTTATGGTTCTGCTTTTCCCATACGGCAAGCTTAATCTTGTCGGGAAAAGCACGGAGGTCGAGATTATGCTCATCACCTGTCAAAACGTACGGGATGATGCCTTGTTTTTTTTGAATTTCATCATCTCCTATCAAGTCGTTGATTTGCTTTTCCATCGCCTTGATATCAAGCACTTTCTCATGATATTCGTCATAGAATTTCGCCCAATCCAAGCCCTTCATAATTTTCTTAAATTTCTTCATATTGAAGGTATCCATAGCCCAACGCAATACACTCTGGAAATAAGTCCATAGAGGCATAGCATTGATGTCATGCTGATGTTGGCTCATATAACCAACGGCAGACTGAGGCTTGCCATTACGAGTTTCGTGGTCAGCCATCCACTCCAAGGCTTTCTTGAAAAAGTCTTGGCGAATAGGCGAACCATTCACCAAGTCTTTACCCAAACGATATGCAGCACAATTGGTCTTGGAGAAATGCTTCTTGGCATCGCTCACAAACGGACCTGCATAGACGGCATTCCTTATTTCTTGCTCATTCAAAGGCTTGCCTGCGATATTTATTGTCTTGAACCATTCCAACTTCTCCGACTCTTCTCCCTCGCAGACATAGACGGTCAATTTATAGTCGAGAATCTTCTTCCGAATATCTGCTGGTTGATTGAAGAAGTTTTTGAAATCATAAGAGAACTTTCCTGCCACATACTCACATAGAGATAAAGTACGCTGTTGACCGTCCATCACCTCGTATGGGCATTCTGCATCATTGCTCCTTTTTACCCAATACATGATATTGAGGGGATAATGATGCAAGACGGTATTAATAACCGCACATTGCTCTTGCTCGTTATAAATGAATTCACGCTGATAAGGTGGACGAATATCTAAGAGGCCATTATATCCTCTTACTCCTTGTTCGTCATTATTAATGTAACCCTTGGTGATTTCACCAACGGTTATTTTCATTTCTTCTATCTTTAACATGATGCTTGCGGATGTTTGTTACGAATTACTATTCTTTCAAATTTTCGACAGAGTTTTCCATACTCACGTACATAGAAACGAGGTCCACCATTTAGTTTTCCAAGCTCACGCTTGATGACTCCCATATCTGCCAAATCCAGGCTATGACCAATAATTTCAAATTGATTAGGACAATATTTATCTAAAAAGGTTATAGGAACTCCCATCAAGCCAACATAATCGCAAGGAATGTCTGCTGTCTTTCCTACCTCTATTGCGTCATAATTCACATACTTTGGATATTCATCGGGAGAATATCTGCAAACCAAATCCATTTCTTCACTACGTTTTGGTATTTCCAAATTTGTAAACCATCTAACACCCTTTACCCTAATAAAACGCCTACCTTCAGAATCATACCCACATCCAGCCGCATTCAATGGATAATCATTGGGAACAAAGAATTTTCTATCTCCGCTAGAGATACTAAGCCCTATCCACATTTCATTATTTTTGATGTATGGAAAAACCTCTTTATAAGAAACAGAATTAATGTTTCCAATTATCAAGAACTTTTTCTGATATTCCATCAACTGTCCAATATACTCACGAAACAAAGAGAAAGGAGGATTGGTCACAACTATATCCGCTTCTTTCAATAATTCTATACATTCCTGCGAACGGAAGTCGCCAGTCTTTAAAATCGACAATACATTCTTGTCATTCTTCAAGAGATATTGAACATCTGACAAATCGACTGCCCCATCGCCATTCTCGTCCTTCACTTCCGTAATCTCCACCTTGTAGGCAATTTTCTTCGGTTCGTTATCATCGAAGCCATCGAAATGAATTGCCAGTTCATTGCCTGTTACTGGCGAACCATTGTAACAGGTGCAGATGAGTTTTTTCAATCCAAGTTGGTTGAATCGAAGAGCGAAATATTTGAAGAAGTTGCTTTCGTAAGGATCGTCACAGTTGCAGAGCACCACCTTACCACGGAAGTGCTGCCAATAATGCTGCAACTCTCGTTCTATATCAGAAAGCTGGGTATAAAATTCATCTTTCTTTGCCACCTTAGCGGCATTCAAATTCTTGTTTGCCATAACGCTTGATTGTTAGTTATACGTTACAATATGTGCATACAACTATCAATCACGCCAAGACGCAAAAATGGCGTGATGCTCTTATTGCGTTCAGCTATGAGGCAGCCTCGGAATGGAAACCTCAGTCTACATAATAAGAATACACCACGCCTATAGCGATGATGCATTGCTAATACATATGTAGACTAAGGCATCCCATACCGAATGCCTTATCACAATTATTCCTTGTTACGTTTATTTCCAAAGATTGTGAAAACCGAGTGCAATCAAGTTTACTTGAATTGCCGAGGTACCGCCAATCTTATACCAATAAGTTTCCGAGGCTTTTGGCTGAACGCGAAATAATAGCGAATGCTTTGTTTACCAACGATGTCTTAGAGATGGCTTGCACCAAATCCAATGACAAAGATACAACAAAATATTAAGATAACCTTGCATTTCCCTAAAAAAGTTTATTCCTGCCTATATTTTCACTGAGTCAAATTGAAAAAGTCAGAGCACTATCTATCAGAAAGTTAAACAGCAAAAACAAACGAAAAACAGGTTCATAAATGATAAATATTCCATAGAAAATCTTAGTTATAACAATATATTATGTTTTTTATCCCAGCTCTTCTATTTCCTTCTTCACCTCCTCGAAGTCATTCGCCACTTCGATATAGTCGTGCCATCGCCACGAATCACGCCTTTCTCTGCCATGTCATCCAACAGGGTGATGTGGAGTTCCAGAAGCCTTTCATGTTGTAGGAATCACCATCTTGTGATGGTAGCTGATGGTGTGGGCGGCGGCGATGGTGAAGATTTCGTCCAGGGTGCCGATGCAGCCAGGAAGGGCTAAGAAGATGTCGCTCAGGGTAAGGCAATGGCAGAGAAGTTGCTGGCGGAATAAAACCAGAATCTATTCATTATGAATGAAAGGTTTAGGTAAAAGCATTCGTTCTGAGTGAAAGGTTTTTGATAAAAGTATTCATTCAGAATGAAAGATTTTTTGGTCTTCTCTTGCTGCTTTCAGATATTTTTCTTATTTTTGCCCACGAATCATAAAATAGTGGAGCAATTCATAAAATAGTGGAGCAATGAAAGAACTGTTAAAACAAATTATATTTGAGCAGCAGGAAAACTGCAAGCATCTTATGCAGGATGCTATTCCTCGACACATAGAAGAGGAATGGCTTACCACCTCGGAAATCCTTATCATAACTGGTGTAAGACGATGTGGAAAGTCGGTGTTGCTGCAGCAACTGCGTGATAAGTTGGAGGAGAAAGATTTCTTCTTCAATTTTGACGATGAGCGTCTCGTAAACTTTAAGCTTGAAGATTTTGCAACCTTGCAGGAATGCTTCTTTGAGCTTTTCGGCGAGCAGCACACCTATTACTTTGATGAGATTCAAAACATTGCGGGTTGGGAAACCTTTGTGAGGCGCCTTTACAATGAAGGCAATAAGGTGGTGGTGACTGGCTCCAATGCCCGGATGCTGAGCAAGGAGATGGGCACTCATCTCACAGGGCGTTATATCTCTGTAGAGGTTTATCCTTTCTCTTTTGCCGAATACCTGCAGCTGGAGCATATTGAGCCTTCGCAGAAAGATTTCTATCTGATGGCGAGCCGTTCCAAACTGTTGGGGCATTTCCGTGATTTCTTGGAGAGGGGTGGTTTTCCGAAATATCTTCAGACGGGTTCTGTCAGTTATCTATCCTCACTTTATGAGAGCATTATCTTCCGGGATGTGATGGCTCGCAATGGTCTTACGAACGACAAGGAAATTAAAGAGCTTGCGTTTTATCTTGCCAGTAATGCTACCAGGCGTGTTACCTATAACTCGCTGGGAAAGATAGTGGGCATTCGCCATCCCGAAACCATCAAGAACTATCTGGAATATATTCAGCAAACCTACATGATATTCCAGCTGCTGAAGTATGCTCCATCGGTAAAGACCCAGATGCTGAGTCCGAAGAAGGTGTATTTTATAGATAATGCCATTATCAGCAGGATGGGGTTCAATGTCACGGATAACAATGGTGTAAAATTGGAGAATGCCGTTTTCATCGAATTGCTGCGAAGGGGGTACGACTTGTTCTATCATGCCGACAAGAAGGAGTGCGACTTTGTGGTGAGAGAAGGTGTAAGGATTACCCAGGCTTACCAGGTTACGGTGAAGATGGATGATGAGAAGACTCGCAAGCGTGAGATAGAGGGTCTGCAAGAGGCGATGGAAATCTATGATTTGTCTGAGGGTTACATCATTACGCTGAATGAGAAAAAGGAGCTCACCGTGGATAGGAAGACGGTGCATATAATTCCTGCTTGGGAATGGATGCTGAAGTAATTTTCTTTTTGAGCGAGAAGGTGATAACAATACTCTGTTAATTCTAATGTAATCGTTTGAAAATGAGAGAGTTAATTAACGCAATGTAACTAATAAAATTTGGTTAAGTGGCTGATTGTCAGTAACTTTATAGTTCTCTAAGTTTAAAGTAACATGACATCAGAACCACTCAACCAATATACGGAAATCTGCAGAGATGCTATCAAAAGTTCATCTGCAAAGATAAGCAAAACTTTCGAGAATCTACTCTTGGAAATACTTTTATTGTACATAACGATGCAAAGAAAGATAAATTTCACTCAAATGGAGCGTTACGGCACCCATTGTGAGCAGACCTACAGAACGAATTTCAACCGTTGCCGTGCAAAATGCATAGACTGGGTGAATTTCAACCTTGCACTTTGCCGACGGTACTTGAATATGGATGGTTATTGGCTTTTTATAGCGGTCATCAAGCGTTACAAGAAGGATTTGTTGAAGGTCACCGATATTGTTGTCGCTGACGCTTTCTTTTCTATTCGTCCGTTTGTGAACGGAATCAAAGAGTATGGTTTCCATCTTGTCAGCCGCTTCAGGGATACTGCGAGCCTATACTATGTGTATACGGGGCCTCGTTCCAATAAGCCTGGACGTCCCAAGACACTTGACGGAAAAATCAACTACAAGAAACTTGACCTCACACGTATGGCAGAGTTGCATATTGAAGGACTTGAAGGCACAGCCTACACACTCATAGCCTATTCAAAGGCATTGAAGCAGAAAGTGCGCCTTGTCATTTGGATTATGCCGAACGGAAAGCACAAGCTTTTCTTCTCAACAAAGACATCCATGTCGGGTGAGGATGTGTTGCGCACATACCGCTCAAGATTCCAAATAGAGTTTTGTTTTCGCGATGCAAAACAGTACACCGGCCTTACGCATTGCCAGGCAAGACACAAGAACCAGGTGGACTTTTCCTACAATGCATCATTCGCATCACAGAATGTGGCAAAGGTGATGATGAAGGAAAATAAGCTGTCGTATTCCATGGCTTCTTTCAAAGAAATCATGGCGAGTACATACATCGCTAATTTAATTTTCGACAAGTGTCGGAGAATACCGAACCGAAAGTTAATTAGTCATACTGTCAAAGAACTCTTTGGCTGGCAGCGTAAAGCCGCTTAGCCGTTATATCAAATTTTAACGAACTATTGCTATTTGCTACGGCAAATTAAAATGTTTTAGATATTGATGTGGTTTTCTGCATCTCATCGATTAGGCAACGATGGCAGTACTTGCCTTCTTAAAGATTTCTGCTATTGGGCACGATTACTCGTGCCCTTTTTATGTTTCTGAAGAGTTAAATCGATGAAAGAGTTTGGCGTTATCGAGTAAAAAGTGTACTTTTGCTGCAAAAATACGTGTCTTGACACAAATATTTTCAGTGAAATGATGTATTTTGAGCGCAAGGAATATATAGATAAGCTCATCTCTGCCGAAGGCAATGGGATGATAAAGATTATCACTGGCATCCGCCGATGTGGTAAATCTTTTCTTCTTTTCAACATCTTTTGCAAGCATTTGCTTGAAAGAGGTGTTGCGGAAGACCATATCATACAAGTAAATCTTGAAGACCGCAGAAACAAGAAACTCCGTGACCCTGATGCACTCTTAGAGTATATAGATGCTCAGATGGTTGACAAGGAGAAGTATTACATTCTTCTTGATGACGTTCAGATGGTGAAGGAGTTTGAGGATGTGCTCAACTCTTATCTCCATGTGGAGAATGCCGAAGTGTATGTTACAGGTTCCGATGCCCGATTTTTATCGAAGGATGTGATAACAGAGTTCAGAGGGCGAGAAAGGGAAATCCGCATTCATCCATTGAGCTTTTCTGAATACTACGAGGTTGTGGGAGGAGAGGAGCGTCAAGCCCTGGAAACCTATTATCTTTATGGTGGATTGCCTGCTGTGGTGCAGATGGAAAGCCCTGAAGCCAAGCAAAACTATCTTCGAGAGATTTATGAGACTGTTTATCTGAGAGATGTATTGGACCGAAATCGCTTGAAGAATCCAGAGGGAATGAAAGAGCTGGTACGTTTCCTTGCATCTACGATAGGTTCTTGTACCAATGTCTTGAAAATCTCCAATACGTTTAAGTCGGCTGGTGGAGTAGAGATAAGTGGTAATACAATCAGCAAGTATTTGGAATACCTTCAGGATTCCTTTATCATCAGCGAGGCTTTGCGTTATGATGTGAAGGGGCGCAAATATATTGGTACTGGTACCAAGTATTACTTCGAGGACATCGGTATCAGAAATGCCGTGGTAGATTTCCGGCAGATAGAATTCACCCATATCATGGAAAACGTGGTTTATAACGAGTTGCGGAAGCAGGGTTATACTGTAGATGTGGGGTCAGTGGAGAGTTTCAAACGAGATGAGAATGGTAAGTTGCAGCGTAGGAATCTTGAGATTGATTTCGTGGTGAACCATCATGATGAACGCCTCTATATCCAGTCAGCTTACGCCTTGCCTGATAAGGAGAAGGTAGATCAGGAGCAGGCTTCTCTTTTGAATGTAAACGATGGCTTTCGCAAACTGATTATCGTAGGGGATAGGTATCGTTCGGGTTATAATGAAGAGGGCATTCTGATGATGAGCCTCTCCGATTTCCTCTTGGGAAAAGAATAGATTGTCTTGAAGAAAATATCAAGAGCGGAAGAACTACTGTTAATCCAAGTTGTTGTTCTTCCACTCTTTGCTTTTGTTTCTGAGTACTTCGCTTACAGGCTTCCATTCCTTCCTACATATTTAAAATGTGCATTTTTTGCCGAAAAATCATATTAATGGGAGTTTTCAACTATTGCCGTAAATGTTCTATTTAGTCTATAAAAGTTCTATTCAAAGCCTTGTCTTTATTCTGTTTTGCGGACTAAAAATCGTTAAACCACAGATAGATCTATGTTCTAAACTTTAGAATATAAGTTCGATACTTTAGGACACAAGCTCTAAACTTTAGAACATAAGTTCGATACTTTAGAACATAGATTTATAGGCTAAAGAAAACAATTACTTCCCGTTCTGTATAAGTGCCACTTAAAGAGCACTGTTGTGCCATAAGCAGGCATTTTTGCTGCATCAGCATTTATAAGAACAGCATAAATACTTATAAAATCAGCATTTATAAAAAAGCAATATGTCGAAAACTATAGTCTTATTACTTTACGCCTCCTGAATCAACGTTTTCCCTAAAAAGCGAAAAGGCCATCCTCACGGACAGCCTAATACATATTATACAAAAACATTATGAATTCTTTATTATTAGCGAACAAGATTCTACTTTATCAAAATCATTTTTTCTATCTAAAAGTTTCAAACAGTTAGTTTGTAAGACTGGCCGCTGCCTGAGCCTTACGACACTTGCGCTCACAATAGCGTTCGCACTGCGCACAAATGTCATAGCCTAACATGGCACCCAAGATAAAGTCTTCTTCAGGTGTCAGTTGGCTGAGAGGTTTGTTAACCATCAGACGGATAGCATCCAGACACTCTGGCTTACCAAAAAACAAGTTCAGTCGACCATTGCCTACAGGCTGAACGATATAACTGATGTTCTGATTCTGCAATCGGGTTATGGCAAAAGACTCAAATCGCTCGTTGAAGGTGAAAAGCACCATGCGGCGTACACCTTTTTTATATTCATATATATGATTCATCAGAACCTTCATGTCCGTTGGCATCACTTCTTTCTGTTGCATAATATCCGTCTGTTAGTTAAAAAATGTCTGTGTTACAGGAACATTCTCCTCTTTCGCATTACATTAAAGCGAAGGCTTGATGGACGCAAGCCATGCGTCAATGCGCTCCTCAGTCTTGTCATCCTCATTAATATCATCGAGAGCAAGACCTACGAATTTTCCATCTACAACTGCATCGCTGTCATCGAAAGTATAGCTCTCTGTCGATACTCCTTCGAGAACATTGGCACCAGCCTCTTTAGCAGCATCATAAAGTTCCTTCATTCCGCCACAGAAGGTATCAGGATAAGACTCAGCATCGCCACAACCGAAAAGAGCGACCGTCTTGCCAGAAAGACCTGCTGACTTCAACAGGTTGATACCATCGTACCAGTCGTCCTGCAACTCGCCAGCTCCCCAGGTGGAAGTTCCCAAGACGAGGTTGTCATGTTCTGAGAGGGTTGCCTCATCGATGCTTGCCACATCCACTGCGCTTACGCCTAACTTGGCAGCTATCGTCTCTGCTATGCTCTGACAGGTTCCTGTGGATGAGCCATAAATTACAATTGTTGATTTCATACGCTATAATTACTTTAGTTACATTG
>ERZ1034844.417-NODE-417-length-23416-cov-4.479945_pt1 | contig 23416 bp, 30 predicted proteins | sample MGYA00520594_ERZ1034844 | MGnify/ENA primary metagenome ERZ1034844 (study PRJEB33766, sample SAMN09781733) | gut metagenome | biome: gut microbiome | host: Homo sapiens | place: Madagascar | study: EMG produced TPA metagenomics assembly of the PRJNA485056 data set... | reverse complement strand
TAGCCGTACCCGCCGCCGCCGGGGAAAAGGGGCATCCTTTGATGGTGATTTTCTCCGTGGCGGAACCGGCGAAGGTGCCGTAGACATAGAACTGGAGCACCACCACATTGCCGATTTTCAGATAGCTGCCGGACTGGGTGTCATAGCTCCCTGCGCCGGAGACGGACGGCGTCCAGGTGCCCGCGCTGACCGCAAGCCCGGCATCCGCAAGATTGCCCTGGGCGGTGAGCTTGGCGAGATTTCCGGCGGCGGCGGGTACGGCTAAATCCGCCTTTCCCGAGACGGCTGCGGCAGCTGCTGTGGCCGAATTGGCTGCGGCTGTGGCCTGCTCCGCAGCGGTAATTGCGGACTGAGCGGCGGCGTTTTTGAGCGTCTCAAATACGCTCATGTCGCTAGAAGACAGGTCAGGAGCAGTGGGGATTGCGGCCTCCGATACGGCCAGAATAAAACGTGCCGTGCCCAATACAGCCGTGCCGCTGGTAATGGTCAGCTGGCAGGGCACGTCTCCGGCCACAGCGGTCATTTGCTGGGAAAGGGTCACGGTGATTTTGGTGCCGGAAATGGCACCGGCGGCGGAAAAGCTCTTGCCGTCCGACTTGGTGCCGTCGATGGTGACCACAGCGCCATCGGGCGGGGAAAAGGCGACGCCACCGGAAGTCAGGTCAAAGGAAATGTCCCGACTGTTGGCGTCGCGCTGAACGCACGGGATGCGCAGGGGAGCGCCTCCCGGCTGGAGGGATAGGGTGTATGTTTGGGTAATCATGCGATCCTCCTTAACGTTGGCGTCCACAGGTCTGTGCCGCTGTATGCGGAGGCCGTGGGCGTTTTGGAGATGTATAGATTGGCATAGAAGCTCATTGGGCTGTCAATACTGAATGTCGCCCCATAGCCCTTATCCCAGACAAATGCCTGAGACTGGGTTACGGTAACCGTCGGCGCAGAACCATAGCTTGCCGATGTATACCCCTTAACCTGTGAGGTGATGGTGCGCCCATCCGCAGGATATAGCCGCAGTCCCCAGTATGAGTAGTCCACCCGGGCGCGGCGATCTCGGTAAGCCGGAGTCCCGGACAGATGATAGGTGCCCGCGGGGAGATACAGGGGATAATTGGAGGACACAATGGGGATTGTGGTTGCTGCCGTCGCGCCAGAGCAGGAGGTGGTTACACCGGCTTCCGATGCGGTTGCCGTGACCCCGGAGGCGTAGGTTTTACTGTCCCCGAAGATCCATGGGTAGGCCAAATAATTATATTCCGGGTCAAAGGTGTACGTTTGCTGTGGAATCCGTTCGTAGTCCGGGCGGGCGAAAAACACGATATCGGCGTTGCGGTTTGCGTAATTGGTACGCACCACCGTGTTGGTCACGTCCGTCACATTGTAATACTGGTCAATGTTGTCCGACACAATCGACACGTGGGAAATGGACAGAAAGCGGCTGTTTTGCTTGGTGGAATGGAAAATTAAATCTCCGGGTTTCCGCAAAGATGCATCCGTAAACGCCCGTCCCGCAGCCCAATAATAGGCGGCAAGGTCTGCGGCGTAGCGAACCATACCGCCCAAAGTATTGCTGGAACGGATATGGTCATCAGCCCAGGCGTAAGCCGTATTGGTAGCCAGCGCCGATGCATTGTAAGTGGCATTTGCGCCGGTGTTGGCATAGGGGCTTTTATGGTATGGAATGCCCCGCATGACCAAATGGATGTACGTCGAGCAATCAATAAGCCCCTGGCCGGACGAATTGTTGAGCGGCGAACCGTCGAGGAATGTTGCGCCGCCGGAATACACAAAGCCACGCCCGGAAGCCCGGGCGATCCAGTAGCTTTTTGCCACGTCCACAGCCTCCAGCGCTCTGGGCTCACAGTAGGTCAGCGCACTATCAGCCCAGCGGTAACGCCTGAGCTGCTGGATTTTCGTTGCAAACTGCGAGGCCTGAATCGGGTCGGAGGTGCCGGAGCTTCCGCGAATGGCGGAGGCAATGGCGGAGAGAAAATTTTCCTGCTTACTCATTTAATAGCTCGCCTCCCAGGTGGCGTCGATGGCGGATTGAATCTGCGATGTAACGAAATTTTCGGTTGCGTAGCCGTTTAACGAGGATGTGACGTAACTCTCAGTTGCGTATCCGCTGAGCCGGTCACGGAGTCCGGCCTGGCTCACCGCCCCAATGCTGTCCGGGGTGATTTTGTTCACCTTGGATTGGATACTCGCCATGATCCGGGTATTATACCGGCTGTTTTGGTCGTTCAGCATCTTCCGCAGGCTGGAAATCGTGCTGATGGTACTGGGCATCACATTACTGATGCTCACGGTGTTGTTCTCGGGGTGGCACGGATGCACCGCCTCCTCAACAACCAGCGCTGTAATCACAGCACTGCCATACGCCACCTGCACGCGCTGGTGCAGTTCAATCTTGTGGTCGGCCCAGGTGGCCGGGTCAGCCCGATACAGGTCGCACAGGTCAACCTCCCAGGACACGGCTGGGGTCGCCAGCGAATCCACCATAGCCTGAGCATCCTGCATGAGGTTCGCAGCGTCCTCATAGCGTTCGTCCTTCCACACCTGCCAGATGATTTTGCCGGTATAGGTATGGTTTTCCACATAGTTCTTCCCGCTGTTGACGCTCCCGATGGTCAGACCGTCCGCGCCGATGGGATAAATGCGGGTCACAAGGTCGGTGGATTTGCCAGTGCGGGATGGTTTCCGGCGCATTCCGGCGCTTTCCGTTAGCATGGTACCGCTGACGGTGTGCCGGTCAGGGTAGAGCACGGTGCAGGTCTTGGCTTTGGTGTCAAAGCGCATCGCGCAGCCGTAGCTTTCCTGAGCGGCGAGGGCGATATCCAGAGGTGTCCCCCCGGCGTCCAGGTTGACGCTCCTGCGCTGGGTGTCCTGCGCTTCATAGACCATCTTCCACCCGCTGGGCACAATCGCATCCATGGTGGTAGCTGCCGCAGCTGTGTTGTTGTAGTAGCCGACGTACACCCGGTCACGCCACGCATCCAGGTTGAGTTCGCAATCCACGTCCGCCGTATCGGAGACGGCAGAAATGCCCCGGATAACATAGGTCTGCTGCTCGGAGGACTCATAGATGTACGATTCTTCTGTCAGCTGGGGGAACACGTCGGCATAGAGGGAGATTTCAAAATGCAGGGTGTCCACACCGTTTTGCTTGTGGGTGATGCAATAATCGTTGTCCATGTCCGGAATCGGTACAGACCCGCCGGAGGTTATCAGCTCAAGCATTGCGTCACCTCTTTACAGATAGGTCGGCGTGAAATCCACGTCGATCTTGCAGTTGGCGTTGCGGACGACGATCATACAGCGCCCCGGAAGCAGATATGGATAATCTGTCCAGGCCATTTTCCCCGCCGGAATGGGCGCACCCTTGTAGGTGTTGTGCATTGTCAGGCCGTCCAACACCAGAGTATCAGACAGCTCACCATCCAGCATCGACGGGTCGATTGTATACCGCAAGAAATCATTGCTGCTGTCGCCTTGAAACAGGCTGACGTACACCGTGCCGCCGCCCGATCTGAGCTGGATGTCGTGGATGGTGATTTTGCACGCCACCCGCTCCCACGTGCTGGGGTTGGCAAGTCTGAGCGTCCAACCCGTAGATTCAATGTGCAACGGATCAGTATGGCGAAATCCGCTCATGGACACATCCACGCTGCAAATCTCATCACTGATCCATGCTGTAGGGCCCAGCTCGTCCAAAATGCACGTATACTGGTACCCATCCCCTAAGTCCAATTCAAATGTGCCAGCCAGCGACGCCGAAAACGCCGCCAGCTGGGCCATAGTCTCCGTTTTGTCCTTGCCATAGAAATCCAGCGGCAGGGAGATATGCAGCGGGGCGAAGGATTGCCGGAGCAACAGAACGTTGCTCCGGTTGAATCCCTGGTTGACCGTGTTGGTGACATCGTAGCCGCTGACAGCATAATCCGTCTGGAGCTTTGCACCGTACTCGCGGATATCATGGCCTCCGATATAGATACCTCTGTACATTACAATCCCTCCAGATAGGCCATCTGACGGCCTGTGTATTTTGCGGATGCTCGGGCAATCTCCCGGCCATCCAGATAGACCGGCGCTTCCAGGACGATGTTGCCGCCACCGGAGCCGCCGAAATAGCTGTTACTTATGGTGTTGTTTACGTACTGAGCGCCCGTCATGCTGCCGCTGGGACGCAGAGCCACCCGGGTTGCGGCAAGCAGCTGATCCGCTGTGAGTTCCACAGCAGCCGTTGCCTTGGGTGCCCCTAGGGTGATGCCCTCGGCCATACCGGCGGGGATCATCTGGCCTATTTCATCCCGGAATACCCGGGAAGGGGAGTGAACGCCCAGCGTGGCCTTTGCGGCGTTGAGTGCGTTCTGCGCCGCGTTTTGTGCGGCTCGGGTAATCAGGTAGCTGCCAGCGGATACGCCGTCGGCTACCCCGGCAGAGATGTTATAGCCCAGGTTGTACCATCCGCCAATCCGCATAGCGTTTTGCGCGGCATATGCAACGCTGGAGGCGGCAGAGGACACAGTACCGCTTCCGCTGCTGATGCCACCCGCAAGGGATGTGGTAGCAGTTGCACCGGCGGTGCGGAACGTGCCGGCCTTTGCCGTCCAGATATTGATTGCAGCCGTCGCCAGCGCGGCGGCAGAAGTTTTGAGGCTTGCCCCCTGACTTTCCAGCCCGGTTATCAGGGCCTCGCCGACATCCTGACCGGCGGCGGTGACCTTGGACTCGTTGGAGGTGATCCCAGAGGCAGCACCTTCCACAAGCCCCGCACTGGTGCCGGACATATCCGTACTTGCGTAGCCCTCGCCAAATTCCGCGCCCATTGCAGCACCGGAATTGTAGAGCGATCCGGCGGCCATAGCTGCACCCAGGGCGGCGTTTTCTGCGCCCTCCTGTCCTGCTTCGGTAAAGAGCCCGCCCCACTCGGTAAGCTCTGCGTCCGTCATATCCACAAACTGCGCAACCTGCGTAGAACCCTCAACGCCCATGTCGTAGAGCTTTTGCACAAGAGCCATGACACCGGCATTTTCGGATTCTACAGCGCGGTTCCACAGTGCTTCCATGTTGTCGTTCCAGCTAGCCTGCGCCTGGATGTTGTACTCTAAATTAGAGCGCATTGTGGACAGGCTCATTTCCACGCTGGTAGTGACTTTCTCAAAGCCGTTGATAACGTTGCTGGTTGCGGTGGTTGCGCTGGACTGGAACTCCTCAAAGGATGTATCCGTTGCAACCAGATACCCGGCTATCTCGGCAGCGGAGATACCAATCGTTGTGGACATATCTCCGTAGGCGTTGCCCAGCTCTTGGGCAGTGGCAGCCACATCCAGGAGCTTGAGCTTCTGTTCTGCCAGGGCCACCGCTTCGGTGTCGCCGTTCGCTTTGAGCTTTTCCAGCTGCTTGCTGAGGTCGTCGTAGGTATCGCGCAGATTGCCACCGGAGTACCGGGCGCTTACCGCTGCACTCGCAATGTCAATAATGGACTGGGTGGTTTCGTCCACCTGCTTCTGCTGGTCGTCCAAAGCATCGGTGGAATCGTCGGTGGAATCCGAAAAGTTATCCGCTTCGTCCGCAGCTTTGTCTAAAGCGTCGCCATAGGTCTTTACGTCTGTGCGCGCAGTCCGTACAGCGCCCTTTGCATTGTCAACCTCGGTTCTCGCGTCTGCAAGGCTGTCAGACGCATCGTCCACTGCATCTTTTGCAGCTTTCCATGATAGTTCATATCCGCTGTTGGCGATCCGGTTACCGTTTACAACGTGGGTATGTTCTTCCTCAAATTTATTGAGGTTGGCCTGTGCTTCCGCCAGCTTGGTCTTGGCTGTCTCAAGTCCTTCAGTCGCGGTGGCTTCATTTTCCAGCGCGCTTGTCAGGTTGCTAACAGCCGCGTCATAATTCTGCTGTGCGGCATACTCCTCGTTAAGTGCGCGCATAGCCTCCTCGGAGCGGTTCAGTGCCCCGGTCTGCTCATTAAACTCGAGATTAAGCCCAGGAACAGAGGAATTAAGGGATTCGACAATGCGTTGCACGTCAGCAGCGGAAGACGCAGAGCCGTTATATGCAGCAACAAGCTTTACCAGGTCGGTAATCATCTTGTCGTTTGTCTCAGCGTTTGCTTCTGTCTCTTCCTTAAATTCCTTATACGACGCATTTGTGTTTTCGATTTCTTCTGCCAATGCGGCGGTAGCGGCGGCATTTGTTTTGATATTCTCAGCCAACTGTGCCGTTGGTGACAGCGGTTCTTCCGCCGAAGCGGCAAGGCCACCGAGTGCAACACTCAGTCCAATGACTCCGGCAGCGGCCAATGCAATGGGGTTAACGGACAGCGTTATGGTAGTCGCTGCAACCTTATACGCAACAACCGCTGCGGTAATGCCACCAATGCCAGAGGCTACAGCAGCACCATTATCCAGCACCCACGACGCCCCATTGATCAGCGCCGGAATCACATCCGCCGCCAGTTCAGACCCGGTGTGAATCAGGTTTGCAACTCCCTCGCTGATGTCTTCCATCTTGTCGGACAGCTCGCCATCTTTGACGGAATCTGTCAGCTCTAAGAACGCATCGGACAGGCTGCCCACGCCCTCGGTGAGACTATCATCGAAATACTCATAGACGGCGGTGCCTAGATTGGTAATCCGGGTTTTGAGCTTGTCAGTCTGGAAGCTCAGGGTGTTCGCCATCGTCTGATAGGCTTTTTCCGTCAGTCCGGTACTGTGCTGGAGCTGCTCCAAATTGCTGTTGAAGGTTTTGACGCCCTGACCGGCAATGGCGCTTGCGGCCTTACCAGCTTCGGCGCTGCCCCAAAGGTTCATGAGGGCCTCTGTGTCGCCGTCCACAGATTGCAGCAGGATATCCAGCACGTCGCCGAGGGAAGCACCGGACTTCATCAGCTGACCGAACGACTTGCCGGTCTGATTCCGGATAATCGCCGCCACGTCGCTGCCGGAATCGCCCAGCTCGTTAAACATGGAGGACAGATAGGTGGTGGATTCCTCAGTGCTGATACCGGCCTTGGTCAGCGACACATAGGCGGATTCCAGGTTGTACAGGTTGATGCTATAGGCGGATGCTGTGGCAATGGCCTTGCCCATGGAGCTTGCCAACTGGCCCACGGTGGTAACGCCTAGATTCTGCGTTTGAATCAGGCTGTCCGAAATATTGGATGCCTCAGTCGTCGCCATGCCGTAGGCGTTGGTGATGGTGGTCAGCACGCTCAGGGCGCTGCTTTCGTCCGCAAAACCGGCGGTCGCCAGTTTGGAGGAATCTGCAACCAGTGAAACGGCGTTTGCGGTATCGCCGGTTGCCGAAATGGCGTTGTACACACTCTCGGACAGGGACGTAGCTGCCGTGCCGGTGTCGTTGGACAGGTCGATGATTGCGTCCGACATATCACCAGCAGAGACCACAGACTGATCCATAATGGTCATGGTCTGGGCAAATGCCGTCTGATATGCGCTACCGGCAGCGATTGCCGCAGCTGTTCCGGCGGTAAAAGCCGCTGTTGCAGCTGTCACACCGGCAGCCAATCCCTTGAGGGCTTTTGTGCCCAGCTCATTGGCGGAGACTGTAACCTTATTTAGGTCGGTCTCAAACCCCTTCGAATCGGCGTCGATCTGAATAATAACCTTGCCGTCAGCTATCGCCATGTTGTCCACCTCCTCGGGCTATGATCTCATCCAAATGCCGGATATGATCCTCATACGATTCCGTATCCTTATGGATGGCGTATTGATTTCTCAGGCGCATCCACTGCGCCCGTTCCTTGGCTTTCATGCCGCTTAAATCCTTTGTCCTGATCTCAACCCGACGCGCAAAGCTCGGGCCGCACAAGCCCTCCAGCAGCGCCGCAAAACGCCACCAGTGCATATGCGTCTCCGGGTCGGTCAGGTCGATGCCGTACCGCTCCATAAACCCGGCGGCGATCACGTCGGAATCGTCCGTCAGGTCATAGGGTGTTGGCCCGTCGCGGTTCTCCTTCTCCGGTGGGGAATCCTGCCGCCGAAGGAAACGGGATACTCCCTCAAGCGCCGCCGGGATATTGTCCGGCTGCTCCCCGGGAAACCACAGGTGTAAAAAGATAGCCGCTGTCAGCTCCCCGGCAGCGGCTATCCTCTGGTATTCAATCCCCACCCGGAAATCTGTACGGATGGGGTATGTCCTGCCGCCAATCAGCAGGGCGTTCGGCATACGCCACAGGCTGTATTCTACTTCCGTTTCCGCCCAGCCTTGGCGGCCTGGAGGTTTTTTACTTTGGCCTCCAGGTAGGTCTCCCGGATATAGAGCAGCAGCTGATCCAGGGCGTAACCGTCCACGGTATCCAGGCGCTCCAGAATTTTGTCGGTCACATCTGCGCCGATCAGACCGGCGATTTCGGCCTTTTTGTCCTCAACGGACTCGGGCTTTTTAAGCCGGCCGAATGCAGCGTCAATGCGCTTGTCCATCTCATCGCCGATGGCGACGGTAGCTTTGACGGTATCCTCCCCGAAGAACTCCAGGGTAATGAGACGATCCACAAAGGTAAAATACTTGCCCATGATTTATGCTCCTTTCTTAGGTTTCGGCATAGGTGTACTCAGACACAGGGCCGCTGGACTTGAGCTCCACGTCGATATCGGCAGGGGAGGAAGCTGCACCGTTGCCGTCGTTGTTGACAATGATGGTCATGGTGCCGGTCTCGCCCTTCTTGGTGCCGCTGTGGAAATACACATACTTCCGCTGCACGGCGGTTCCCTTGCCGAACTTCACGGCGAAAGAGCGGATGAAATCCACGAAATCATCGGAAATATACGCCTGACCGGTGATCTGGAAGGTGCGCTGGGTGGAAGTCTTAATGGTGCTGTCGCCCTCATAGACATAGGACTTGTCCTCGGTCTTGGCGCTCAGCTTGGCACCGTAGTCCTCCACGTGGACGCCTACATAGGTGTAGTCACCGGGCTTGGCTGCGGGGGTTTCGCCAGTGCTGCAATCCAGACCCAGCACCATGTCACGGCCCACATACTCGCCAGTGGCGGTGGCTGCGGTGACCTTCGCCATGTATTCGGAAATTTTCATGTTCATACCTCCTGTAAATAGGTGATCCCCATTTGCAGCTGATACCGTGCGATGCCGCTATCATCAACGGCCACAGGGTACGCGCTGCTGAGGATTTCGATTGATTGACATTTCCGGCCCTCTCCCAAATCCGGGAACTGCCGGGTGAAATTTTGATTTTGAATCCAGTCGTCGAAAGATTCGAACCAGTCCATGTTCTCCGCCTGATTATCCACATCAGAGCTGTAGAACATAGAGGATGCAAGATTGAACTGGAACTGCCGCCGGGAGCTGCCGTCCATATACTGCTTGAGCACCGGCTCACATGGAACGCTCTCAATGCTGTAATATCGGGCGCTCTCGGGAAGCCAGTCCACGTGCATCACGCCGCCGGAAAGGCCGGGGTACGTCTCCAGGTAGTCCCGGATTGCCGCTGTAATGCTCATTTCCCGGGCCTCCCTTTGATGTACGCTTCCAGCTCACGCACGACTGCATCGCCCTCTGCTGCCATCATGGCACGATCCCAATACTGACAGCGCCGTGGATCACTATGACGGTAGGGCGTGGTGTACTGCTTCCGGGCGTAGGGCATGACGTAGGTAATGGCGCTGCCGTCCCCCGCGATCTGGAAGGTGTTTTTCAGGTTGCCCTGATCCATGGGCACGTACTTATCACTGCGGCGGCGCACGTTGGCAGCCAGCGCTTTCCGGGCGGCGTTGGAGCTGCCCAGACCGTACTTCCGGCAGATTGCGGTGGTGTCGATGTTGGAAAATACCCTGAAACTCACTTGCACGTCACCTCCCAGTGATCCATGGTGGAGCCATACCAATGGTCTGTGATGCTGGCAATCAGCTTGCAGCCCGGTACCGCCTTTTGGATGGCCCCGGTGATTTCGCCGTCGGGCCCTTCGCCGGGGATAATTGCATCCCCGGGTTGCAGCGTCCAAATATCATCATGAGATTCAGCGGCGGCATAAGCGGCGGGGGTGACATACCCCTCGCGATGGGGCAGAATCAGCAGGCACTCCAGCTGTCCGCCGGTCACGCCGGTGACGCCGAGGGATGTACCAACGCCGGAACGCCAGTACACCCCATGGAGCACCCTGCGGCCCCAACGGGCGGGATTATCATTGCCGTGTCGGTTATAGATGGTAACCGTCTGACCAAACATCATCCGGGCCACCCCCGATACAATAGGCCGGTATCACCCAACCATTGCCGGATGATACCGGCGTATACCTGGCTGTCCGTCTGGTTGCCGTCTCCGTCCACATAGGACTGGCTCCAGCTGCCCACGGACTGGGAAGCCAGGTTGCCGCCGTTACTCCGATGATACACTGCCTCAATCAGGTCGTTGAAGCACTGCTGGATCAGCTCCCCGTGGTCGTCGTCGCTGTACACCCGGCCAAAGGTGCGGCTATAAAGGTGCCGCCATGCGGTGCGGCTTGCTGCCTGGAGGTCGTCCCCGGTCAGCTTGCCGCCGTCGGCAGTGTAGCCGGTAATTAACTCATCAAGGGTCAAGCCGCATCACCTCCGATCAGGTGGTCTTTTTGTGTACGTAGACACCAGCCAGCTTGTTCTCATACACGTCCGCAATACCCACATTATGGTAGCCGAACTTGTATGCATCGGCGGACTGGTTGGCCTCGGGGGTGATAATCTTAGGCGCGACATGCTTGGTGAACTGGATCAGAGCAGGCTTGTGGATTGCGATGAAGTTCAAGTCCTTGCCGCCGGTGGCCTTCATAAAGCCGCCATCCCGCTGGTCGTCGGTGGCGGAACTGGTGGTGATGAGCTTGCCGGACTTCAGCGCCAGCTTGGAATAGAACCGGCTCTGGGGAACATCCACAACAGCAGTGAAACGGGCAAGCACCTCGCGGCTCTTGGTGGTATCCATATCCTGTACCAGGCCGTGAAGGGTCGGGGTGATGAACAGATAGCGCTCCTCAGCCGGAACCTCGTCCTCATCCATCTGTGTGACGGCGGCACGCAGGGCTGCCACCACGTCTTCACCGGTGGCCAGGTCACCGGAAACCTTTGTAACGCCAGCCTTTGCGGCATAGCAGGCAAGCCGGAACGCATCCAGCTCCGGGGCAACCTTGTTCTTGATAAACTCGTTCGCCAGCATCCCGAACGCCAGACTGGCGCTTTCGATGTTGTCCACGGTGTCCACGTCGAACATACGGCCACGGTCATAGTTACAGGCGATGGTCTCGTAAGTCAGGGTTACGTCGCCCTGCACGTAGCCGCTGCTGCGGTCGTAGTCGCCCAGGCCCTGGAGGTTCATGATGGGGATGATGAGCTCGCCCCAGTTGGCCCCCTGACGGATCAGGGTAGAGTCGCCGTCCAGAATAGCGGTCAGCGACGCCTTGCGGTATGCTTCGTCCAGCAGAGGGACGAACTTCTTCACGACAGAGATACTGTTTGCCATAAAATTTCCTCCTTATCAGGTCAAGCCGAAAGCCTTGCGCAGTTCAGCGTCGAAAGTGCTTCCGATCTGAGATTTCTGCCCACCGCCAACAGTGATGGTGGGCGTGGGTTCATCCGGTGCAAATGCGCCGGGGTCAGATTCTTTGTAGCCTTTGGTGAAATCGTCCAGGCCCAGCAGCTTGCCGTCCTGGAGCGTCAGACCCTTGGCCGTCAGGTCAGACACAAAGGCTTTTTTGGCCGAGGCGCTGGTGAACTTGATCCCACTGACGGCGTCTTCCACAGCATGATTGTACTGTACGCCCTCCAGCTGATCTTTGAGCGCCTGGGTGTCGGTGTTGTACTTGGTTTCCCAGTCCGCCGCCGCCTGTTTAATGCCGTCGATGTCCATGTCTTTGTAAGACTGAATTGCGGTATTGGCGTCACTGAGCTGGGTTTTCAAGCCGTCCCGCTCAGTAGTCAGAGTGGTGATGGTGGCCTGAAGCTCACCGTCGTGCTTACCCTGCTCGGACATGATCTGCTCGATAATTTCGTCGGACAGGTGCGCGCCACCTCCGATGTCAAGGGCTTTCAGGTATTCACGTTTCATGTTGATCTCCTTCCCGCTGCGCTATTGCTGTGTCGAGGTTGCGATCCCCGTGCGGGTGTGCCACGTCCCACCCGGCACCCGGTGAAATGGTATAACAAAAGCCCACACCCCGAAGGGCGCAGGCTTGGTTATATGAAATTGGGTATAGAAAAACCGCCGTCCCGAAGGAAAGCGGTTAATCTTCGACAGGTTTGAATAGTTTCCTCGGCATTAAATATGCCTCACCATATTTGTTTTCGGCAGCAATCAGGCTCTTGTCTACACCCTTCGCTTCATAAATAAAGTAGACTTCATTGGGAACATACTCGGGATCAGGTTCCCCGATATACCGCGCCTTAATCTTCGTCAAGATAAATACCACCTCCGGGCTGTATTTTGAGCTTGAATTCGACTTTGCCGACGCTAGGTTCTTGGTACCAGTGTATTTCAACGTACCTTGCTTCGCCATATGCATCGTCAACATATCCGAATCCTTTTTCTTTAGTCCATTCTAGTTCGTTACCGCCATACTTGTCAAGAAGCATTTGGATTTGGTCAATCTGACGATCTCTGCCCTTACCAGCCATTACATGATTTTTCGGCTGGGTTATATGTGTCCCTTCGGAGAGATGGATTTTCTCTCTGGTAATGGGGTTGAAAATACTATAGTTTTTGGCTTTAGCGCCAACGGAACGCTCGACGGTTTCAATGATCCGGTTCCCGTGGAAATCCAAAGAATACCCGCGCATTGCCGCCCACATTGCCTTGCTAGCTTCACTTCTGCCGAATGTCCCAATCTGAGAACGGCTGGAATCCCGTCTGCGCCCGGTTTGACGGAGGAAATCCGCTTCCTTCTCCCGCCACTGTCGGAGCTTTACGGCCGCTTGTGTGGTGTCCAGGCCAGCCGCATCCATGGCAACGTATTCACGTTTCCAGCGACGGATACCACGCTCAAAATAGCGCTGCTGCTGGGAAGCTTCGTACTCGGTCAGTGCCTTACCATTGTAGGTGCAGGTCGTGCGCTGATACTCTTTGAGGACATCATCGGAGTAGGCCGATTCATACCCCGGGAAAAACGGGTGATAGGAGTGGCGGCAGTTCCATCCGCCCAATCCAGCACCGGTGCCGTAGCCAGTCCCAGCGGCCAAAGTGGGATAGCCTGGTGTCTTACCGTATCGGGAGAACACCTTGCCCTGCCACAGTGCGTGCTCCGGTCTGGCTCCTGCATGGGCGGTAGTTTCCACAAGGTCGCACTCCAATTCGTCCAGAAGCTCATCTTGCACCGCCATGGCCGCCTGATTGATGCCGGTCACCAAAGCGCGACGCACCGCAACCTCCACATGATCTCGGTGCTTGCTGGGGTAACTGATCACCTGTATGCCCTTTGCGCACAGCTCCTTGATAGCCCGTCGGCCTGCTGTCTGCGGGTCAATGGTGCCGGTTGCAGCTGCAAGCCACGCCGAATCCATGGCCCGGGTGAATTCCTTGGCGGTTTCCTTCGCAAGGGTGCCGGTGAGGTTCCGGAAGGTCTGATTTGTCCGCTTGAGCCCGGAATTGATAACATTGTTAATCGCTGCCCGGTCAATGGCTTCGTCAGACCAGGCACCGGCAGCTTCATAATACTGCTTGTCCTGGTTGATGGTCTCCCGTCCAGCGTCCGCCATGGTCTGCTGTATGGCCTGCTCCGTTTGCCCGGTGTACTTGGACAGAATCCGGGCAATGTCGGAGCGCATAACGCCCACAGCCTCCAGACGGTCAGCTTCCCATTGATCTTGGCTTGTCCATCCGTACTTGGTGATGCGCACTGCCATCTTGGACAGCACCGCATCCTCCATCTCCTGGATCAGCTCGATAACAGCGTCAGGGAGCGTCTCCAGATAGCCGGGGGGCAGCATTACGCGCCTCCAAACATATCAATGGTGTTTCCGCTGTCTGCAAGGTATTCCTGTTGGGCGGTCTCAACGTCCACACCGAAATACCATGCAAGCAAGCACTCCGGCTTCAAAATTCCCTCCTGCACCATCTGCATCCGGCGGGAAAACTCCTGCTGGGTGTCCTCGAAGATACCGTCACCATAGGTAACGGCAGGGGTTAGCTCACCGGCGGGGGCCAGATTGTACAGGTGGCACATAATGTCCATGGCATATACCACATCAAGCAAGCCCTGAGTGATGCCCTGCTGTTGAATTGCAGCGCAGGTGTTATAGGTGGTGCGATCCTGAGATATGATCTGCGTCGCGGTGACCGCGCCGGTGCGCTCGTCGATTGCCAGCGTGCCGGGGGATAGGTGGCACTGATTTTCCACCATGTGCAGGATTGCTTTGAGACCGGTCATGTACTCCGCCGTGCGAATGGAAGGGGAATAGTCCTGGAACGGGCTGTGCTCCTCCGCCGGATCAAGGATATAGGTATCCGTGGTCGGGTCTTGGTAGCGTGCCCCACGGAAGGGCTTGCGCTTGCCGTCCGGCACAATCGCCTGACGCTCCACAATGTTCTTCCTGCGCCCCGAATGCAGCTCATAAATCATGTCGGAGTACACCCGGTCAAATTCCATGATGCCCTCCATGGCGTTGGCATAGATGCTGACGGGCAGGGGAGATGCATCATCAACGGTATTAGCAAAGGGCATCTGAATACAGCCAAATAACGGCTGCTTTACCCCATCAATGGTGATCTCCGGCTCCAGGTCTGCCCACTGGGGGACAGTATCAAGGGGCACGGTGCCACCCAACACGTCACCATTAGAGCTGTGTGCCGTGTTGGTGATAACCAGCTGCTTGCCGTCGCAGTCGAATTTCTCAATGCGGACATACTCTTTGCCTTTTACATCCCGATAGTCCACGAAGTATCCCGCCATCACTCGCCCGTCCGGCGCGTAGCGGGTAGGGAAGAAACGTCCCGGCTGAACCAAATCAAAATAGAACTGACCATTTTGGACGAATGGCCGGATGATAATCTGACCACCAGCCGCCGCCAGCTGCACGGCGTTGTGGAGCCGACGGGTAAGCGGTTGCAGCTGCTCCTCGATGTACTCAGCGCGTTTGCTGGTGCCGCAGGAGATAGACAGCTCATTGGTTACCAGCGTAGCAACAAAGCCGGTGATGGTGGACGGAAGGCCCGATAGCCGAACCTGGTTATTCTGCCAGTCAGGGTTATTGTAAAAGGCGTTGAGCCACTTTGTAATAGCTCCAGCCATGGGAAGCGATATATCTGCTTCATCCCAGATACCCGCCTGGTTGCGGTTTAACAGCTTATCAAATAGCCACATACTACTCACCTCGTTTTCTCCACACCGATTCCATGGCATAGCGCACGGCGTCGATATGGTGGTTATTGCGATCCGGATAGCCGGAGATTACCTCGCCCGACTTATCCCGGTCATACTCATAATTCAAAAATTCCGCTGCCGTATCCGGGCAACGGTCAGGGTCAATCACGATCTTCTGGAGGGATTGCAGCCACTTGTGGGAATAATCCACACTTCCGGGGCCTTTGATGGCAGCTCGGCAATCCAGACCATACTCCCGGTAGTCCTGCACCGACTTCTTTTCGGAGCTGTCGGCAGTGATCCGGTCTGTTCCGGTGATGCCGTACTCGATCAGTGCATCCGCCGTCTCACGGTTGCCAGCTTTACGCCGGGTCAGCTCGCCATAGATGTACAAGGTACGATGGGCGGCGTCATAGTGCATCTGATTGAACGCCCACGGGTCGGGATAATATCCCCAGTCCACGCCGTTGTAAATGCGGTCAAATTCCCGGATTTCCGCTGACGTGATTGCCCGGATATCCAGGTTGTCGAATACCTGGCCGCCGCTGCCATTGGCAACGCCCAGATACTCATGCTCATACGCCGCCGGGTTTGTCTCTTTGAGGTGCTCGGCGTCGGCTATAAAACGAGGCCCCAGCCAATCCGGCGGAGCCTGTAGGTATGTACTTTTATGCACCAGCTGTCCGGGCTTACGCTGGAGGATGTACCGGTTGGCGAAATTGTCCCTGGTCTTGGGCGGGTTGAAGGTCTTGAACTCCAACGCCATGGCACCACCACGGAGCACGGACTGCTCAATGTTCCGGGTTTCCTCCAAACCGGCAAACTGATCCCATTCCTCAAAATGCAGGATGCCAATGTAGCCGAATGGTACTTTGATGGACTTGAGGTTTGCTGGATCGTCCGTCCCGAAGAATAGCACCTTCTGTCCGGTTGGCAGGTAGGTCAGCTCCATAGGGGAGACGGTGGCGAGAAACTTGCCGGACAGCCCTAGCTTATCAATCGCCCATTGGTACTGCGCAAATACGCTCTTACGCAGGGTGTTGGCAACCTTGCGCAGAACCACCGCATGGATATCCGGGTGCTGGATCAGCTGGAGGATTACCTCCGCCGAAACATAGGAGCTTTTGAGGCTGCCACGCCCACCGGCAAGGACGAACTGCGTATAGTCGCCGGTCTTAACCGCCTGGTGTACTTCGCGATAGGCTGGGCCCATCACATCAGATAATCTACAGGTCGTCAACGATGGTCACCTCATTACCCTCCGCCGTCGGTGTGGGCTTATCCCGCCAGCGATCAGTGCGGCGGTTTTTAAGCCAGAAGATTTGAGCGGTGGTATCTCCCGGGACGTGCTTGGTGGTCTGCGTGACCTTCCGTTTGCCGTCCCCATTGACTTCCACGCGCTCCTCTATGTAGTCATAGCCCATTGCCCGTTTCAGCAGGGCGTTTTCCACCTCGATATCTACAGATTCCTTGCCCTTTTTTAGGGCCTGCGAAATCTGCGGATACTTATCTTTCCACTCATAGAGCGTTCGGGTGCCAATCCCTATTTTCTGCGCAAGCTGTTCGTCAGTCAGACCGTCCCGCGCCCATCCTTCCAGCAGCAAGAGCCCGTCAGGCTCAAGCCACCTCTGATATTTGCCGCTTGCCACAACGTGCTCACCGCCTCAATCTAAAATGGTGCCGGGTGGTGGGCTCGAACCACCATGACGGCTGAAAGGAAGAAAAGCCGCCTCGCGCCATGCCCCGGCATATATGTCCAGGCGTTTTGCACATACGCAACTGCTGACAATCTGTCACCACTTGGGAAGAGGTGTGCCTGGTTCTATCTACAATAAAACCGGGTGCTGATTTGGAGGAACAAGCAAGACCAAAACAGCAACCCGGCCCGGGTGGACGACTCGAACGTCCATCTGCTGGATAGGAGAGACCCAGCGCGCGAACTGCCCCGGAAAAGGAAAAGGTGGGCGGGTGTGTTTACCCGCTCACCTAATAATCGCAGTATAATGATATCATACCGCCACTGTGATATATAGTACAGATTACGTCAGATTATGTGAGACCTTTTTCATGGCGGCGTTGTGGAGCTGAATGCAATACCGATATACATAATGCAGATTGCTGGCCACCTGATCCCAGGAATTGCACAGAATATAGCGCTGTGTCAGCACATCCCGCTCCGGCCCGGGGGGCAGTGAGTGGACAATGTCGATTGCGTCAGCCCGGATAGCAAGCTGTTTCTGTAGCTCTGCCGAAAGTTCTGCTTTGCGGTCAGCAATTCGGACAGCGGCGGTCTCTACTTCGCCGCGCCCACCAGAAGATTGCACAATCGGCTTTCCGTAATCAAACGATTTCAGCGCCTGGATATCCTGATTCAGCTTCTCCCATTCTATACCGATGAGCATAATCCGGCGATCAACCTGCCGCGCCTTTTTAAGGATTTCTTTGGGGCTTTCGCTCAACGGTATTCCCTCCCATCCTTGTCCCGGAGGACGATTCTGCCCACCAGCTCAAACTCGCTTAGGCCGATAACATATTTCAGCGTCTTGACCAACCGCGCCAGCTCGGCCTCCCGGGTGTTCTCGGCCTTGATAGCGCCGTATGCGGTAGGGTCGTTGTAGCCCTCACTGTTTTGCCATGGTTTCATTTCATCCCCTCCACCCAGGCTGTAAGGCAATCTGCCCAGGATACATAGACACGACGACCAGCCCGGCGCATTTCGTCCCGCATCGCAAGCAAATACCGGCACATATTGTTTGCCATATTCCTCGGCACGCCCCAACTCATAAGCTGCTTAATAAATGTCTTACGCTTCATTTTCTCAATCCTCCTCTGCGGCATTTCTGTGTGACCTTCCCGGTATCCATACCTGTTCGCGGCAGGCATAGCAGATGCCACTTTCTCTCCACTCGCCTTTCCCAAATCTGCAATCAGCACACAGCGGCAACGCTGTCATTTCTGCTCCGCAGGATGGGCAATAATCGGTGATTTCCCGCGCGTTGGTGCCCTGTCCACGCCGATACCTCGCAAACGGCATCCACATCCCGCAATGGCTGCATTGTGGAGTGTCGGCCTCAAATATCATCCATCTTGCTGTTAGTCTGTCATTGGCATCCACCCGTGGAGACGGTACCCGAGACAGCACCGAGACAGCCACGGATACGGCAGTTGCCGCTTCGGTGCTACCCTTGCAGTCCTCCGCAAATTTCCTCAGCGCTGCAATCGCGGCCTGCTGTGATGGGTGAGACAGAGGGAGTAGCCGCAATGATATTCTTTGCTGTTGCCTGCATTCGCAAGCCTCCAGACGCAGGTTTTGCAGCTCCGTTTTGCCTGCATGGTTATCCCTCCCTCAGTTGTTCCCGGTACCGCGCCAGCGCCGAAATAGAGGCACGTTCGGTTTCACCGGGCGTAAATTTGCCATCCGGGAGACCGGAGGGCTTCTTGGAGGTTTTCTCCTTGTCCTCCCGCGCCCAGTTGCGGATGGTAGCCAGGTGGTTCTTGTATTTCTTGCCCGTGGATGCGATATAGCCGGAAAGCCGCTCAATCCTGGACTGCCAGTCCGTCGGAAATTCTTCCTTGAGCTTTTCCAAGTCGCTGGCAGACAGCAAAACGTTCTTGTATTCGCCATACTGGTGGCATTCTTCCTTGGGCGTTTTTGGGGGAGCGGGGGGAGCGGGCAACTCGCCCGCATCTGCGCATATCGCATCCGTATTCGGATTTCGAATAGGATTCGGATTGGATTGGATTACGGGAACATTTGCATTCATCTGATTGCAAATGATTTCAGATGTATTCATGCTTTCGCAGCCGTCTTCCGGTGCAGGGTACTTGCTCCGTTTTGCGCGTACAGTCTGGTGGTAATTCCAAGTTGGTAGGTACAGGTACGGTTTACCCTCAAACATATACAGGGTAACTAAACCAGCACTCGCCAGCTTATTGATCGCCCCAGTGACGGCCTTAACGGTCAGAGTCTCTTTCAGCGGAAATAAGCGGTTTTTGATGATGGCAGGGCGTCCATCGAATCGCCCGTAATCGTCGCAGTTTACAATCAGACGGTAGAATAGGACTTCTTCGAACCAGCCCAGTCCGTCTATGCTGTCGCTGGTACAGATGCTTTCTTTCAGGATTCTGTTGGGCATTGTACATCCCTCCCCAGAATCTCCTCAGCATAAGGCCGATATATGGTGATCCAATCTGGCAGACGCATGGTCACCAGAATTTCGTGGTTATTCTTTACGTGAAACACGGATGGGAGCCGCCCTTTCTGGGCGGCTTGCGCATCGTGTACGGCCTGCCCCATCCAATCATAGAGCATCATCTTTTCCTGGTGTTTGGCCTCAATGTGGATGCCAGGGAGCCCCACGATGTCTGAGGCGTCCCCGGTGTTACCACAATACTGTGCTGTCCGGCGACAATCCTGAAAACCGTAGTCTCGCAGGATGCCAGCCAGTCGCAGCTCAAAGCGTTTTCCCTTGGCTTTACTGTTGATCGGCATATGTACACCTCCGATCAGAAGGGAAGGTCGCTGTCGTCATCATCCAACATGGAAAGCTCGGAGCTTGCTGCGGGAGCCGCAGAAGCGGAGAAGCTGTTGCCGCTACCGGAGCTATTCAGCCGCTTCAGCTCCGGGACTTTGAAATCGCCATCCCTGATTTTCTGAATAGACTTCTGATAGGCCACTCGTTCCCGCTGACCGATGTTGCCGTTGTTCTTCTGGTATTCCTCATAGCTGATAACAAAGCCAACCAGGCAACCCACAAGCTTCTGTTCATCCAGCCCGCTTTCCACAGTGGGGCCAAACTGTGTGCCGTTGGATTCGTCCACGGCTGCAATAAAGGCTTTGAAGAAGCCAAGGGCCGAATCCTTATAGCTACGGATTACTGTGCCAACGTAACTGGCATTGTAGCCACGGTCTTCCAGCTCCTCACGCTGATCCCGGTACCAGCCGCGATACTCTCCTTCGTAGATATCGAAGGAAACACGAAGATATTCCTTAGCGGCAACATCCTCCACCTTGGTGATCTTGCAGACGTAGCCGCCTGCGGGGAGCCGGGCGTATTCCCCGGTGGATGCCTTTACTTCGTTATAGCCGTTCAGTGCTTTCATGATTATTCGTCCTCCTCAAATGTCAGTGGGCATTGGCTCCCACGGGATTTACTTGGGTACTCGCATATTTCATCGTTCAGGTTGCAGCTTCTGCTGTATCGCTGGTAATACCGGCACTGTTCGCAACAGACGTCTTCGTTGCCACGGAAGTCAACCGGGAAATGGTTTCTAATGGTGGCTGTGCCGATAATATACCGGGCAACACCGCTCTCAAACCTCGCCATAGTACGCCTCCATAGCCTGGATCACCGGTACAATGTCGTTCGGAATCCGCTTGGCCTCCAGCATATCCATGGGACTCTTTGCTGTGGAGTTGTCTGCCTGCGTTTCAAAGATGTATTCGCCATCAATGCACTTGGCCAGCAGCACCACCGGGAATTTGGTCTCCAGCCCAATTTTATTGAGCTTCTTCCCGTTGGTTTTGATGTGGGTAAGCCGGTGGCCGTTATCGTCATCATCAATCTGGATGTGTGCCAGGAATAGAACCGTAACGTCATCTCGCATGGTCAGCGCATAGTCCACGATGCCGTAGACGCTTGCAGCCAAATCCGCCCATTTGTCATACCCTTTTTCCTTCATCCGCCGCATTTCATCGGCTACCATAATCCCGTTCAAGGTGTCTACCACAACGATCTTGATGTGCTGGTACTTCTCGCTACCGTTGACCATGTGCAGCAGCTTCAGCACCATCTCAGGATCGTCTGTCTTCATGTAGTTCTTGGCGGTGCCGTTGAAGGTGGCTTTCCAGCCCTTCCAACTGAGGCCCTTCTTATCGCAGTCCACGTAGCAGGTGGACGCCGGGTCTAGATTCCGCATGGACGTGGTCTTTCCCGCCCCGGATTCTCCCATAATGCAAATAACGTTTGCCATTGTTGATGCACTCCTTTTGATTAGATTGTTGCCTCCAGAAACTCGGGCAGGATATCATCTGCGGCTGCATCCTTGCAGTCCAGGCAGTACCGGTGCCCGTGGAACACGTAGCAGGTGTCGTCCTGGATAGGCTCCTCGCAAACGTAGCACCGTGGACGGCTATCCAGCAATTTCTGCTGATCCCGATCCCAGCGGTTGAAATCCGCAATGGGATCATCGGAATAATATCTCGACATTTTATCCTCTCCTTATTGACAAAATATCAGGCGCCCTCCCGGTCTTATTCGCCCAAACGGAATAAGCCGAGGCATATTTGTTCAGGCCCAGAATGGAGCCAATCTCAGACCCACCAATAGACTTCCGGCGCTCGGAAAGCCAATCAGCGCGGCTCATATCGCTGGTTTTTATTTTAATAATCATATTGCATTTCTCCTTAATTCGGGCTATAATTGCCATGGTTAATCTATGTTTGCCGCCCATGGTGTTCGCAGCGCCATGGGCGGCTTTCTATGTTTTACAGTGCAATTACGACTGCACCTTCGCGCACTTCGTGCTCCAGGGCTTTCTCCAGGTATTCCTTGATAGTCTGACGCGCCGTCAGCTTCCACATTCCGCCGTCAGCCTCGACGAACTTAATGCCGCGCTCGGTAACACGGATCAAGAACCGGCTTTCAGGCTGCTCTACTTCCTGGAATGTACGGTACGGACGCAGTCGGATGATGGGGCGAATGTTGGCGTTTTTCTGGAGTGCAACGCCGCTCTGGGTGACAACGGAGGTAGCAATGCCATTGTCGTTGTATGTGACCTTGCTTCCCGTGGTGATGTCGCTCAGAAGCTTCAGCGCATAGGTCGTGTCCTCGGTCTCCTGAAACCGTGCCCGCAGCGCAATCATGGCCTGTTCGAAGCCCAGCAGCGTTTCCGACTCCCAGCCGGGTACGTCCGTGGCCTTTACTTCGTAAGGCATGAGCCGCAGGCATCTTTCATGGGAATTAGGCATAGTAAAGGCAATCACCTTCAAATGGCTGGGAATCTGGATGAACAGCGGGCCACCATAGCACGTGTTCAATTCCTTTTTTACCATCTTCGTCAGGGCATCCAGGCTATTCAGGGTGATGGTGACGATTCGATCCAACTCAGGGCGGAGTTCCTCGGCACCGTTGGGCCCAATCATAAAGGTACGGTTCTCAACCTTTTCGAGGCTCGGGGTTGCCATAGCGGCGATCTTTTCAATAGCTTCTTTCAACATATTTATATCCTCCTTTAATTACATAGCGGCGTTGATGAGCTTCAGCACCGGTGGTGCATCCTGCTCGTTACCGTTCATATCAACCTGTCCGGGCACCTGCGGGGTCATTTCAACGACACGGAATTCTCCAGTGTGATCTTCTCCGGCTACATAAAGCGTCGTTGTAACAGGATTTACAGTAGCCAAAGCGGTTTTTACGGTGGTTGCAACTCGCACATTTTGACGGGAATCGTCAGGCAGAAACTCCATAGTGACGGTGACCTTTCTCTTGGCTGTTGCTTTGGTGTTGACATCCATAATGTTGTCAACCACTTTGCTTACCTCGTAGTCGATTACCTCTTTGAATCCGCCTCCCGCCATATCAATCAGTGATGTGCGGAAATCTTGTTCCATGGTGATACCTCCTAAAAAATAATTGACAAATTAAGGGGATAATGCTAGAATAATCACAGTTTCTAAGCTTACACTACCCCTGCATTTGCCGTCTCTGGGTTGCGCCCCGGGGACGGCACTTTTTAGATTACGCCGGCCGCCAGAAGCAGCAGCCAGACAATCAGCAGCATCACGGCTGCACCGATGCTCATGCCGCTCAGAAAACACTCGGCCTTGCGACGGAGACGGTTTACAGGCTGCTCCGCCTTGACCTGCCGGACAGGCTGGGGCGCGATCACCGGGGCCTGACGCTTTGCCTCCTGCTCCAAGGCCTCCTGATGGTTTGCCCAGCACATCCGAAGGAATCCATCCTCCTGTGCCTGTGCGGCTTTCTGGGCCTCTCTCAGCCGCTCGTGAGTATCCGTAAGCTGCATTGCAGTTCTGCGGCGCTGCTCCATGCGGTTTTTACTGTTTTCGAGTCTCATGTTGTCACCTCCTAATTGCACATGTGTCGCGCTATTGCGACCTTGCTT
>ERZ1034844.412-NODE-412-length-23507-cov-31.508613_pt1 | contig 23507 bp, 43 predicted proteins | sample MGYA00520594_ERZ1034844 | MGnify/ENA primary metagenome ERZ1034844 (study PRJEB33766, sample SAMN09781733) | gut metagenome | biome: gut microbiome | host: Homo sapiens | place: Madagascar | study: EMG produced TPA metagenomics assembly of the PRJNA485056 data... | reverse complement strand
GTGCGCGGGCTTCCCAAGCCTGAAAGGCGGGTTCGACTCCCGTATCTCGCTCAAGTATTGATAATCAGCAACTTACAGTATTTTTCACCATTAAAAACATAGCAAAATCCATCATTTTCACCCACAAAATAGGTACAAAAACGTGCATAATATACGCCAATGTGAGTAGTTTTGTGAGTAATATGTGAGTAAAATTGAGTTGTGAGTAAAATTGTGAGTAAATATGAATAGTATCAAGACATACGTTGAAGGAAAATCTCTAAAGGTTTTCTTCATCATTAATTATAACGGAAAGAGATTCCAAGTGTATACTGGTATTTCAAGTACGGTCAAGTTTAGCGGGATGGTCTTCCCGAAGAATGTCCCAAATGCAAGAGCCAAGACGGCTGCACTGGCAAGGCTGTTTGCATCAGTGGAAGAATACATCTATATGAACAGTAATCTTCCTGAAGCAAGAATGAAGGATGAAATCAAGGGCATCATCAACGGAAGAGCTTCGACCGTAGAGAAGAATATCCTCTACTACATCGACGAATTTATTAAGACTAAGACCAAGGATAGTACAAAGGAAATATTTCTAAGAACAAAGAAGAGGATTGAAGTTTTCGATGAGCATGCAGGCTTCGATAATATCGACAGGGATTGGCTTGAAAGATTCCAGGCGCATGAACTACTGAAGGGCCGCATAAGCGGTGGAATCGCCATCGACCTAAGAAATATACGCACGGTGTTCAACTGGGCTATAGATAACGAAATTACAACCAAATACCCCTTCCGTAAGTTCTCAATCAAGACGGAGCGCCAGCAGTACTTGTATCTTAGTGTCGAGGAAATGAGGGAGTACCGTGATTTCCCTGTAGAGCCTTTCATGGAGAAGTATCGTGACTTGTTTATGCTCGGGTTCTATCTGATAGGCATCAACCTCTCCGACCTGCTTGAACTCCCTGCCGACTGCATCAAGAAAGGCCGTATCCAGTACAAGCGCAACAAGACAGGAAGACTATATGACATTAAGGTTGAACCAGAGGCGATGAAGATAATCAAGAAATACAAAGGGAAGAATTATCTTTTGTGTATCCTTGATGACGGAACGAAGGAGTCGAGCTTTAGAAATACGCTTGGGGATTATCTAAAGCGTATAGGTCCAACGAAGATGAAGAAAAACAAGCGAGGTGCGCTGATCAAGAAGGAGATAACTCCTCTACATAAGGATATCGTTTGGTATACGGCAAGAAGAAGTTGGGCAACCATAGCTGCGAGTATCGACATCCCGAAGGAAGTTATCGGAAAGGCTCTGGGTCATAGTGAATGGGATAGCGACACGACTTCGCTCTATATTCAGTTCGACAACAAGAAGATAGACGAGGCGAATAGAAAAGTCATCGACTATCTAAATAACGGTTAACATAGAAAATCCCCACGTCATTCGTAAAATGGCGTGGGGATGCTGTAATCTACTTGGTTGTCATCATCATCTGAGGAACGTTCCCGTAAACAGGGAGACGGCCATCCCATTTATCAATCCACATCTTTTTCAAGATAGCAGGAGTAAGGGAAGCTGTCTTGAGTTCGTTGGCCTCACGTTCTGCACGCGCCTGTACGAGCATCTTTTCCGCCTCTGCCTTCTTGACCGCAACCTCGTTGAGTGCTCTCTGTGCCTCCTGGATAGCCTTGTTTTTCTGATTAACGGCCTCCACGATGGAACTCGGATACTTCAAGCCTGATGTCAACTGCTCAAGATGGAAGTGCTCCCTGGCGAGAGCCTTGCTGAGCTGCGCCTCGATGGAACGTTCAACCAAATCCCTGTTGCTGACAATCTGATCAGTTGTGTACTTGTTGAGCTGAATGCGGAAGGCGTCCTTCACGTAGTTGAACAAAGTACCATTAACAATGTCTTTCAACTCCTTGCGGTACTTCTTGAACACTCTCGGCGCATTGCCGTCAACCATCTTCAGTGACACGGTAGGGTCCACAGTGAACTCGGAGCCATCCTTGGCGTTGATGGTGAATGCAGGGTAGTCGATGGTCTGAACGAACGTTGGGTACTCATAGACCTCCTCCGTGAAAGGATTGTACCACACGCGGCCGGTAACGAGACTAACGTCATCAACGCCCTTGTCAGAACCGTAGAGGTTCACCAGGATACCCTCAGAACCTGCGTCGATACGCTCGCTGCAAGAAGTTAAACACAGCACTGAAAGAATCAGCGACAACATGAACACGAATTTAATCTTTTTCATCTTTTTTATTTTTGAATGTTAAACAATCCGTTGCGATGGAAGCGAGAATCCACAACAGGAGGATTGCCACGCTTACGATGTTCGTCGTCGTATCAGCCTTGCTCACTCCCCTGAGCCCGACATCTACGACCATGAGGGTTATTACAACCCACGCCACGAATGCGGCGATTTTCCATTTAATCTTTTTCATTTCTTAGTCTTTTAATTTAAAAATATCAATCAACGCGAAAGCACCAAGGAACAAGAACCAGATGCTCTTATTTCCGTATGCACTTCTGATGTCAAACCTTATAGTCGGAACTATATAATAAGAGCCTTTCAGAATATCGCAACTGAATGCTATTATCCTCTTCCTGGTTTTGATTTCCAGACGGCCAGTCCTATTGTTTAGTCTGATATTCATTTGTTTACTTTCTACCCAATCTTTATTAATTTGTTCCTTGTATCTTTTTTTTTTAACGATATACTAAAACAGCTCCTTGATTCTTCGGAAGTCCTCACCCTCTGGAACCGGGCAATCCTTCACCCACTCCATGTCCTTCACTTTCCACATAGACAGGTCAATGTCCTTTGGTAGAAGAGCCTTCATGTCTGCGAAGAGGTTGAGACGGAGGGAGCAGTCAGGGTCGAAACCTCTGTCATGCCATCTATTTCTCTTGTGCCTAAGCATCACATCGTTCATTTCAATGAACTTTACCACATCGGGCTTGCTGTGGAGCGTGAGACAGATTCCGTCGAAGTCATAGCTGCGATTGCGGAGTGTTCTGTAATCAACCCATGCCGTATAGAGAAAAAGTCTTGGTACTGGGATTCTGAGCGTACGGAATACGCTTCTGATTCCGTGAGCAAGCCACATTGTCTTTCCGTTGCAATCCGGCAGCAGCGGCTCTCCACCGGTGATGCTAATCTCTTCGTAGTCCAGTCTGTCAACTACCGGGATTTTCTCGAAGTCGAACTGGTTGTTGCAGCACATTGGGCACTTGTTGTGACACTTTGCAGTCACCAGCAATCTTAGTTTCTTGTTCATAATTTCTACAATTTATGACATTAATATTCTTCTTCATAAAAGCTCAGGTTCGCTCTCGCGCAGTCACCCCTCTGCTCTACTATAAATATATGTTATTTTTTACCCAATACCATTTTTCTCTCAACTTTCTTCTGATTAGAACCACTTTTCGCCTTAGAAATCTGACTTTTGAGCGTCTTGTATTTGTTGGCACATCTGAGTTGTCCTTTTCTGTATTTTGCTGAGATGACAATGAGTGTTCCATCCGCTGCCCTGAAACTTTGATTGTTGGTGCATAAGCGCGCATCAATGTTCGCTTCCGTGCATTGGATTATCTTTTGTACTGCTCCAGATTTGACGAGAGAATTGACAGCTTTTCTCGCCTGATACAACGTACCGTTGATGTCTTGTGCCATCTTGGCGTTTGAGTAACTTCCAGTATACTTCTCATCGAATGGTTTCTTCAACATACGAGCTTCCATCTTACGGGCGTTGCGTATACTTTTAATCGACGTACCGTTAACAGCTCTACTATGCGTATTGATGACTTCTTCGATGATATTAATCTTGTTACTCACGACAACCTTGCGCACGAGACCCTTAAGGTTCGGTAGGCTGAGTTTGCTTATTTCCCCTCTTCTTGTCTTGTAGCTATAATTGTAACTCTCGTGAATCTTGTTCGCTATGATTCTTCTCACACCGAACTTGTTCGTATCTATACGGCAATAACCGAACTCAATAGCTGAATCCATGTATCGCTTGAAATCCTTCTTGTTGAAACCAAGAGCATTCGCTGCCTGGTTTGTTGTTCCAAAATGAAGGTCAGAAGAACGGAACAGGAACTTTATCTTAAGGGCAAAGCAAAACGCCACCAAACGATTGTCATCGCTCAGTGCAATCTGTGCCTGCTTAATTCCTATTCTGATATTTTTCATTACCTCATTTAAAATTAAAAACTCCAACGAACCAGAGGTAGAGGTTAGTCCGTCGGAGTTTACATTTTGGCATATATTATCGCTCATACGGTTGCCAATCCGAATAGCGTTTATGATTCCTTTCGTACTTACTACTCAGCCTCTACACCTTTCACTTGCATTGCAAAAGTACAATATCTTTCTATTCCGTGCAAGAGTTTAGTTTATAGTGTAAACCAAGCTCGTTTAAGTAAAGAATGTTGACAAGTATTTTGAATACACTGCTGCATGTATCGTTTTCACGTAAGGTGGAATTTTAAAACGAGAGATTGATTAAAGTAAGTAAAAATCATTTTTAACTTATTTTAGTAGTGGGATATGCTTTTCAATGTGTTTTTCTGAAATTTTTTAATAAAATAGCCGCCTATCTGTTAAGTGATAAGCGGCTATTTATGGTCTAAAACTTCCAGACCTGGGTCTTATACTGCGTATCGTTGGATACGACTATCTTTGAGAAGTTGTCTATAGTGTTGCAGATTCCGTTAACCTCAGCTTTCTTCAACAACTCCTCTGCTTCATTCTCGGTATCGAACAGGGCTGCATCAGTTCTTGATGAAACGTAGTGCAGCTCACTTCCGAGGAATGCAACCATCCTATCATCTTTGTCGTAGATGGTTACATAGTATACTTTTCTCCTACATAGGATTTGTCCTGTTGAATTCTGTAATCTCATATTTTTTGACTTATCCGTGATGTCGAGGGCCTATAAGTTGTTATAATTAATATTTTTCGCAAAAATCACAAGAGTCTATTACGAATATCTCACCCCAGCTATCGTCTCGAACCTCGTAAGTACGATTATCGCTACGCATGTTAGACTCATAATTCTCGTTTGCGAGATTGTGCATCTGTTTAACAAGAGTTCCGCTATTTTCGCTTCTTAGAATACATTTTGCTTCATCGTTTTCGACAAGATATAATCCATATCTTTCAACCTCATTATTAGGTCCAATCTGATTTTTGTTCATAACATTTGCTTTAACCGTGATAGCGAGGGCTTAATTAGTTTATAAATCAAATAGAACTCTTGGAAGTCCGTTAAAGATGACGGGCGATTCCTTCCAGTCTATCGTGACCCAGTTATTGAACTCGGCTATTGCATTTTCGCTTACAGGGTAACAACCCTGCCAGTCGCTGAGAAAATAAGCCGTTCCATCTTCGTAGCAGACAAAAGATGTCTTGCAAGACTCGGATGATGCGAAAACGAGATAAGCACCTTCTTCACTGAGCGTAATTATGTCATCTATATCGTACTCCACTTTTTCGCCCGAGCAATTATACTCAGCCTGTTCAATGAGTTGTTTTGCCAATTCTTTAGTAATCATATTGCTTCCGCTTATCCGTGATGCGGTAGGGCTTGGTTATTAATTGCAGGGAGTATTGCTACTCCCCGGTTTTAGCTAATCGTCATGCTTGCCTCCCTTGATGACCTCGAACACGTTGTGCTCTCTGTCTTCGGAAAGTCTATTGCCTTCTTCGTCGCATATATGGCCATCTTCGTTGACCCAATGTTTAGCATTAAGCATATCGTCTACGGATTTAAGGATATAAAGGCACTCTTTCGCTTCTTGTATGACGTTTATTCCATTCTCCTCTGCTTTCTCGAAGAGTTCGATGAAACCGCCATCAAGGTCGTCGATAACCCCGTCTGTGTAGTCGCTCATTTCCTCAAAGTAGCTCATAGTTAGGTCTTTCAGCTCTTTGATCATCTGTTCGTTCGTTCCAATCTCGCCTAACATAGGCTTTTGAAGAGTTTGTATGAAAAGTTTATGATACTTCTCATTGCACTCCTTGGCCCACTTTTCGAGCGTCTCCTTTTCTACTCCTTCTAACATAATTCTAAATTATTTGTTGTTAATATTATCTATCAGTAGATTCGTGAGTCTGGTGGTGGAAAACCACGGCTCAAAACGTATCTTTCTCTTAATAAGCTCCCTCTTGATGATGTCGGACACGCAGAATATTTCCTCTTGTAGTTTTTCTGACTTGCGTTCCGCCTGCTCACATTCTATCATCGCTCTGTAAGTATCTTCTACATCGCAGATAGTAGAGAGCTTGTCGAGTCGCCTCTTCAACGACATAGAGTTCTTGATAAGCTCCCCTTTTGTCATACTTTTGAGACTTTCCTTATAAGCCATTGCTTCTTCTTTTTTCATAATTCTAAATTATTTGTGGTTATTATCTCTGAACTGCTCGATGCCAAGAAGGATTTTCAGGGCCGTAAGCATTGTAAGATACTTACCTCCTGTATCAATACCCCTCTTTCCGAGCTCGTCCATTATTAAACTTCTCGCAATGCCGATCTGTCTGTTCTTTGCGTCAATAACGTTCTTCAACCATTCATTCTCGTTGAGGTTTTTAAACGCTTTATCAACATCCCCAAGTTCGGAAAACGCTAAAAGTTTTCTTCTCATTTTATTTGCTTCTCTCAAAAGCTGCCACCTGCCAAGGTTGGCCAACTTCTCTTTGTATTCTTCTCCGTAATCCATATTTGTAAAGTTTTAGTTAATAGCGAGGGAGGTTCTACCCTCCTCTCTGTTTAGCATTCATCGCCGACGCTATTGTAATCATCGTCGTAAATACCGAAAACGCGCAAGGTTCTTGTGTCAATATTTGTCTTTCCCACAATGTAACGCTGCGTCATTTCGATATTTGGCTTGCCTCCGTTGGCGTGTCCCATCATGATTGCAATCTGCTCGACCGGTACGCCCTTCTTTGATAAATTAGTAGCAAACGAGCGCCTGCCTGTATGCGAAGACACGAACTTGAACTTTGGTCCAGATTCGTATTTACCGCATTTGAACACCTTGACACGAGTGTCGATTCCGCAGTTTCTACATATTTCTCGCAGAACCTTGTTGAAGTAAACGTCAACAACTCCGCCAACAGGCTCGTCTGCTGTTCCACACACAAGGAATGGCCGTAGCTTTTTGTGAAGAGGAACTCTCACCTCCGCTTTTGTTTTCTGCGCAACATATACGATATATTTCCCTGTATCATCAATATTCTCGGGCGTGATGTTGTGGCAATCGCTCAGGCGTGCACCGCACAAACACTCAAGAATGAACATTCGCTTAACGTACCGCTCAACAGATCCGTGAGGGATATAGTCGATAAGGCTCTGTATCTCGTTATCATCAAGATATACAGCCTGAACGGGAACCCGTTTAACCCTAAGTATGGAGTCGAACTTGCTGCTCCGTATGCCCTTCTCGTCGTTCTCCCTTATGACAGCTTTTATTGTAGCGCATATCGTTCTTGAAGAGTTAGGAGCGTAAAGTTCCTGTATTTTTTCGGTCAAGTCACGAAGATTGTCGTCAGTGACGTCGGACCACAGTGGCTTGTGCCCAACAAGATCGGAAAATGTGCGTACAACATTGATATACTTAGGGTGTTTCCAGATATATGCGCCATAAAAGGTATCATGCCGCCACGAAGAACCGTGATAGTCTGAGAACCACCCCTGTTTTATCGCATACTTGTACTTCTGCTGCTGTTCGTAGGTGAGAAGCCTCTCCCAGTCTCTTGTTTTTAAATGAATCTCTTTCATAATTCTAAAATATATTGGTTTGATTGTCAGCAAAGTTATTTATATTTTTCAGTATAAACCAAACGTTTGCTGTTTTTAACGCTAATTTAACCTTCGAGTTCGCTGTTTAGTTCCCAAGCAATGCTTGCGAGCTCAATCTTTACAGTTGAACGTAACTCGCCGATTTCTTTCTTTAACTCTTTTCTATCCATAATCTTAATGTTTTGGTTTGTAGAAACCGCTACATAATGTAACGGTTTGTTTGGCTTATCTGTTAAGGAAGCTCTGTTCAAGTTTGTTGCGAACTTGCTCTTTGAACCGGTCTGCCGTCTCTTCGATTTCCATACGAAGGTAATCGTAGCCACAGCGACATGGAAGACTGGATGCGAATGTACGAACATTGTCGATTGATGAGAGAATGCCGTAGACCGCACGCCGTTCGTCGTCGGTCATATTGTACTCATTGTCATCAAGTGTAAGTCCTTCGTCGTATTCCCCGATCTTATTGTCTGGGTAAGCCTTGTTGTAAAATGCAATATACAGCTCACGGAGCATGCTCTTGCAGTCTTCCATGTCATTAAGAATATCTCTAAGACTATAAGGCGCACCGTTTTTGCCATGTCCGCCATTTCCAACCCAAGCAACAGCTTCCTCGTCTGGATCGTAGTCTTCCCAATAATTACGGAGTTTATCTATAAAATCCTGTTCATTTTCGTTCTCAAACCAAATAGTGGCGATAAAATCCTGGTCTTGTGGGGAATACTTCTCTAACTCGACGCAAACCTCACCTCTTTCGTTAGGTGTATCACTAACGTTATAGCTCCAGTCTAAATCCTCTGCTAATTTCAAAAAATCATTCATATCTTTAAGTTTATAATTGGTTAATAATAGCTCCCTCCGAAGAGGGATTTTAGGCCGTAATTCCGAAGTGGGCTGCAAGTGCGTTTTCTATCAATTCAATGACATCTTTGTTTTCTCCGATACTTTCGTAGACAAACATCGTGACGTCAACTCCGTACAGGTCTTCTCCGCAGGATACTGCGTCGGACGCCTGTCTTGGAAGATCTTCGATGCAGAAGCAAATATCATCCATCGTCTCACAATCGTCAACGATACCGTCTGGTATGTTGAGAAGGATTTTACCATCCACTCCCACCAAATGCCACTCGTAGAAGCCTGGCTCGAATCTAATATTCTTCATAATTCTCATAATTTAGTTGGTTGTTGTACCTCACCATTACAGATGAGGTTTTTTGGCTTTTACACCGGCAGAGACACGATGTATTCTTTCTTCTTCTTTCGTGTTCTGCTCTTTACAGTGAATCCACAAAAATCTCTCAGCCACCCGGCAGCATTGCCGATGAAAGGCTCGTTCACCATAAGGATAGGCCGAAGCATTCCGTTCTTCTTCATGCACTGATAGTCGATGAAGTCGAACGGATCGTCTGGGTCATCACACTTCTTTTCCCACACGCCAACATCGAGATAGTCGATGAAATCTCCCTCGGGAGGGTTATCCATTTCGATAAATCTCTTCGGCGTAAGGAGAATCGTATCCTTAGGCTCGTGGGTCATAAAGAAATCCTCTACAACCTCATTGAACTTGTTCATGTCCATCTGTTTCTGGACGATGCCCTTTCTCTTCATGATGTCGGAAGCTTTGAGCATTCTTGTCGCTCTTCTTACTACTGCCATAATTCACACATTTTTTATTGATTAAACACTATCGAGCCTCACACTTTAGACGAGATAAGGCTTTTTGGATTACTCTTCATTGAAATGAAACTGGAACTCCACAACACCATGCGTAACAACGTATGTGTAGACGAGGCCTCTGTCTTGGGTAAATAGGCTTACAAATTCAAACCTCTTTACCACCTCAAGTTCCTGTCCAGTGATGGAGCTTACAACCTTAGTTTCCCATTCTCTCACTTCTTCTTCAGGACAGGTGTTTGGAATAAGGGAAACCGTCAATACATTCTCGTGGCAAGAAGCTATTGTCGCAAGATCATTCACAAAACCGACAGCTTTATTGCCGTTTAGAATGTATCTGCAATCATCGAACAGCAAGTCCAAGAGTGCATCTTCAAGAACGCTCTTTTGGTCGATAGGTGCTGGCGTAAGGCCGCAAACAGAAAAAGCATCGTTTTTAATCATTTTCATATCTTCTAAAATTTTAATTGGTTAATGAATTGCAGTCGGTTGCTGATTAATGAACAACCGACCTTTTCGGCAAAAAGTTTTCTCGATTCCTGGCTTGGTGTCTTGCTTTAGCGTTTTGATCCGGAGAGCTTTATGCTCGCCTTCTGTACCGGTTGATTCTACCGGATGCGGAAGGCGATACAAGAAGCTCTTGTAAACCGTAATGCCAGGCCATCGGGAAAAAGGCGACAAACCTTAGGTGTTTGTTACTTACCCGACTCCTTACGAGCCTTGTTGATGGCCTTTCTGAACGCGGACTCTTCTGCCCAAACGCACATCTTTCCGTCAACAGAGATGTTTGAGTCCTTGATGAGCTGCTTGAGTACGCCAAGCATTCTCCATCCCTGCTCACCATAGAGATTTGCTTTAGATTCGAGCTCTTTCAGAGAGTTGGCTTCTGACATCTTTCGTTCGCCCTTCATGAATCTGGCTTCCTGGAACATTATCAGGTTGCGCATTGCGAAGTAAGAACCAGATCCCTTATAGGCGCTGACGAATACGTCAGCCTGCTTTGTCTCCCATGCGAGGTGCTTGCGAATCTTATTAAACTTCTTGACAAGGTTGTAGAGATCGCGCTTGTTCTCCGCATCAAAGCCATCACGTGCGATTACATACAAGAGGAGCATACACTTTTTTTACCAAGTCTGAAACAAAGATATCCTTGTTGTTAAGACGAATATAAGGAACGCCCTTGCACTTGTGCTTGTACTCCTTGGTGTTGACTCCGTTCTTGTCCTTGTTGAATACGAGGTTGTCGTTGATGTACGCCTTGAGCTTATCGATGTAGTCTTCAACCATGTATGAGAATGTTCTCCCATTAAAGAATCTCTCACGTCTTGAGAGGTTCTCGGTGTCACCGTTCTCCTGCATCTTGGCCTGAGCATGAAACTCATTTTCAAGCATACGCCACTGATATTCGTATCCCTTGCGCTGTAAAAGCTCGTTGAAAGACATCTTGTCGGACTTCATGTCACGGAGCATACCGAAGATTTGCGCTGTGACCCAACGACGGAATAGCTTCCAGTTGTTCACATACCCACCTTCGACAATCCTCTTACCTACAGCATCAACGACAACATCGTCAAGATCAACAGGGACAGCTTCTCCATTCTCGATCTTGACAATTTTGTCAGCACCGAGAGTGTAATAGCTGCTCACATCGACACCTGCTGCTCTTAAAGCCTCCATGCGCATTTGCGCTTTGGTCTTTACGCCAGTAGTTGCAGACTCTACGTTGTTAGTTACGATGTTCAAGTTCTCACCAGTGATTGTTACAATCTGTTTCATAATTCTAATTTTTTTGTTGGTTATTAAAATGTTAATTAAATCTTGTGGATGAGGCTTACACCCCACCCTTGTTTGGCTCAATCCAGTCTCTGAGAATGATCAGGTCATTGTCGTCTTTAGAACGCCAGAACCACGTTCCCCATGAGTTGTCCCAATATAGGTTCTCAGCAAGAAGCTGAATCAGTACGTACAGCTCCAGCTTGCATCTCGCCTGTTCACGTCGCTCCCCGTACATCATATCTTCGTCTGAGAGCTCTTTCTCAGGCAAAGCCTTGAAGTAGTAGTGTCGATGCGATTCAGAGCGTTCAGAAGGATTCTGTCTACAGGCTCATTCACATAGACAGTACGGAAATCTCCGTTGTCTTTTGGAATTTTGGCTGTATGTGGCGGCATTATCTTGTAATTGCCGCTCTTAATCCTTTCATACATAATAAGACGAGCCTCTGGTGTTGTGAGCTGATACAGGGTTGCTTTGTTCATGTCCTTGTCAATGCCTTTGCTGATAGCGTTCTGCCACCGCTCCGGCTCAAAGAACATACTTAGGATTTTGTCTTCATTCTTAATGTTTTTGGTTATTGGTAGGGAGATTACTCTCCCCCGTTTGGCTTAGTCGATGTGCTGATAAGTCTCGCCGTACTCTTTCTCGTAATCGGTGTAGAATCCCTGATCATCTTCAACCTCTACTGTTTTGCCGCAGTAATCGTTAGAATCGAGAACGATAACGGAATCGTTGTAGGCCGTTTCCACTTGTTCCAGTGCGTCAGCCTCACTCTCGGCATCAACGCTGACTACCTTGTTTAAAGTCTCTGTGACTGATACATAATATCTCTTCATGATTATTCGGATTTAGTTTCTTTGTAATAACACTCAACCTTGTACCCGTTCTTGACGAGATACGGAAGAAGCTCTCTCGCAGATTTGCACCAGAGATTCAACTCAATCTTGACAACATCGTCGTCTATCAACTTCTTACGATTACTGATAATTTTACTGACGTGTTTCTTGTCGGCAAAGAAATCATACAACGAGTACATCTCCTTTCCGCCGTCTGTATATTCATATACAAATACAGCAAGAGCATTTCCGGAGTAAATGTTTACGTTGTACTTCTTTCCTTTCTGTCTGATGGTGAGTTTGCCCATCTTGTCTTTCCAATTCCATTGTAATGCCATATTCTTAATAATTTATTGGTTAATAATGTCAGGGAACTTTCGTTCCCCGTTTTTAGGCTAATTTCTAAGATGGTGTTTCCATCTTAACGCTTTTGTAAGAGAATTGACAACCTTGAATGGCAGTTTGTAGAAATACTGTCCCATGTTGTGAAGTTGTTTCGCATACAACTTGTCAATTCTCTGAAAATCACGCTTACCACTATTATCTATAGTGTAACAGAAATACTTGTTATCTTTCATAATTCTAAATTAAATTGGTTTGTAGAAGAGGAGCATGCAAGCTCCCCTTGGTTAGGCTGCATCTTTCGGCTGTAAGCCGTGTTCTTTGATAACCTCTTCGATGAGGTCATCAGCTTCTTTGTAGTAACACTCCAGGCAGGAGTCAATCTCCTCCCAGTCATAGGATTCAGAGGTATCTCCGTCGTCGTACAATTTAGTGAACGGACGTTTCTTTTCAAGGACGTATCCTTTAACATCTCCCCACATCCAGAGACCGATATCATTGACCTCTCCCTCAAATAAGTCCAAGGCTCGTTTCCTCCAGTTCTTAGTATTTGTATCAACCATCTTTTTGAAGCGCTCCTTGTCACAGTAGGCGTATCCGCTTACATAGTCTCCCAGACAATATCCTCTGGAGGACCACTCGTAGAATACTATATCTTTGCAACTCTGTAATAGAGACGCAAAATCATCCTCTTCGAGGATATCACAAAGCTCCTCTCTATCATCGAATCTCTTCAAGTCGCTCGGACAGAACTCTTCGTGGTTGTACCACTTTCCGTCGTACAGATTCTCAAGATACCACATGTGGTCAGACTTGTCGTAGCGCATACGGAAGTTCTTGACATTTTCGCTATTGATGTAGTCGATAATCTTCTTTTGTGACACATATTTGCAGACTAAATCCTTCAAGGCGTCCTCTGCATATTTAGCGTCAACTTCGCTGCTGCAACAACGAGAAAGACCTCTGTTGTATCCGTATTCGTGGTAATCCCAGAAGTAAACTCCTGCCAAATCCCAGTCGGTACAAGGGCATCCGGCATCCTCATCCTGAAAAACCGCGATTCTGTAATCACCGATTTCCTTCTTTGCAAATTCGTAACTCATATCTAATATCATTTAAATGGTTAAATATTGAATATCCCCATACAAGGGGATATTTTAGGCTTCCTCGTAATCTTCCTCCATCATGGAGTGGATTTCTTCGAGACCATTACTGAAATTGTACTTGATGTTGTACGTACCGAACGCCTCGAAATACCATTCTTCGAGATATTCTCTGTCCTTGTTAGCCAGCTCGCTATCTTCTGCGGCATCAAGTCTGGCTACCATCTGATGGTAAAGGTCGTAGTAATCGCCTCCATCGTAGTCTGATGCCCAACGAACACCTGTGATATGCTCCGGATAATCTTCGTACAGATTAGCAAAATTGCCGATCATGCGATGATTGTTAAGATGTAGATATTCCTTCATCTCTCTGTTTGCCTTGAAAGTAAACTGCCATGCAAGAGATTGCATATTTTCTCCGAGCATATCAGCAATGTATTCTTCCAGATCATCTGCTTCATCGAAATTATCAAGGCACTCACGATATAGTTTCTCTATAGTCTTGGCAAAACTTTTAACACCGATATAGTCGGCTACCCTTTCAGTAATCTCGCCTTCGCGCATAAAATATTCTACAATATTCTTTTCCATAATTCTTCTGTTTAATGGTTCATAATTGTTCCCCACTATGATGTGGGGAGTTTTAGCTAATCGAACATAAGACGCATAATGATGTCCTGTAGAACAGATGGCTCGTTGAGGTAGCTTGACTCAAAAATTTGCTGAACGGCAATCTGTCTTGCCTCCTTGTTAAGTTCCTTGTAGTCCTCTACCATACCTTTCTTGTTTCCGCAGTTGTAATGATATAACATTACGTCATCTAAGAAATTCTCGCAGTTGTAGTACCAACACTGTTGGCTCAGTGTTTTGCCTCTTCTTTTTGCCATAATTCAAATAATTTATCTGGTTAAACAATAGAAGGCACGCTCATAAATGGGCGCACCTTTTTAGGCTTACTTGCATCTCAAGAGTTTTCTTACAAAACGAGCTTCCGACGTATAGTCCTGACCAGCCATGTATGTGTAGCTCAACTTACCGCTGCGTAAGTACTCAACACCAATTCTTTTCAGGATACCGCACTCCTTTACTATGCCAAATCTTATGTTATCAAAAACGTCACCCTTGTCTTTCATATTAAGAGCGCCACAGATACCATCTGTAAACTCTCTCAACGCTTCATCTGTTAGAGTGAACGGCTGATACCATCCATGTTTGTGGTAATAACTACCACTAATAACATCAGAAACGGACAGAAATCCGTAATACTTTTGCCTCATTAGACCGCGTATGGTCTTGTAGTTTCTTTTTCTCATATTCGTTTAATTTTGGTTAATTGTTCCTACGTGTCTCCACGCAGGATTTTTTAGCGTTATTAACGAAAACGACTCATGTCTATTCCGTAAATCTTTGCGAGGAACAGGATGCCATTGGCGATACGCTCAAACCATGTGCGTACAAACCGAGAGGTGTTTGCGCGCGTTCCACTATAACCCAACTCCTTTCCAGTCTGGGCTATGTTGTAGTCATCAAATGCCACGTTCACAGTAGAGCACAGACCACCGATCCACTCCGTCAGCAAATCTGAGACGGACATTCTGCGTCTGTCTTCTTTGAATTTTTCTACGTAGAACATGTCTATCGCAAACTCGATGCGCTCTTTGTCTGACATAGACTCCACATCTACATCATCAGAATGGATGGAATCAAGAATGTAAGCGTACAATTTGCCGCTCTCTTTGTAATCTCTTGGATTTTTCTTCATAATCTAAAATGTTTGGTGAATAGTGGCAGGACAAACGCCCTACCTGTTACTGCTACAATTCATAGAGATATACAATCTCTCCATAAGAGTTCTCGTACTCCACATCTGCCTCATCTGTAATGTTGTGGCTCATAGCCCAATCTCTAACCTGCATCAGGCAAAAGAGGTCGCTCAATTTTTTGAAACTCACGTAATAAAAAGAACTCTTCTTAATTTTCCCTCTTTTAATACACTGGATATTTCCACCTAATAAAACACTTCCTTTGTATATACTTCCTGACATAGAAACCATGTCGAGTACATAAAACGCCTTGTTAATTTTACTCATAATCTATTTGTTTTTGGTTAATAGCAGGCAGCACATTATCGTACTGCCCAGTTCTGGCTCAGAGATTGTACAACGGGCTTTCCGAAGCGTACAGAATCGTAGGACCGGTGAGGATGGAGAACGCGCAAGGGTCGAAACTCTCGATTTTCTTCATGCTCTCGATATACTTCTGTATCTCTGCTCGTATGGATGACAGATTAAATCTGCCGTCAACTGGCAAGATAGAATCCGTGCCAGTCATTTCCACAACGCTCACCTCGTCGGTAAATCTCATGTTCACAAGGTCAAACTTGTTAATCTTGTGATAAAATTGTACCCATTTTCTTTTTCTCATAATTCTAAAATTTTTGGTGAATAGTATGCGTGACAACCGCCACGCACATTTCAGCTCATACACAAAATGGCTATCTCGTTGAAACTCTTTGAGATAGACTCACGGCTACGATAATCCCTGTAGCCCTTCGTGTTGTTGCTGTACCACTGACGTGCTGCAATCTTGATCTTTTCCATCTCGTGCATAAGAGCACGCTCGAAATTCTTCTGTGATTTCCTGTCTTGCATAATTCTAAATTAAATTGGTTGATAATAGATACCGCCCGAATATCTCCAAGCGGTATTTTAGGCTTAATCGGTTATATTGAAAAACAATGCGTCATCATAACCGTACACTTTCAATTTATAATCAGGCTTGAGCTGATCAAAACAGGTTGAATCATCAGATGGACGCACATAAACTACAAGCCATATTCCAGAAGAGAGCGTAATTTCCTCATCTGTACCAAACTGATTTTTTGTACTCGTAGGCTCAAGGAACATATTAATGTCCCACTTTGAATTGTCTATTCCCTCTTCGTTGATTCTGCTTAAAAGCATAAATGTTCTCATTGTCATAGTTCTACTATTTTTATGGTTATTAATTATCGTACTGCCTGAATTTCTCCAAGCAGAATTTAGCCAAATGTTTCCAAGCAGAATTTTCGTACTTTCCAACTCTCTCACACTCCAGGGAACATGAGATTTTCCAAGCGGAGTGTAGCACGCCAAAGCTCGCGGAAATACCACTTGCCAATTATCGTACTGCTCCAGAACTTACCAAGCAGAACACCCCAAATAACTCCAAGCAGAATTATCAGAATATTCGTACTTGTTACACATAATAGCGCAGGAAGCGCCTGAAAAAATCCAAGCACAATTATCGTACTTGAATAAATAATCTGTCTTGCTGTCATAATTCTAAAATTTGTTAGTGATTGTTCCGTAGCACACGCACGACAATTATCGTACTGGCTACGGATTTTTAGGCTCAAGCCACACAGAATAATATAAGCACACCGTTCTTCAGCGACCCGAATTCAACATGACTAAAAATCTCCTGAGCATCAGAAATGATGCTTTCTACCTCTTTCATGTTGTAGAGGTATTTAATTCTTATTGTACTCATAATTCTAATATTTTTGGTTATTGTTCCCTACAAGCGTAGGGAAATTTTAGGCGATTCCAGCAGACCAAGCGAAATTCTCTTCTTCCTCGTTTAGTCCGTAAATACCAGAAAGAATATAAAACATGCGAGGGCTGCTATTAATGAGTCCATTATATGCACTCTCTGCGCTCTCCTTGGATTTTACACGTATAATTACATTCTCAATCTTCTTCAAAATCTGTTCTTTCATAATTCTAATATTTAAATGGTTCGTAATAGGAGCCACGCACAGATCTCTCCATACGTAGCCATTGCCAGGATGATACGCTCTCATTGCGCACGCTTGTCACCCACGGCACCGTATTGTGTCGCTTCGTCACCCTCTGAGGACCTGTCGGCATCTCGAAAGACACCAGCGGATAACCCCTCAGCGTTCTCCGCACGTTTTCATGGGAATAATTCCCACACGTCCGCTACTTGTGTAGCGATATAGCTATACGTACAACTACTTACGTATCGTAGACCTTTTGGATATACCTCACGTGAGATAAACGATAACTACTCACGATTACAGATTTGTACCACCCGCGCCCTGTAATGAATGTGCGCAGCACTTTAGGAACTCGTCCACGTGTGCCAAACGATAGAATATGAATTATGATTTATTTTCCCGTCCGTCATCTCGCTCGATAACTGCACAGCTACGGCTCTCGCTCTGGTCCACGTGCCTCATCTCATTCGGTATCGTGGTGGCTCTGTGCTCTCTCGCTATCCTCGACGGGATTTCTCGCCCGCCTTCCTGTATCGCTACAGGTTTGTTTGCCGGATAGCTCTCTGAAATTTTGGCAATTAGTCCCCTGAGGGAGAATAAATTCTCTCTGAGTTAAGCCCACACACCACGACAAGGTTTACCAAAAAGTGTGGGAAAAATAAGGGCATGACAGCCCGCGCCAAATCTCTGGACTTGGTGTATGATATCCCACGGTGGCTTTATTGTGTCCACCGTGGGTAAAGATAGTGGGTGCTAAAGATAGGGCTTTTGCCCTATCTTGTTACTTTTCCCCTCTTAATGCTGCAAGTTGTGCTTGCAGTTGTGCAATGCGTTCCGTTAAATCTTCCTCGCTTGCTTTCTGTTTGCGCGCTACCTTTGAGCCACTCGCAAAGGAAGTGTGAAGGGCTGCGAGTTTTGAGCCCAAACGCTGGACCGAATCAATAATGCTTGTTTGCTCGTCTTTTCCGTTGTCGTTGAACCACTGGAAGAAGCGTGGCACGTTGTGCGCGTGGCTAAACTCGCTAACAGCTGCCCGTACACACTCGGTCTGCAAATTGCAGTAGGTCGAGTCATCCAGTACGTAAGCAGTTGCCAATTTGTTGTACTTGCTGCGTGCTGCTTCCAGTTCTTTGCGTGCGGCTACCACGTCGTTTTCCTTACATTCGGAAAGCAACGTTTTGCGGTAATCGTTTAGCACCTCGAGGCTTGCAACGATGGTTGCGTTTCCCTTACATTCTGCTACGTATGTAGCTACGTTTAACTTATTGTTTGCCATGTTGTTTTGCACCTCCCACACTTGAGCGGGTGCGCCTGCTTTAGTTATACAATGTTGGGGACGTGCTGCACGTTGTGTGCTGTCTTGCGTCCCTTTGTACCTATATAGTTGCAAAAGCCGTGCCGTACAACCAGTTGGAAAATAGAATAAAAATGCGGTTAACGTTTTGTAAGTGGTTGGTTTATAGATACTTACAGACTTTATAATAATTCCAAATGTTGTCAGTATTTGCAAAATAGTGTTTAAAAATGCGGGTGTGACAAGGTGACACGTTCCTAACTTGCAGAAAACCAAGCATTTACAAAATACGTGTGGCACAATATGCTAAAGAATTTAACATAAATGCAAACGAATCGTTAAAGAACCTAACTATCTGTACATCAACACGTTACAGCTGCCAAATTGTCACACTTTTTATACAATATTTAACTATAAATGTAAAGATAAATTATTTTTGCGTTAAAATATCTTTCAAAGGTTAAAACCTTGCATAAATATACATTGTAAAGATAGGTGAAGTCAATAGGATTGTAATAATATTTCTAAATATACATTGTTTCACGAAATGAATAAAAATGCAAATGGTGTATAATTATAAGTTTGTAAGTTGCTGAAAATAAAGGAGTTACAAGACTTAATTGCAAATTAACAGAAATTAACATTTGTGGAACAAAATGCGAAAATTTGGTTTGGTTTATATTGAGTAAACCAAATGAAAGTGTAATGATATTTTACCAATATACCCCACCCCCCCCTATGGGAGCGCAGCCCTGGGGCGTAGTCACCTTACGCAAAAATTTTTTTCTTTTTTTTTAACTCAAACTGTCAGGAATGTTTACTTTTCTTCCGTTTTGCATATTTATTCAAACGCCTTTGTTTGTAACTTGTCAAGATAATTTACTTTATGGACTTACCACTGTTATTGATAGTTTAAAATGTATGTTTATCCTCCATCTATTGAACGTTAATAATGTATAAATATACCGCATAAACAATGTATTTTAGCATAATTATGTAGTTATTTCTTATTTTTGCATTATTCCTATTATTATATAGGACATATAGGTGAGGCTCACTTGTGGTGCGTAATCCACCGAAGTCCCTTTGTTTACAGGGGTTCTTTCATGTTAAAATAACGCAGAAACTAAAAAATTATTATACACAGATGGAAAATGGTTTAGCTATAGACACTTTACACACGCAACTACTGGACCTGACGAGGCAAAGCGAGTTTGGTTTTGACGCATTGCGCTCTACCTCTTGGGGCAGGGTGAATTCGGACACTTACAACGTCTTGAAGTCTCAGTTTGTGAGGTCTATGCGTCAGCTTGCCAAGAAAGCTCCTGTAAAGTATTACAAGGGCAGCTATTACATCTTCAATGGCAAGATATACGAGTCCGTCCCAAGGATTGTCTTGGAGCAGACCTACCAGCTGTTGCTTCTTGACCTCGCTATAAGTCCGATGATTGGCGTCAGCACTGTAATGAACAAGTCTTTCATTGACGTCATAGAGTGCTACAACATTCTTCATCCGTCCTTTGACATCGTGGCTTTCAGCAATGGTGTTGTGGATTTCGGTAGAGGCTTGCAGAATCCTGCCGTTATGCCGTTTTCTCCTGACTATCATGTGACCTACTATCATCCTTACGACTTCAATCCGAAGGCCAAGTGTGACAGGTGGATGAACTTTATCCATGAGGTGCTTCCTGACAGGACATCGAGGATGATACTACAGATGTTCCTTGGTTTAGGTTTGATACAGCGCGGAACGGCTTACAACCCGTATGAGGGAAAGGAATCGTCGAAGATAGAGCTGTGTCTGCTTCTTATAGGTACGGGAGCTAACGGAAAGAGCGTTATTTTCGATGTAGCTTGTAACCTCTTTGGCAAGGACAGGATAAGCAAGATGGATTATGCCGACCTTACCGCAGAGGGCGATGAAGGAATGAGGGGCAGATATCCTATAAGGAACGCCATCTTCAACTGGTCGTCGGACTCAGATCCGCGGAAGTTCGGAAGGAAGAACACCGGCATGTTCAAGAGGCTTGTCAGCGGAGAGCCTGTCCCCATGCGAGAGCTTGGCAGGAATGTTCTTGAGGCCAACAATATCCCGTACCTCATCTTTAACCTCAATGAGCTTCCGTTCCCAGAGGATGCGTCGCTTGGTTTTATCAGACGTTTACAGTATGTCAGCTTTGACGTTACCGTACCCAAGGAGCGACAGGACCCGGAGCTTTCGAGTAAGATTATAAGGAGGGAGCTTAGTGGAGTGTTCAACTGGGTCATGCGTGGTGCGCAGGAGTTGAGGAAGCGTAAGTACCGTTTCCCTGCCGCCGAAGGAAGTGCCAAACAACTTCTCCTGTCCCTTCTTGGCTCTCAGCCCATATACGCCTGGATACGCGCTTACGGTATAAGGAGTGACGCCCAAGCAAAGGGCGAAGTGTCAAATCTCTTCAATTCCACCATGCTTTATGAGTGTATGCGCAGGTTTTGCACAATCAACGACGTTGACGAGAAGGACATTCCGTCAATGAACAAGTTTGGTAGGGATATGTGGGCCAAGTACGGTTTCTTCAAGAAGCGCACGAAGGAGGGCAATGCCTATCAGATGTTTGGTGTCACGGAGGCGGACCTGAAGCAGGATATCCTTATCAATGAGGTTTGTAAGGGCGAGGAGGACAATGATGAACCAGAGAGCTTTATCAAAGGCGATGATTAAATATCTATATGAATATGATAGACAAGGAATATGTCAAGGAGGTTATCTCCCGTATTGTCAAGAAGAAGTCTGACGATAGTATTGTTCCCGCCACCGCTTCAATGCAGGAGGTCATGACAACCATTCGCGAGGATGCCCTGGAATGCATGAGGACCATGTGTAACGAGAGGGAGATTGCGGTAAACAGGACGTTGAATAGTGTTTCATTTAAATGTTTGTAGCTTATGGGAGAAAAACTTATGTTTTGTATATCCGATGCCTTTATAGATGGCGACAGAATTCGCGGATCTATTCATAATGTTGTGGACAAAGCGTTCGAGTCTGGTTTCAAGATGTCGTCTTGCCGATACAAGGATCACAGCATAACGCTTGACGTGAGCTTTGAGCCGGAAGGTGGTTTTGACAAGATGATGCTCGAAATTCTCTACGGCGATAGAATCAGGAGGACCATAGAGCGTCTCAACAACGAGTGGCTTAAGAAGATGTGGAAGGCTTCTGATGGCGACTTTCTTTTTTTTCAGCATGAACAGATACGCAAAAAGTTTGAGGACGTGAAATGAAGAAGTTCTATATGAGAAGACATCACAATCCTAATAAAGTTCCTCCGCTTAAGCCAAACCCCGAGCATTGGACCAGGAAGGTTCACTCGTGGGAGGCGAAGGTTTCTTACGAGACAGAGAATGATGCTTGGGAGTTTCTGAATCAGAATCCGAAATTACTGGCACAGGGCATGACGGTGTATCGGTGCGGGATATGCAACAAATATCATATAGGACACAAGAACAACAAATAAAAAAAACACAAACAGCAATGATAGTAATAAAAATCAAAACATGGAAAGACTGGAAGAAGGACTTCATCGATTGGGTAAAGGAGCCACGGCGCAAGACGTGCAAGGAGTATGTGGACTACATGGAGGCTTTACAAAATCAGACTCTCTACCAAATAATAAACAACACTTGCGATAAATACAACAATATGCGTGAGGGTCAAATTCAAGACATCACCGAAGCAGTAGAAAAATGCGTGGCTGCTTGTGCTGAAGAAGCTCGCAAGTTAATTGATGAAAGCCAGTCCGTAAAATTCTTCTAAGACTGTATATTTGTAAACAACACAAAACTCTACGCGACATGAATAACAACATAAAAAGAAAAGACTGGGTAGGCGGCTCGGCTGCTGTGTTCAAGACGTTGGGCGCAAGCAACCATACGGACACGGATCGGCAGCGTGAGGATTACTATGCCACTGAGCCGAAGGCTACGGAATGGCTCTGCAAGCTGGAGCAGTTCGAGGGCAGGATCCTTGAGCCGTCGTGTGGCGAGGGTCACATGAGTAGAGTATTGGAGGCAGCAGGGTATGAAGTGGTGAGCCGCGACCTTGTGGATAGAGGTTACGGCGAGGTGGCAGACTTTCTCGCAATAGACAATTTAGAATGGGACGGAGATATTGTTACCAACCCACCCTACAAATATGCGCAGCAGTTTGTGGAGAAGGCTCTAAGCATCATTCCCGAAGGAAAGAAAGTGGCGATGTTCCTGAAGCTGACTTTTCTTGAAGGCAAGGCCCGACGCGCTCTCTTCCGCTCTACACCACCCATTCGCGTTTGGGTAAGTTCGTCGCGACTGAAATGCGCTCCCAACGGCGACTTCAATGCTATTGCGAGCAGCGCAGCGGCTTACGCATGGTTTGTCTGACAGAAGGGTTATAAGGGCGAGACAACTGTAAAATGGTTTAACTGATAGATTTAAAAACATAAAAAAGTTGAGGGTATGAATTTTAAAAGATGGCTTGACTATTGGGGTACAGAAATAACGTTTTCGATTATTTTTATCATAACCGCTTTATTTTTTATCATCGCTGTTTGGCAAAGTGAAACATACAAGAATGGAGGGTTTATTAAAGACGATACGGTATGGTATTCTGCAACAATTGTTATCCATTACGCAGATAAAGCGGATCGTGTAAATATCCGCACATGCAGAGTTCCATCTATTCGTGTCGGGAGGGGGTGGAATAGCTTGACCTACACAGATTCGTTAGGGTATCATTGTATTAAATCTATTGCGCCAATAGAAATAGTTAACATAGTTAAAGAAAAATAGTTGAGATATGAAGAAGTTTAAGAAGTCGATAGAGATTAGCACTGAGAATATTTCAGACGTTCTTCAAGTGCCTATTGTTACTAGTGTATACAAGACCAAGTTATTTAAAAAT
>ERZ1034844.409-NODE-409-length-23538-cov-18.589363_pt1 | contig 23538 bp, 39 predicted proteins | sample MGYA00520594_ERZ1034844 | MGnify/ENA primary metagenome ERZ1034844 (study PRJEB33766, sample SAMN09781733) | gut metagenome | biome: gut microbiome | host: Homo sapiens | place: Madagascar | study: EMG produced TPA metagenomics assembly of the PRJNA485056 data... | reverse complement strand
ACGGCTCCGCGTTCAAGCAGGCCCAGCAGGACATTGCGCTGGATAATGGCTGGAAGCTGCGCTGGGCAGCGTTCACGGCGACCGCTGACGGGTACGCAGACGGTCTGTTTGTGAGTACCGCGAACGATAACGCCACCGTTACCAATGACCTGACCATCATGCACCCCATGGTGCAGATGGGCAACGCACCCACCGCCTGGACGGCCAGCACCGGCGACTATCTGACCACCGCCGAAACCAAGACCGAGATCAAGCAGACGGTGAGCGAAATTAAACTGACGGCCAGCACAAGCGGAACCAGCAGCACCATCAAGCTGACGGCAGGCGGAACAGAGATCACCAGCGCACAGATCAACCTATCCGGCGTGGTGACATTTTCGGATTTGAGTACCTGGAACCAGGATAAGACGATTATCAACGGCGGAAACATTACGACCGGGCAGATTCACAACCTCAACTACACCACCGTGTACGACCTGGACAACGCTTGGATACGCATGGGCACCGAGGCCGGTGAACGTGTGTACATCGACAACAGGCATATTGCCTGGTATGCCACCATCAACACGGGATCAATCGGATTAACCGGTGTGCTGTACTCGGAAGCTGGCAGCAGCTATATTGGCGCGTGCAGCAAGTACGCCAAATATGGCTGGGTGGATGGCCTTGACCCGTCAACCTATGTCGGTATGCAGGTTACTTACAACCGATCTGATGATAGCGACACTGATTTTAATACTACCCGCGTGGGCGTGTCCGGCACGCTCAACTGCCATAACCTGAGCGCCTGGGGCAGTAAATCCCGTATCGTATCCACCAGCTTTGGGCCTATTAAGATGGCCGCTTTTGAGACCCCCGTGCCGACATTTGCGGACTGGGGGCGCGGCGAGTGCGGCCCGGACGGTTGGTGTCTGATCGTGCCTGATCCGCGCTATGCCGAAACAATCGCCCAGCACGGGCAGTTGACATGGCTGCTGACGGACTGCGATGGAACAGGCCACCTGTGGGCTGAGGATTGCGGCCAGTACGCTATTATACATGGTGCGCCGGGGCAGAAATTCGGCTGGATGGCTATGGCCGCACAGCGTGGATATGAGGGCGAATATGCCGAACCCAGCGAATGCAATTACCCCGCAGGCACCCCAGCGGGCGTTGACATGGCGGCCAGCACCGCTGCCCGCGCGCTGGATACCGGGGCCGGTGCTGCAGACGACCTGCTGACGATGGACACCGGCGCAAAATTAGCTGTTGATACATTATTGGAAGATTTGGAGGATGATCAACCATGAAAAAATTGAGTGCTGTAGCAATCGTAACCACCGCAGAGGGAGAACGCGTGAGCTACACTTACGCAGAACTGGATAGTGATGGCAACATCACCAGCCAGAACAACCGGGCATCTTTTGTGGCCCTGGATGATGATCTGCTGGACGCGATTAGTACATTAAAATCCGCTGTAAACGCACGACTGTAAAGGAGGATACCCCATGACCGACACCAAACGCATCAAAGAGTGTAAACGCAAGATTATTGCCGCAATTAACGAAGCAAAGCTGCCGTTTGCCGTCTCCGAGCTGATTTTGGAGAATGTTTTGAACGCCGTCCGCGAAAACATGGCCGCCGAAGAAGCAGCGGCGGCAAACATCGAAACTCCTAAGACAGAGGAAGAAAAACTGCCGAATTAAGGCACTGGGAGGTAACGCTATGACAACCCATACCATTGCCCTTGCCCGCCACACCGCGCAGGTGGTAGGGCTGGCTGGCGTGCTGGTGCTGGGCACCTGGGACAGTTACGGCACCGAACAGCTGCTGCTGCGCCCCGGCCCGGAGTGGGAGGGGCTTGCGATCGATGCGACCTACCACAACACGCCCAATGATAAGGGCGTGACCGCGCTGGCGGACACAGACGGCATTGTGGACGTTCCGCCGGAAGCTTGCGGCAAGCCATCCAGATACGGCACCATTACATTTCGCGGGGTACAGGACGGTGTGCAGCGCATCAGCTGCAGCCTGCCCTATATGGTGCTGGATCACGCCCAGGTGCCCGGTGCCAACAGTACCGCCACCCCAAGCGAAAACGCCCAGGCGCTGGCCCAGATGCAGGACTTGCGGGACGGCGCTGTAGATGCCAAGAACCAGGCCGAAGCTGCCCGCGATGATGCCGCCCGCAGTGCCGAGCTTGCCCAGCAGGCTGCCAACAATAACGGTTTTGCCGTGCTGGAAATTGACCCTGACGGCAGCTTGCAACTGACCCGTACAGAAAATTTGAAAAACAAACTAGATTTTGCCATTGTAGAGGATAACTTGGAGGTGACCATATACGGCTGATACGATCAAAACCAATCTTGGCCCCGTAACCGCATATGCCGATGCCAAAGCGCACGGCTACACCGGCACGCGGGAGGAATTTGGCCAGCTGCTGGCAAACGCAGGACTGAACCTCAAGGCTGCGGAAACGGCCAAAGAGGGTGCCGAAGCCGCCAAACAGGCAGCAGAAACCGCCCAGCAGGCCGCTGCCGAGAACCAGAAAAATGCTGGAACCCAGGCAGCAAACGCCAAAGCATCTGCCGATACTGCTGCCGAGCAGGCCAACGCTGCCAAAGAAAGTGCCGCCGGTGCCGCGAACAGTGCATCCGCTGCCCAGGAATCTGAAACCAACGCAGGCCTATCCGCCACTGCCGCTGCCAACGCCGAAACCACCGCCAAGGCCGCCCAGAGCGCAGCAGAGACGGCCAAGACTGGGGCTGAATCTGCCAAAACAGCAGCAAGCACCTATGCAAATGCTGCTGGCAGCGCTGCCGACACAGCCAGTGGCGCTGCTAACGCTGCCATTGCGCAGGCAACTGCAGCAAAATCCAGTGCAGATAATGCGGCTGGCAGTGCAACGGCTGCCAAAAACTCTGAAACTGCCGCTGCCAAATCTGCCCAGGGGGCAACCAACGCGGAGGCTGCCGCCAAGGCGGCACAGAACGCCGCTGAGACCGCCAAGGCCAATGCCGATACCGCGGCCAGCAGCGCAAGCGAAAAGGCCACAGCCGCCGCCAACAGTGCCGCAGCGGCTAAATCCAGCGAGACTGCTGCCGCTGATAGTGCTGCTGCTGCTAAGGCAAGTGAAGATTCCGCGGCGAAGAGCGCGGAGGAAGCAAAAGCATCTACCCCGGCGTCTACACTGGATGGCATGTACACGGCCATGCTGGACGGCACCAATACATGGAAAATCTTTAAACTGTGGTGGCCGTTTGCCGTAACGCAGAGCGAAAACAAGTACAGCTGTCTGGAACGCTTTGCCGCCATGCTGGACGCTGCCTGGGGCGATAAGACCTACACGGTGCGGAACATCCACGAGAGCGTGAGCGGTGATGCCAGCGGCACCCCGCTGGATGATCTGGCAGACGGCCGCAGCGCTGCGCCCCTGGTAACGGATGCCAGCACGGGCGTGGCCGATTGGGCCGAAAACGACCCCATGACCTGGTATGTGCGTGCCAACGCCAAGAGCTTGGCCGACGGCACCATGGAAGTGCTGGCGGTTGAGACCGAAGCCGCCTTTGACGTGACCGGCGAGACCGCGCCGGTGTACTGCTTTTCCCCTGCCCTGGCCGTGAAAGAGTGGGACGACGGCAACTACATCTATACCAGCTGGCACATGCGCGCCAGCGGCGACTATGTGCCCATGGCGGGCGATGTGGCCCCGGACGGCACCCACCGCCTGCTGACCTGGCACCCTGCTTTTTATGGCGGTAAGAACAGTACGGGCGGCATGACCAGCGGTGCGGGCCTGCTGCCCATACCCTGGACCAGCGCCAACGCGGCGCTGCCGCTGGCCCGCAAGCTGACCGCCTACGATGGGCTGTGGTGCGATTGTGACACTCAGTTTGCCCTGATGGCCTGGCGGCTGCGCCACTGGACGCTAAGCAACAGCGGCCAGCTGGAGGGCTGCACCAACTACAACTACCAGTACACCCTTGCGGTGGCCGAAACCGGCGTGAAGCGTGTGCTGCTGACCAAAGCCCAGGGTGCCAACCTGCTGGCGGGCGGCTGCGTGTGCCTGGGCGAACGCGGGAGCAACACGAACAACGACCGACAGCAGGCATACAACCACGATGTGCTCGACATTGCCAAGATTTTGAGCGTTGAGACCGCGACCGTGAACGATACCGAGTATGCGGCCGTGAATCTGGACCTGGCAAGCACCATCGACACCACGACCACGATGCTGGTCAGCACCATGCCGTGGCCAAGCGGAACCACGGAGGCGCTGCCCGGCCACAGTGACGGCTGCATCGGCAACCTGACCAACGGCAAATACCCGTACCGCATTGCCGGTATGGAAATGCAGATCGGCAGCTATTGCGAAGAGCTTGACCCGCTGTGGAAGGCCAGCCTGGTGGACGATGACCACTGGCACTATGACGTGTACAGCTGCCGGGACAGTGAGAAGCTGGCAGGCAGCATCACCGCCAACTACCAGAAGGTGGGTGAATTTGACCTGCCGAACGCGAACAAGTGGAACTGGAACTTTATCCGCGCATTGAACAAAATGGCGGCTGAAGCACAAATCCCGACAAAGTTCGGCGGTTCCAGCAGCACCTACGTCAGGGCCGCCTTCTTTTCCCCTAGCGGGGCCGGTGTGTGTGCGCCGTGGCGCTTCGGCGCCCTCTACGATGGGGGCGCCTGTGGTTTGCCCTGCGCGTTTGGTTCCCGTGGCCCCGGCCTCTCCTACTGGAATGGCGTGCCCCGGCTTGCTGGATCGGGCAAAAAGCGGGGTGAATGGCCCGCGTAAGCAGGGCCAGAGGGGCAGCAGGCCCCTATTTGACGATATAAGCAATTTTTATTTATGGGTGGTGCAGCGGCGAAGAAGGCCGCCTTCAATTCCCCTGGCGGGGCCGGTGTGTGTGCGCCGTGGCGCTTCGGCGTCCTCTCCGCTGGGGGCTTCTGTGGTTTGCCCTGCGCGTTTGGTTCCCGTGGCCCCGGCCTCTCCTCCTGTGGCGGCGTCCCGCGGCATGCTGATGACAAAAAGCCATAACAGGCATAAGCGCTGCACCGCGCTTGCAGTTGACTGCTACAATCATGTAATACCGACACCAGACAGCTGGACCGGTGCGAGTTGATACGCCCGGCAAACAGTGAGCGTCTGGCCGCAGTGCCGTGGGCCTGCGTGGCGGCGAGTAGTAGAAAACCGCCCGCCCTGCTGTAAGGGCATGGACGGCAACCGAAAGTCGTTGAACATCAGCAAGAATGGAGGGCTGACAACGCATACAAAGCGATACCTGCCGCTGACGCACCAGCTGTGCGAACAAGCGGCCATTGCAGCCTTTGAAGATAAATGGTTCCGCAAGAATTACTTGGCGGACGCACAAAAGTATGGAGGTGTTGCCTATGGGCGGCTAAAGGCCGAAACGGCCAAAAATGAAATGCACGCAAAGCTGGAGGCGGTGCACGGCATAGCGCTGGAGATGGAACAGCGGGTGCTGGACCTGATGGACGGGACAGCGGATGACCTGGACCTGGACCCGGTGCATACCTTTTACCGCATTGACGGTATCAGCATGAAAACGCGGGAACTAAGCGACTGCTGCCCCATGCACCAGTGCTTTGGGCACCTGGCGGTGCTGGCCCTGCAGCCGTTGCTGCGGGCTAAGCTGCTGCCGTACCAGTTTGCCAGCATACCCGAAAAGGGCCAGGTGGCGCTGAAGCGACAGGTGGAACGCTGGCTGCGGCGGAAAAGCCTGGGTGTGCGGTACGGGCTTAAGCTGGACGTGAAATCAGCATACAAAAATACAAGCCATGCGGTGGTGATGGGAATTTTAGAACATGAGATCCCGCAAGCAGCCTGGCTGCTTGCTGTTGTGCGCAGCTTACTGGCTATGGCACCCAATGGCGGCCTGCTGATTGGCGGATACCTGGAAGCCTGGCTTTTTAACCTGGTGGCCAGTTACCTGATGCGGCAGCTGTTGAGTTACGCCAAGGCACGCAGAAGTGCCAACCTGCCGCTGGTACAGCGCTGCTGCAGCTATATGGATGATCTGGGCCTGTTTGGACGACGATGGGCAGACATGCAAAGTGCTGCGCGGAGGATTACCAGGTGGGCCAAGGATGTGCTGGGGCTGACGATCAAGCCGAAGTGGATGCGGGTGGACTTTTTGACTGTGGAAGAAGAGCGGGCCAGGCGGCACCTGAAGGGCGCAGCCAAGGGCTGCCCCGGCTTTGACATGGCAGGCTACAGGATGCACCGCACCTACACCACCATACGCCGCGGCATTTTTAAGCGGATACGCCGCCAAAGCCTGCGGGCAGCGGATGACCTGCGCAAGACCGGCCGCATACCGCTGTACAGATCGTACCGCCTGATAAGCTACAACGGGTATTTTGTGGGCACAAAAACCAACGGCGCAGCTGCCGAGCTGGACCAGCGGCACCTTTTCAAGGCTGCCAAGTGGGCGGTAGGCGCTACCGCAAGACTAAGAGAGGTGAAAGCAGGATGAAGTACACGGAAACACTGGACCACGCCCCCGCTGCTGTGGAGCTGGAACGGCTGCCTGATGGCACCGCCTGGCTGCGGCTGCACAAGGATGTGGTGCAGGGCAAGACCGAAGCGCCGGAGGGCGAAGAGGGCGGGCTGTGCTGGACGGCCACCACAGCGGTAGCTCAGCTGGGCACAGACCGCGCCGCCGAAACGGTGGAGAGCATTACCGGGAAGTTTGATGATTGGTGGACCTATGCGGAAGCATGGGAAGACAAGCCACCCATGACTGTGGCACAGCGCCTGGACGCGGTAGAAACGGCCCTGGCCGACATTGTGGGCATTATGACGGGAGGTGCTGAAGCGTGAGCATCTGGCTGCTTTTGTACCGCATGAAGAAGATCACGGCGGCACAGATTTGGGAAAAGGTTGACGCTGGTGCAATCAGTGCAGAGGCGGCCCTGAAGATTTGTGGGCCGCGACCATGACTGACAAAGAAAAGGTGCACCGCCTGGCCAGCTGCCTGTCCATGGCGTTAGAGCTGGCAGATGACGCGCTGGAACGGTTGGAGCAAGAAGGACTGGACACCATAACAGAACGGGAGTTGCTGGCAGAGCTGTGGATGGATGGCGCGGCGCTGGCAACGCCAAGAACGGAGGAAACGAAACATGTTTGACGCGATTGATGTATCTAAGCATCAGGGCAAATTTGATTGGCAGGCAGCGTATGGTAAGGGCATCCGCCATGCCATGCTGCGCGCCGGGTATGGCCGCTACAGCAGCCAGGTTGACCCCCAGTTTGGGCGCAACGCCGCTGAGTGTGCCCGCCTGGGCATCCAGTACGGCGTGTACTGGTACAGTTATGCCACCACACCTGCAGAAGCCCGCCAGGAGGCCCGCTGCTGCCTGGCCGCGATCCAGGGCAAACACCTGTGTCTGCCGGTAGCGTATGACATTGAGTATGAGCCGTGCATCCTGCGCCTGACCAACGCCCAGCGCACCGCGCTGGTTGAAGCGTTTTTGAGCGAGATCGAAGCCGCAGGGTATTACGGTATCCTGTATGCCAGCTGCGATTTTATCCGCAATCGGTTGGACTGGAAAGCCTTGTCCAAATATGATGTCTGGGTTGCCCAGTACGGCAGCACATGCACCTGCCCGCTGCCGTATGGCATCTGGCAGTATTCCAGCCGCAACGCCCTGGGCATCCCCGGCTACGGCACCAGCCTGGACTGCAACCGGGTCTACAAGGACTATGAGCAGCTGATGATCCAGGCGGGCCTGCAGGGCCACACCGCGCCCACACCGGGGGATACCACCCCCAACAAGCTGGACAAGCAACGGATTACCATTGGCCGTATCTCCAGCGGCGACCGCGCAACCATTCGCGCCCTGTGTGAGGGGCTGGGGCTGATTGCAGCCGGTCTCTACCGCGAAACCTGTGCGGATGGCAACCAGTGGATGCTGGACGTTGGGCCGGTATCCAGCGGCGACGCCTGGTACATTATGCGCAAGTGTGCGGAACTGAAACTCATTGAAGCAGGGCTGTATAAGGCTGAATATGTGGGGTAAGGTCATGAAAAAATTATTTATTTCTCAACCGATGCGCGGTAAGACCGACGAGGAAATCCTCAAAGAACGCAAGATGCTGATTGCCGACGTGTATATGAAAACTCATGAGGAGCTTGAGGTCATCGACTCTTTTTTCGAGGATGCTCCGGCTGACGCAACACCGCTGTGGTATCTGGGCGAAAGCCTCAAGCTGCTTGGCACCGCCGACTTTGCGGTGTTTGCCCCCGGCTGGCAGGATTATCGCGGATGCCGCATTGAGCATGACGCTGCTGTCCAGTACGGAATCCCTATTGTGGAGGTATAAGCATGGATGCTATCATTGTCTCCCTGATTACTGGAGGATGCTCCGTTATCGGCGTGATTATTACAACTCTGGCAACCTCCCGCCGCACCGAACAGAAGATGGCAACCGCACAGGCCGTGACTGATACCAAAATCGAAGAGCTCACCCGTGAGGTGCGCGAACACAACAACTTCGCTAAGCGTGTACCAGTGCTGGAAGAACAGATCAAGGTTGCAAACCACCGAATTGCAGACCTTGAAGAAGCAAGCAAAAGCGCCTAAAAAATAAAACACATCCAAAATAACCAGTTTTTGGATGTGAAAAGCAATTTTGACCAGAATTTGATAAGGAGAAAGCAAAATGGATATTTCTTTTCTGTCCGAATACATGATTCCCGTGATTGTTGGCATCTGCCTGTGCGTGGGCTGGATTGTCAAGCAGTGGATTAAAGATGTTGACAACCGGTACATTCCCACGATTTGCGCAGTGCTTGGTGTTGCGCTGGCATGCTGGATGAACTGGCCTGATATTACTGCTACCGTGATTTTGTCCGGCCTTGCAAGCGGGCTTGCATCTACTGGTTTGCACCAGGCGTTTAAGCAGATTCTTGAGGGCTTTGGGAATGGGAAGTAAGTTTGACTTCTGCATGAGCCGCAAAGCCTATGATGACCTATGCTTTGACTTGACCGATGACGAACACGCCGTACTGGACTTGCGGCGGCGTGGGCTGCACAACGCCGATATTGCGGCAGAATTGTATTGCAGTGAAAGGACGGTCAATCGGAGAGTTAAAGCGATAAAAAATAAAATTAGATAAAAAACACCCTCTATGTATTAGATCTAATACATAGAGGGTGTTTTTTATTGATTGTTTAGCGAGCAGATGTTATCTACTACATAAACAATCGTTTCTAATCTGTCTGCAAAATCATACCGATTAAAAACAAACTGCCCAATAATCGGCATTTGGCTAGCAAGCCCCGGCTCAGTTTTTCTAATAACAATCGTAACTAGATTGTTATCCTTCTGATCGTCAGAAATGCGATCGATTCCAAACCGAACGGAATCTTCGGAATGGCCAAACTCTCGATAACAGTTAAAGTCATCGAGATCATAAAGTGTCTTGATTAAGACAGCTCTAATATCGGCTTTGTCATAATAAATCATATTTTATTCCTCCTTTATAGGGTGGTAAAGCGATAAGTGTATTCAAGCAGCTCTTTGGCCTTTTCTTCCGCAAAGTTCCCTGCGTACTCTACAGGATCAGCAGCAGGAAAGCTATTGTAAATTTCTTCGGCTTCTTCGCGGGATGTCGCATACAGGGTTACTGCGTTGTTCCATCCATAAGAATTAACTGTTGTTTTCCAAAGCTTAGTCATTTTTTGCACCTCTATTTTTTAGACGCTTCCAAAAGTTTCTTCAATGGCTCGGGTTGTCATGTAAATGGGCTTCTCGCTGGTGTGCTCTTCGTTCCAATTCCGCGCAACGTCGTTTGCGGTTAGTGCTACAGAAAAAATCTGAATGCGATCTCTGCTACCAAAAATCTTGTTGCAGATAGCAACAGCGTCTGCGCGGGTCATGGTTTTGAACCAGGTCTTGATAATAACTTTATAAATCAGGTCGGTTTCTGTAGCCTTTACAGCTGCTGTCATCTCGTCATTATCGTTTAAGCCACTGCGTTGTTCGCCGCCAAAAATGGCAGTCATGTCGTTTACGGTAAAGCTATCGCCGTTGTCCCACATTTGCTGATAGATATTGATGATGCGCTCGGTTTCGGCCTTGTTTGAAACGTTTGCTTTGGCTAGAATATCGGCATTGATGTTGTTAATGATTGCGTTAGTCATTTTGTTTCCCTCCTGTTGCCTTTTATCTTGTCTATATTATACACTCAATGGGTGTATACGTCAATGGGAAAATCAAAATAAATTATAATGTTCCGCCAAAAGAAAACGCACATATTCTGGGCATGAACGTTGACCGGTGCACCAGTTCTGTATAGTGCGCCGAGGGATTCCGACCTCGCGGCCAAAAGATTCTTGCGTTGATCCGGTGGATGCAACCATATCACGAATGGACATTTGAGAAGCTTTCCATATGCCATTTAATCGGTTTTTTTCTGTTTCAGCATCAATACCGCTAGCGGTGACGCTCAGAAGAAAGTGTTCTTCTTTTTGGAACTTAGATGCCATTGTAAAAAGATCAAAATTTGTATACATAAAACCTCACTTTTTTGCATTTGATTTTTTGTATTCCGCCATTGCGTCTGCTAGTCGCTGCTCCCAACCGGCGTTATCTTCCAAAACTTTTTCATAGAGTTCTTTTTCGGCCACTTTCCTGGCGGCGATAGCATCTTCGAGATTAGCAAACGAACCAAGTGTAATTTGTTTGCGCTGAAAGTTAATATATGCTCTATATCCACCGCTTGAACTGCGTGTAACGCCGTTTACGCCAGTTGTGGAATTTTTATTTACTGTTCCATTCATACGAGAACGAAGTGCTGATAAATCAGTGCCATCAACTTTTGTAACATTATGGATGGCGTCCAGTTTTTCCCCATATCCTGGTTACAATCCGCACATTTTTTTATGACTTTTATCCTTTCTAACCGTGTTGTAAATTCGCGGCCACATTGAGGACAGACCGCAACGCATTCAAACCAATCGTTATTATTTCTTTTGCCGATGACCTCTTTTATAAAAAAGTTGTTGACCGTTTTGCCTTCATACTTTTCTTTGGCTTTTATCAGATGATTTGCTGATGCGGTAGGCTTTTTCACCCCTTTGTTATTTTTGTGCCCGCATTTTCCACACCCTTTGCTTCGGCCCCGTAAAAGTGAATATTTAGAGACGGCTTTAACAGTGCCGCAGGAGCAGCGGCATTCATAATATCCTTCTTTTGCTTTTTCTTCGTCTTTGGAAGGGCCGAGTACAGTCCATTGTCCAAAAACAGTACCTGGCTCGATTAACGTTATCTTTCTGCACTTTGGTCCGCCGCATGACTTACTTTGCCCATTTATTAGGGTTTGCTTTAGGACGTTTTTGACAGTTCCACATTCACATCGACAAGTTAGCCTTAACGGGTCTAATGACGGGCCTATCACCGTCCATTTCCCGAATTTTGTTCCTGGCTCGATCGGAACCGCTTGATTTCCGCCCTCTTTGTGCATAATTACATATACAATCGCGCTACGAATGGCAGTTGATTGCGAGATTTCTTTGCCGGCCTGCTGTGCCATCGCATTGACCATATTTTGTAAATCCGAATATTCATCTGATTGAAAAGCGATAATTAACCTTTTCCGTTTTGAATATACAGCTTTTGAGCGTATTGGACTTGGAACCGCTGATAATTCACACTTTGTAATACAATATCTTGCTGTAGCCGATAGGCTTTCAAGTTTGAGTTTTTGTTCTAACTTGGAGAGAGCTGTTAGTTCTTCTGGCAGCAGGTATACGGTAACTTTTTTCGTTGGAAGTGGAGGAAGCGATATCATTTTATTGCTCCTTTATCAATGTCTTTCGCTTGCGGGTTCCGGCTCGCTTGGCTTCAGATTTTTGGCTGTATAGCTTTTTCAGTTTTTCCGCGCATTCTTTAGAGCAGGTGTTTGTTGGGCTTGGCTCAAAAATCGGCGCACCGCAGATAACGCATACTTTGCCGTTCTTTCTTTTTTCATTTCTGGCGGGATTGACTTGTTCCTTGTGAGCAGCAGAATAAGCGCGTTTTTGTGCGCGCACATTATCAGATACGACAATTTTTGCGCATTCCGGGCAGTAGCGTTGATTACCGCCAGCAACAATATAAGGCTTTCCACAAGCAACGCATATATCAGTTGAGCCAATCGGACGCTTGCTTTTTCCTACCGCTCGGCGTGCGGCGGCTTGCTGCTTTAGAACTTCAGCGCGGCAATCTGGGCAATATTTAGAACGTGGGTAGCCTTGATAATGAGTGCCACACACAGTGCAAATTCTTTCCCGCAAAACCCCTGCGCGGCGGAGTTCGGCAATACATTCCGGGCAGTAAGCACTTCCTGCCCCAGTTGTTTCATATATTTTGCCGCACCGTTTACATTTGTGAAGCCGCATATCAGTTGTACCACTTCTGAATTTTTTTAGTCATTTTGTTTTCCTCCCGCTGTGTTGGTGTGGGTATCTTTTATCTTGTCTATATTATACCTTCAATGAGTGCGTGCGTCTAGAGCTTTTGAAAAATGTTTTGTGTAAAACTGGCGTAAAACCGGCGCACTTATGTCGCACGTTTGTACGTTGATTTTCTTATAATTGAGTTAGAGGAAAAGAAAAAATGGCCTACAAAAATTTCAATTTCAACCCAGCGGGCAGGCACACAGAAGATTGCGCAGTCAGAGCGTTGGCGGTGGCATTAAATAAGTCCTGGAAAGAAATTTACACAGGTTTATGTGAGCAAGGATTTCGGCTTTGTGACATGCCATGCGCCAATCAAGTGTGGAAAACATATCTGATTGGCAAAGGATGGGAAAGACACAGAATCCCCAAAATACCGGGAATGCAATGCACGGTTAAAGGTTTTGCAGATAGCAACCAAAGCGGGACGTTTCTTCTTGAAATGTCAACGCATATTGTTTGCGTAAAAAATGGAGATTGGATAGATACATGGGACTGCAGTGATGAAGTCCCAAAAGCTTATTGGGAGGGCAGCAATGAACGTGCCGTATTATAACCCATATCCACAGTATTATGGACAGCCTATGCCAGACCAACTTGCCCAGTTGCGTCAAGGCGTATTTCAACCACCACAACAGCAAATGCCTACGCAGCAAACAACACAATCTTGTGAAGTCGTATGGGTATCTGGCGAGGGCGAAGCGAATGGCTATATGGTTGCACCCGGATGTAAGGTCATTTTAATGGATCGGGATACACAGACATTCTATGTAAAATGCCGTGATGTAAACAATATGCCTTATCCGATGGAAGTTTATGACTACCACAAACGGGAAGCGAAATCGGAAGCAAAACCCAAAAGAGAAAATTTTGTCACCCGAGCAGAATTTGATGCTCTTGCGACCGCATTCAATGAATTGAAAACCCAAATGCAAACAAGACCGCAAAAGACAGTAAAGGAGGCAACAAATGCCAAACCCGCTGTACAACAGACTTAATGAAAACCAACAGGGAAACATGATGCAGCAATTCCAACAGTTTATGAAGCAGATGCAGGGCAAAAACCCAAATGAAATAATAGAACAGATTGTAGCTTCCGGGCAATTAAGTCAGCAGCAGTTAAATTCTATCCAACAGCAAGCCAAAAACATGGAACAGCAGTTTTCTACAATGCGTTCTATGTTCGGATTTTGAATAAATGCGGCCGCATTTAGAATAAAAATTTTGAAAAGGAGATAACCAATGGCAGTTTATAACGATATGACTCCTGCCGATATTGCCGCTGTTACCGGAAACAATAACCGCAACAATAGCATGTGGGGCGGCGATTGGGCGGCATGGATCGTGCTGTTCCTAATCTTCGGCATGTTCGGTTGGGGTGGCATGGGCTTTGGCGGTTTCGGTGGATTTGGTGGCGGCATGCGCGGCGCTAATTCCCCGGGTTTCCAGGGCTACGCAACCCGTGCCGATATCAATGAGGGCTTTGCCCTTAATGGTATTGACAACGGCATTCGCTCTATCCAGAATGGCATTTGCGACAGCACTTATGCCATTAACACCGGTATGTTGAACGGGTTCAATAACCTGAACAACAGCATTCAGCAGGGCTTTAACGCAACCAATGTTGCACTGCTTCAGGGCCAGAATGCACTTGGTACACAACTTGCCGATTGTTGCTGCAAGACCCAGAGCGGCATCCAGGGCGTGAATTACACGATCGCTACCCAGGAGTGTGATACACGCAACCAGATGCAGCAGGGGTTCAACGCAATGCAGAACACGATGAACTTCAACACTCGTGACATTGTTGAGAACCAGAACACCAACACCCGTGCAATCTTGGATTACCTGTGCAAGGACAAGATTGAAACCCTGCAGAGTGAAAACCAGGCGCTGCGGCTGGCTGCATCTCAGTCCAATCAGAACTCCGTGCTTCGTGCGGCAATCGATGCAAGTACTGCTGAAATTCTGCGCCGTGCTGCACCGCTTCCGGTGCCTGCTTACGCGGTTGCAAACCCGTATACTGGCAATTATGGTTACGGGTGCTGCGGTTACGCCAACAGCTGTGCAGGCTAAGTAAAATACGGCAACTATTTCCAAAGTGGAAATTGTTCAGCCCTGAGCTGATTTTGCAAAAGGCGGCGGGGCAATAGTCCCGCCGTTTATTCTTAGAAGAAAGGATTGTTTTTATGGCAGAGTACACTTCGGCAGCTGTTCAGACTGTGGCAGCTGGACAAAATGTTTTGCTTACAGAAACAGCAGTAGCTGGTAAACCTTGTATTGTTCACCGTACCGGGTCTGGTATTGTAACGCTGCGTGGTTTGACAAATCAGTGCAAAGCACGATTCAAAGTTTCGTTTGGCGCTAATATTGCAATTCCAACGGGGGGAACCGTTGAAGCTGTTTCAGTTTCCCTTGCTATCAATGGCGAACCGCTGAATAGCGCTTCCTCCATTGTGACACCGGCGGCAGTTGAGAATTTCTTCAACATTTACATTGCCGCATTTATCGAGGTCCCTCGTGGATGCTGCGTAACAATAGCTGCGGAAAATAGCAGCACGCAGGCAATTTCCGTATCCAACAGCAATCTGATTGTTGAACGCGAAAGTTAAGAAAGGGGAAAATAACAATGAGCATGAAAGCAATGAATGATATCCGGGAAATGCTTTGTGATGAACTGGATGAAGTTTCCCGTCACGGCACTTTGAATGTTCGTGATCTTGACGTGGTTTACAAGGTCACACAGAGCATTGCCAACCTTGATGACATCATGGAAGAAGAGGGTTACAGCCATGATGGCGGTTGGGAAGCAAAAATGCGCGGCACTTATGGCAATGATATGCGCCGTGACCGCCGTTATGCGGATGACACGCGCCGCCGAATGGATACCGACCAAGATGACCGTGAACCTAAACACCGCTATTCGGAGGATATGCGCTGAACAGGGAGGTGTAAAGCTTGAAAGAGCTTACATATAAAGACTTTGAAGACTATGAGCGGCGGCTCAAAGAAGAAGCCTATTATTGTATGGGAGATGTAATTTCACCCAAAAGCAGGGAGGGCTTTGAAAGCGTTGTACGCTGCTATATGGCCATGAAGGACTTTGAAAAGGCGTTGCATATTACACAGGATTCCGGCGACTTGAAGCAGTGGGTACATAAAATGGAAAACGCTGACGGTTCGTATGGCGAACACTGGACGGTTGACCAGACATCCACCTATATGACTTCACGCGGAATGGACTGCACAAAGGAAGAATTTTATGCAGCCATGAACATGATGTTTAGTGACTACTACCCGGTAGCCAAAAAGCACAATGTAAACACTCCTGAATTTTATGCAGACCTCGCAGCGGCTTTTATCAATGATAAGGACGCATCCAAAGATAAGGTAGAAAAATATTACGAGTGTATTGTAGAATGAGTGAATTTCTGGAAACTATGAAAAGCGCAGATTCCGGCCATGCTTGGCGTGTGCTGGATGAATTCATGGACGCACTAAAAGAAGCAAAACCGGAAACGTATGCAGGATTGATGCACGATTTGAAAAGGACTTCATAAAATATTTTTTCCCAAAGGACGGCTTCACAATAGCTTGCAGCCGTCCTTTGCTTTTGCTGGCTCAAAAATAAAAAAATAATTGCAAAAAAGTCTGTGCTAACCCTGCACAAATCCCGCACCAAAAACGCACCAAAATCCCGATAAAACGGATTGCAAAAAGTGTATGCACCATGAATGCACCATGAATAATATACATTTTTGAACGTTTTTGAACGTTTTTGAACAAACAAAAAACCGCTAAGTATCGCTACTTAACGGCTTTTTGCTGTCTTATCGACAATATTCATTTTGGAGCGGGATACGAGTCTCGAACTCGGTTTCAACTTCGATATAACGTAGAATTTATGTATAAAAACCAAACTTGCACCAAAACAAAAATCGAAAATTTTCACAAATCCGATTTACTGTACAGAGGAAAATTTTAACATTTGATAAGTGACTTTTATTGTACTTTTTGCATTTGTCCTACAAAACGCTTTCCAATTTTTTGCGGGCATCTTCCATCATTTGGGGCTTTATAGACAAATAAACCTCGTGAATCATTTTAGCATTAGCGTGGCCCACAAGTTGAATAGCTATTTCTTCTGCTACTCCTGCCATTGCCAGCATGCAAACATACTCATGACGGAACTGGTGCCCGCAAACGGGAACTTTCCAAACCGTGTATTTTACAGTTTCTACCCTGTTGCGCCGATGTACCTGTTTGGTTTTTGGCACTGCCTGTGCAACGCCGTATTTCTTCCAGAACCGCGCCCAGAGAATATCATATTGCTTGCGCGTTATTGGTTCTGTTTTTAATCCCACAATATAGGTGTTTTTTGGCAGCGTTCGTATTGGCTGCAATGCGTCTTTTAACATCCCCAATAAGGGAACCTCCCGGATACCGGCAGGGGTTTTTGTAAAGTCATTTAAGATTGGTTCATTACCGATATGTGTAACGGTCTTTGATATGCTGATAACATTTCGTTCAAAGTCAATGTCTTTCAGCTGAATGGCGCACATTTCACCGCGCCGTTCTCCTGTGCAGAGATAAGCAACGGGGAGAAGTGCATCAGGGTCAAGATAGTGTTCCTTTACGATTTGCACTTCGGCTGTTGTTGGGGGATGTCGTTTGCCCTTATGCAGGCCACGCGGCATTTTGGTCTGCGCAGCTGGGTTTATATCCCCACGCCACTTAGGGCTGTCAATCCAATACTGAAAGATGTTATTTATCACAGTCTTTTGGTTTGAAACGGTCGTTGCGGCTCTCCCGGCCATTTCAGGCCCGCGCAGGAACTCTGCAATCATGTAAGGCTCAATTTCCCGCATTCTGTATTCACCAAATTCGGTTTTGGCACGCTTGATGGCTGGCAGATAACTTCTTTTTGTTCCCTCTTTCATGCCGGAGACAATGATTTCATATTCGTTTGCCACAGTTTCAAACAGCGGCCCGGCGGATGCTTTTGCCTTTTCCTGCTGTTCCTTTTCTTCCTGCTCTTCTTTGGCATCCTCAACCTTTTGCCAAACCTCTGCTGGTGTCTTAGCTGAAAAGGTTTTCCAAACGCCACCTATCATCTCTTTCCGCTGGTATCTTCCGTCTTTTCTGTGAAAGAGCCCAACTGTCAAATCTTTTTTCATCTTGCAGCCCTCCAAAAAATGCTTTATAATGAAACCGTCAACTTTTCATGTTGACGGCCCTTTATCCCTTGCTGGTGTGGCACCACCGGCAGGGGATTTTTTTATTTTCCCCTTGCGTTATATTCTCCGTTGCCTGCCAGAACGGCATCTTCTCCGGCTTGCAGGCATATTTGCAGGCGGTCAAAGTCCGGCTTGATGCTGTCAGGGCAGGGGTCAGCCCCTGTTGAGGTATCTATCCGGTAGTTCTGTATTACGGCCTGACAGACGCGTACACGGCTCTGCATGGACGTATGAGCGTTAGCACATAGTAAGTCTATCTGGCCTGCCCAATCGCTCCCATGCGCCCCGCAGAGGATGTAGAGCAGCCTGCGCTTGTACAGGCTCGGCATCTGGGCGATATAATCAGAAAGTGCCTTGTCTACCTGCTCGTCCGTCCAGTTTGGAGTATCGGTATCGCTGAATGCAGACGGCATCCAGATGCGCTGCAGCCAGCGCCAGGGGGATTGTTTGCAGACGGTAAACCACATCAACAGATCATCGTTTCGGATAGGGGAAAGCCCTTCTTCCCAGTTGCGCACCGTGCGGATGTTCACATCCATCTGCCGGGCTACATATTCTTGCGAAAGCCCGGATTCCAACCGGCACTGCGAAAGAATAAGTCCTTCACGTTCTCGGAAATCAGCTCTACTTTCCATTTCATCACCCTCAATTTTTTACATGTTTTGCGCTCTAAATGCGGTAAGATTTTTATACAACAACAATTAAGGAAATATAAAGAAAAAAATATTCAAAAAATGCCATGGAAATAAATGGAAGCCGTGGCATAAAAAACATGTTAAGATTCTCACTGTAGTCAAAAAACGCAGGAGGAATCAACAATGAATAACGTGGAACGTCTAAAGAATTACCAAAACCGTAATGCGGCAACCATTGAAGCCTTGTACCGCGCTGTGCTGCAAGACCGTGCAAGGAGGGAAGCAGACCATGAAGAAACTGCCTGATTTGGATGTTTCACCAAGACACGGACGCAGAAGACCAAAAAAGCGGAACAAACCAAAATCACTTGGCACCGCTTACATTTTCGGGCGGGGCGGGGAACTTGGTCCAATACTGTACCCAGCATGGATGCCAGTGCTGATGGTATTCCCGGGCCCAGCGGTTCCCCGTCCACATTCCTGGTTGAGGTTTATCAAAGCCGGGGACCATTATTAAAACCAGTTCACTTGGTTCTGCCTGGACATCACGGGTATCCGTCCAGTAAAACCCGTCAACGCATGGTTTATAATAAGCCAATCCGTCTGTTGGCTCAGGCAACTTGGGAAAGGGCATCCAGTGAGTTACAGTCAGCCACATCCACTGGATGAAATCCTGACTGTAATATTCAAACTGCTTCCGCTCATCGCTCCAGCGCAAATAGTTGACCTGTTTGCGCTTTGAATCCATGTCAACCGTAAAATAGTAATCTTCTGCGGTGGGTTGCTTTTCTTTAATGTCAATCCAATCCATTTTATCTCCTCCATAATTAACCTATAGCCATTAGGCTAGATGTTTCTTTGCAATAACGCAATAGTGTAGATGTTAAGTTTTGTTAAAAGAAAAATAAAAATTTTTGGAATCATTATACATCTATTCGGATGAAAAGAAAATGCAAGACCCAAAAAGCGGACAGTAAAGCGCGAAACCTGAAATTTGTGCGTTTTGCTAATTGACCGTTACAGCAATCTGTAATAAGATATAAACACAACATAGAGTTGTCAAAACAAAAACTTACAACTGATGCGGGGAAGAACAATGACTGACATAGAAAAGCAAATATCAGCAACCAAACTGGCAATACAACTCTGTGACGAGCTGGGGATTGATTATACATATGGCGATAGGGGATGTACATTAAATGGAGAACCTGTTCCCGATGCCGGATTGTTATTCCCCGTAAAATTTCTTTATAAAGGCTATACTACAACGCCGGAATACGACCCATACGAAAAAATCTATTATGGCAAGATTGAGGGCATCAAAGATTTGGTTGATTATCATGCAGAAACCAGTGACAGAATCGAGCAAGCGTTCATTGACTGCGTGGATAATTACATTGCGTTCTGCAAAGAGATCGGGAAAGAACCGGATATCCCAGACATGCCAGACGAAAAAAACCAGAACCAGCCGGATGAAAACATTCTGGCCGCATACAAGAAGATTCAGCGATTGGGCGATATCCAGAGCACCATTTTCACCATTGCGGATTACCTTTACACTGCCGCATGGGTATGGTTTGGGCTTACAATGCTGCTTTTTATCATTGCAGCTACTGTGAAAGGATGAAGAACATGATTAACGAAGACTTTCTGCGCCGCGAGATGAACGACATCAAAGCATCCAACGGATACACCATCGGCATGCTGTTGCTGGTACTTCTGCCCATCGGGCTGAGTATTGTAATGCAGCTGATAATCATCAAGATGATTCTTGCCTAATTCACCACTCCACCTTATCCCCCTTGCTTCTATTGCAGCGCCAACACAGGGTTTGCAGGTTGCTTTCGGTGGTCATGCCGCCTTTTGACAGGGGAACGATGTGGTCAATTTCAAGCAGCAGATGCGGTTCAACTGCAAGGGATGTGCCGCAGCGGCAGCAGGTGTAATTATCGCGCTCTTTGATGTGTTCACGCAGTGCACGGGTCATCAGGGCACGCTGACCGGCAACGCTTTTGGCAAATTTGATTTTATCGGAAAGATAAGTCACAAAGCGGTCAAGGTTGTCAATGTCCATTACCACATCATAGTGGGTTCCGGTATATCCGGCAGGGCTGGTGTACTTGAAAACGTATTTGGGATAGCTAATGGGGCTTAAATCTACAGGCTCAAAGCCAAGCTCCGTTTCCAGCCGAGCGGCATAATGCTTTTTGATAAAGCCGGGTACTTCGTTGTTGATACTCTGCATAATCCCGGCCCGCTGTTCCATCAACAGGCGCTTGCCTTCTTCGGCGGCAGAAAAGTCGTTCAGCATAAATTCAAACTTTTCAAGCGTCTTTTCATCTGCTTCAATCCCAAAGTATTTGCAGATGTACCGGAACGGCGCGTTGCTGGCATTATCGCACACAGTGCGTGAGCAGTGATAGACGTTAGGCTCATAGCTTTTGTTCAGGTCGCGATGAACATTCCACTGGCTGTCATCGTGATACTGTCCAACACCATAATCAGTGCGGTTGATAACAAGGGCCGCGTTTTTTAGCTCCCCGATATGGATGTTCAAATCATTGCAATCCTTAATATGTGAAGAAATGCGGGATTTCATGAGCGCAAATTCCTGGCCATTAAAGTACAGGTATACGCGAATGTTAAACACAATGAAGTAAGCTGGTATTGCAATAATAAAGGCAACAGCAAACCAATCCCCCAACAGTATGGAAAGAGCACCGACCAAAAGAAGCACAACATAAACTTTGGCGCACCCCATCACACAGCCTTTAAGTTTATTCATGAAAACACAACCTTATTAAATTTTTAGGAGGAAACATATGGGTTACTTAGAAGAAGAGTTTATAACTTTTTTCCGTGCGTGCAGCAAAGCAGAAAAAGAAGCAATCATAAATGATTTGCGCGAGCTCTCCAAAGAGAAAGCTGAAATTCACGTTCCTCTTGGCTGAGTTTGCGGAAATATTCAATAGCTTCTTGTTCTTCTTCAGTAAGGTCTTTGGCAGAAATGCCAGGGGCCTTTTCTTTTTTATTGGAATCTTTTGTTTTAGAGTGGCTTCCTTCTTCGTTGTCGGAAAGGAGTTCTTCCTTTGTTACGCCAAAGTAATCAGCAATTTTTTGCAGCGTTCTGGCATAAGGTACTGTCCCATTTTTCCACGCGGTTACAGACCCGCTTGACTTAATTCCTATCTCAGCGGCAACAGCATTTGGCGATTTGTCTACCTGGTTGCACAGGCGAAGAAAATTCATCCAAAACATACAAATAACCTCTTTTCGTTTTGTGCAAGTGCACAAGATTGATAAAAATGATATTTTACTATTGCAAGAATGATAAGAATGAGATATAATCATAACATACAAACAAGCAAAGCAAAAGCCAAGCCCCATGTTTCAGCGGCTTACCAATGATTTTCGACAATTTCATTATAGCTTTATGCCCCTTGTTTGTCAATGAGATAATCTCATTATTTTGTGTATGGGAGGTGAGATAAATGACATTTTTTCAGGCTCGACAGAAAGCGGGCCTTACCCAGTCCCAGGTGGCAAAGGCACTTGGTGTTGACCAATCGGCAGTTTGTCTTTGGGAGACCGGTAAAACATCCCCCCGTGCAGCGACACTTTTCAAGATTGCCAAACTTTACGGTTGCACGGTAGACGAGCTTTTGAAGGGGTGAAACCCAATGTTCCCAAACCTATTGATTAAATGCTTTGCAAAAGGAGAAACATTATGAGCGATAAAACCGTAACCAGTTTCGGGGATACCACCGTTACCCAGACCGTACATGAGATTGACCTGAAAGTCGGCCCTGACATTGAAATTCCGCCGGAAGTTACGTTCAAGGACGTGAAAAACAAAACTGTCCTTGGCGACCCAAACAACATGCACATCACAACCGGCCACTTCAATTTGGCCGAATTGAAGAAAAAGAGTGAAACGCATGAGTAAGGAAGATGCGGCTTTGCTCTTATCCGTTCTGGCCCTTGCAATCAGCATCATGGGGGCCGTGAGATTTGAAAGGAAGGAGATCATATGCCCCGTGAAAAGCCCCATTACCAAGAAACCCTTGTTGGCATCCGCGCCCGCGCTGCTGAACTTTACCCCGGCCAGCTGTTGTTTGGCCCCACAAAGGTTGCCATGATTCTTGGCAAATCCCGTGGGTGGGTATGGCAGCATTACGGCAGTTTCCGCGATTTGACCGTTGAACAGATTGCAAGCCTTATCTGCTGATTTCCGACATACAAGCGTTGGAAAAGCGGAAACAACAAGAAAGGACACTAACATGACTGCAAACAAAAAGCGCCGCCCGGCGTACTGCAATACACTGAACGGCAAAAAACGTGAAATTTTCCGGTTTCACAAGCCCATTTTAGCCCATATTGTTCCGGTTTGCAAGTGCTTTGCAAACTTTGCCCTGCTGGCTTGTGCAATCGGCACTATTTGCGCCGTTGTCGGCCTTGCAGAGGTCGGCGGGGCTGCATCTTTGGCCGGGCTTATTGCCTGCCTGCTGGGCGGCTGGGCCGCTATTACGCTGCGGGAGGTGCTGGATTGAAACCGTGTGAAATTGAACAGGCGTTTGAATCTAATGACCCACAAAAATACCAGGTGTTTTTTGAAACCGTGCAGATTGCAATCCTGGACACGAACAACAGCGAACAATGGAAATACAGTCAGATTCGCGCCGCCTACTGCGCTGCAATGAGCGGCATGGCAAAACGGCTGGATGAGGAGGAAACAAATGATGAGCGATAACAAGACTTGGATTAAGGCGTACAAGGGCTTTGACAAAGACCTGAAATGCCGTGATTTCCAGTACGAAATCGGCAAGACCTACGAGGAACCCACCGCCGAACTGTGCGAGAAAGGCTTCCACGCCTGCGAGTGCCCTCTTGATGTGTTTAACTACTACGCCCCCGGCAATATGAGCCGCTACTGTGAGGTGGATTTGGACGATGTGAGCGACAAGAAAAGCGGCGAAGATAGCAAGCGCTGCGGAAAAAAGATTGCTGTGAAAGCAGAAATCGGCATTGCTGGGCTTGTAAAAGCTGCCGTTGATTTTGTGATGGAAAACATCAAGGATGAAAATAAAGAGGCCAACACGGGCAACTACTCCGCGTCCACCAACACGGGCTACCGCTCCGCGTCCACCAACACGGGCAACCGCTCCGCGTCCACCAACACGGGCAACTGCTCCGCGTCCACCAACACGGGCAACTAC
>ERZ1034844.408-NODE-408-length-23597-cov-39.698072_pt1 | contig 23597 bp, 29 predicted proteins | sample MGYA00520594_ERZ1034844 | MGnify/ENA primary metagenome ERZ1034844 (study PRJEB33766, sample SAMN09781733) | gut metagenome | biome: gut microbiome | host: Homo sapiens | place: Madagascar | study: EMG produced TPA metagenomics assembly of the PRJNA485056 data... | reverse complement strand
CTATAAGTTTCTATCTTTAATTTATTTTTTTTAATCCAAAAAATCATCTCTTCGTGAGATGTCAAATTTATATCAAAAAGTTCAATTCCATTGCGCTTTATGAACGACAAAAGTTTGAGTTGATTCAACCCAACAACTTTTATTTCAACCCTTGACTCCCCGTGTTTCAAATTTTGTTCACTCCAAAAATTTTTCCACGAATCAAAACAATTTTGTCTTCAAGTTCAACCACCTCAAGATTTTCGCCACCAACTCGAATTTTTGTTTTCTTTATTCTTATGTCAATTTCACTGTCTGTGATTGACAAAACATCAACAACTCCCTCAATATAGAGCGAGCAAAAATCAATCATGACAAGTTGACAAAAAGGGCTCAAATCGCTGACCCCAAGTTTTTGTTTTATTTCAGAAAAAAAATTAAACCTCGTCATAGTGTAATCTATGCGGGTTTAACCAATTTAGACTATTTTTGTTCGTTTAGTTTGAGAAGCACTTTTGCTGTTGCAAGAGCGTCATTGAGTGCCCTGTGTGCCCCTATTAGCACGATGCCCAAGTTCTTGACCACTGTTGAAAGTTTATAGTTTGAAGAAGCCATTTTTGACCTCGCAAGAAGAATGACATCAGTTGTTTGATTGTCAAACTCAATTCCAAGTTTTCGTGATTGAACTGCAAGAATCTTGTCATCAAAGTTTGCACTGTTATAGCCACCCAAAATACAACCCTTGCAAAAGTCATAAAACGCAGGCAGAACAATTTTGATTGATGGAGATGAGGCAACCATGTCATTTGAAATGTTTGTCACTTGTGTGATTATATCAGGAATTGTGTTTTGAGGTTTTATCAGAGTTTGGAACACATCAATAATTTCGCCACCCTTGATTTTGACCGCTCCAATTTCAATAATTTCACAAGTGTTCGTGTCAAGTCCTGTTGTTTCAAAATCGTAAACAACAAATTCATTATCCATAATATAAGAGGAGTAAGTTGGTTTTTTATCAAATATGTTTGCTTGGTGCTTTTCAACATATGGTCGGACGAAGTTGTATTCTGCTGGAATATAGTCCTGAGAAAAGTCTGGGTCGATTTCTTCATATTCATCGGGGCTTGCCATGCTTTCGTCTTTTGTTGTTGGCGTCAATTTTTCATTGCAAAGCCCAAGCGAACGAATATAACAAGTGAAATTATTATTGAACTTTTGCACATCTCCAATAATAATAACTCTTGCATCATCTCCAAGTTTATCCATTTTTTTCTCATTGGTTAAACTGGAAAAATATGTGCAATTCATTCTTCCACTTGAATCAGTCAAAGTGAATGTGTAGTAAGAACTTTCTTTCGCATTCTCCCCTTTTGCTTTTTCTTTTTTCTTTATGTAGTGTTTCTTTTGGAAATTGGAAATAACACCTGAAAGAATTACACTCAATTTTTCGCCACTAATGTTTTTGATAAATTCAGGTTTTGGCGTAATTTCTTGACCAAACATCATGAACACATCGCCAACTTCATATCTTTTTGTGACAACTCGGTTTTGCATATACAATCGAGGTGCAAGCCTCTCTCTTTCCTCCAAAACACTTGTGTCAATCACTTTGTTTTCGCACGCAACAATTTTGACGGCAAATTTTGCGATAAATTCCTTTGAAAGTGCAGTTTCCAAAAACTTGTCCGCGCCTCTATCTTCAAGGCTTGTGGCAACAAGATTTGGAGCAGAAATGAAAACATGGATAACATCATCTTTTTGAACAGCAATATCACTTTCACATATTTCGCCTACACTTGATTTGAAAGAGCTTTGCAAAATTTTGAGCGTTTCTTTTGCAATCAAATCTTCATCCAAAAAACTTTTGCGAAATTTGAGTTTGAGAGAAGAAAATAGTTCAAGTTTTTTAGCAAAAAAATTTTGCAATTCTTCTCGTTGTTCGTCAGTTATTTCTTTAGCTTTTTCATCAAACAAAAAAGTTATCGTTGTCAGATTTTCGCTTTTTGAAAAAACAACGGAATAGACTTGCAAAAAATTATATTTATCACCAAATTCTTTTCTTAACTCTTCTGTATAAAACATATCTCACACCACAAAATGTATTATATCAACCACAACAACAAAAGCCAACAGAACAAAAAGCCCAATGGTATGAATCATATTTTCAACTTTTCTGTTGATTGGCTTTTTGCGTATCCATTCAATTGTCGTAAACAAAATATGAGCCCCGTCAAGTGCTGGGAATGGAAGCAAGTTAAACATTGCAAGATTGGCGGCAATCAGCGGAAGGAAAATAAATAGATTTGCAATATTTGCTGACGTTGCCTCTGCCATGACCGAAATGGTCGTAATTGTTCCACCAAGCGCTGTTATTGGGATTTGGAATGTGATTAGCAACCACAAACTTTTCAGCACCAGCCACGCAAATCCAACCGCCATTGGAACAGCACGAAGAAGTGCCTTTCCAAAACTATATCGATATGTCGACACAGTTTGAATTCCAATTGCACGAGTTGTTGAACCATCAGCCTTTGTTGTGTCATAAAAACGGCAATATTCTTTGCGAATTTCTCCATTTCTCTCGATTGTTAGTGTCACACCTTCTTCATTTTTGTGCTTTGCAACAAGCTCTTGCATTGTGCCAGAAAAAGCAAAATCAACTTTTTCATCATTGACCTCCCAAATGATGTCGCCTTTTTGCAAATTTGTGTTGATTGAATCTGGCGAAAGCGTGTCAACAACTTTGATGTCATATCCAAATGAAACCAGCAAAATAAATGAGAAGATTATTGCTGACAAAAAGTTGAAAAACGCACCCATAAAAAGAACTATAATTCTTTTCCATGGCTTTTGATTTACGAATGCCTCGGGGTCGGAATCGTCTTTTTCTGTCCCCTCACCTTTGAAAGCACAATATCCGCCAAGCGGAAAAATACGAAGTGAAATTTTTTCACCACGCTTGTTGGTTTTTGAAAAAATCGCCTTGCCAAATCCAACCGAGAACTCTTCAATCTTGAATTTCAAAATACGTCCAGCAGTGTAATGCCCAAGTTCATGAATGAGAACCATCAACAAAAGAACAAGAACTGCCAAAACAACATACAGCACTGAACTCAATATATTCCCGCCAAGCATTGAAAAACAATTTATCATTCTTTTATTTTATGTCCTATTTACTAAATTAATAATACAAAGAAGAAGAAAAATACAAATGGTGCATTAAATGTGTGACTATCAAGTCTATCAAGAACGCCACCATGTCCAGGGATAAAGTTGCTGCTGTCTTTCACCATTGCACGGCGTTTTAGGAATGACTCAAACAAGTCGCCAGCAGTTGAAACCAATGAGCCAAAGAAGCCAATCATTGCAAAGTGAACAAGACCAATTTCACAAGCATCAAATGCAGTTTTGATATCTCCAAATGATGTCAAGACAAAGAACAAAGCAACCATGACAAGTGTTGTCATAATCACCCCACTCACAAAACCAGAAATAGTTTTGTTTGGGCTTGTTTTTGGACAAAGTTTTGGACCTTTTAGGAGCATTCCAAAAAGCATTGCAAAAGTATCAGAAATAATTGGCACAAGAAATGCAACAACCAAAGCGATAAACGAAACATCAACACCGCCAAATTTCTCAATTCCCGTCAAGAAATAACCAATGTCGCCAAGGTGATTTGTCAGAACCAAAAACATCAGCAAAATTGCAGGATAGAAAAAAGTTATCATTGAATAAATTGATTTTCTGAGTGCAAAATTTGCATATGGTATTTGCAATCTACGAATACGCAAATCTGTTGCCAACCACTTTTTGAAAATGAGCGAAACAACAAATGTCAAAACTGTGACACCAACAGCACATATGACCATGCTTGCAAAAACAATAATTATGTTTACTTTTGTGAGAATGAGAGCCAAACAAACTGAATATAAGACAATTGGAAACAATCCTGCCAAAACAGAGAAATTATATAGCCCCATTTTGAGCAGCATATTTGACATTTCGTATCCTGCAAGAATCATAATGACCCCAATGCCAACATCAAAGACATATGGTGTCCAAATTTTTGACACGAACATCAAAATCAAAATTGCAATCATTCCAAGTGCTGATATCAGTCGTTTTTTCATTTTTTCTCCTATACTTTGCCAAATCTTCTATGTCTTTTGCTATAAACTTTCAAACTTTTTTTGAGCCAACGCTCTGAAAATGATGGCCAAAAAACTTTTGGGAAATAGAGTTCACTATACGCACTCTGCAAAAGCATAAAGTTTGACAGCCTCTGCTCCCCGCTTGTTCTAACAATCAGGTCTGGGTCTGGCATATCTTTTGTCCAAAGATAATTTCTTAGTGTATTATAATCAATTTTATCTATATTGTCATGAATTATCAAGTTAATTGCCCTAACAATTTCATCTCTTGAACCATAATTTAGCATTATGTTGACAAAGATATTGTCAAAATCCTTTGTCTCATATTCAAGTTTTGCCATTTTTTCTCTTAATAAGTCATCAAATTTATCGCGCTCACCCAAGAAATTAACTCTAACACCTTTATTGATGCAATCTTGAGTGTGTTCGTCAATAAAATTTTCAAGAAGTTTGAAAATTCCGTCAACCTCGTATTTATCTCTTTTCCAATTTTCGGTGGAAAAACAAAAGAGCGAAACATACTTAATTTCATATCTCAAACAGGCGTCAATCGTTCTTCGAACCGCTTCAACGCCCATTTTATGCCCATACAAGCGTTCTTTTCCGCGTTTTTTTGCCCACCTGCCATTGCCGTCAAGAATAAATCCAATGTGTTTGACACCAAAATTTTCAACCTTCATTTTTGCCCTCCAAATCAAAAATAAATTCTCCATAGTATATTCGGGCAAGGCCTTTTGATATAACAACATTGGTGACAAGTTTTTTGTCACCAACCACATTAAAATTATTGTCAACAAGTTCCACATCAAACCCAAGATTTTTCAATTCATTTTCAACTTGGTCGAGTGGCAACAAAATATACTTATTTGTGTCAATCAAATTTGTGTGACCTCATTTTCTTTGTCTTGGCAAATTTTGTCGAGGCGTGCGATTGCAGCATCAATATATTTTTGAACATCTTTTTCAAGTGTTGCATACTCGTCTTCAGAAAGTTCTCCGTCTTTTTTCATGTCTTTGAACATATCAAGACAATCGCGTCTGTGATTTCTCATTGTGACTTTTGATTCTTCGCATATTTTTCTGACATCACGAACAATTTCGCGTCTTTTTTCTTCTGTCATCATTGGAAAAATCAAACGAATGACTTTTCCGTCATCGCTTGGCATAATTCCAAGGTCCGCTTGAGCAATCGCCTTTGACACGTTTTGAAGTTGACTTTGATCCCAAACATTAATCATCAAAACTCTTGCTTCTGGAACGGAAATGTTGCCCATTTGATAAATTGGAGTTGGCACTCCGTAATAATCAACCATAACTTTGTCCAAAAAGTGTGGGTTTGCTCTTCCCGCTCTGACGGTGGCATATTCTCCAACCAAATATTTTTCAACCTTTTCAAGGTCGCTCTTATAAGAATCAATAATGTCCTTAACCATTGTTTCGTCTTGCATAAAAAATCTCCTTTTAGATATATTACCCAAAATCAAAGAGCTTGGCAACTAAAAACAAAGCATTCCCGAAGGAATGCTTTTAATATTTTCTGTTAAGAATGTCTGACATCATGAGTGCTTTCATATCAGGTGGAAGGTCGGCAAATCTTTTTGCAAACGACACATTTTCCTTTCCATAATCAAAATCCGAAATCATTTCGTCATAACCATCATCGTCATCACCATGAATTGAAGGTATCTCATTTGTGAGTGAATGACTGCCGATTGAAATTCTTTGTTGCATCATATTTTGGAATGAAGCATCTGGACCTTCTGGTGCAACTTCGTCTTCTGGGTCGTTATCCATAAAATAATCTGACGCTCTTTCATACATATCGTATTGATAGTCCATGTCGTCAAGATCATCAAGTTTTGATGTTTTTGGAAGTTCTTCCTCGGGTGTCAAAACTTGTTCAACATCTTCATAATCTTTTACGATTGGGTCGGAAAAGTCATTTACTTCAACTTTATCTTCGTCAACATATGTGTCTGGGTCAACATCAACTTTTTGTTTGACAGGTTTTTCTCTTTTCTTAAAAAATTTTTTTCTATTATAATAAATAACCAAAAAGAGGAATATCACAACCACGGCAATTCCCATATAGACAAAAACCATATTGATTTCCTCCTTTTATTTTATTTTTTAATAATCTGATTTCTTTTTGTTTGAGTCACCAGAAGCAAGAGCATTTCTCATTGCAGTATCAGAAATCAAGTTTTGCATACGATAGTAGTCCATAACACCAATCTTGCCATCTTTGATTGCATTTGCCATTGCTTTTGGAACTTCGGCTTCAGCAGCAATATACATTGCTCTCATTTCTTCTTTTCTTGCTCGCATTTCTTGTTCATTTGCTTCAGCCATTGCTCTTCGCTCTTCCGCTTTTGCTTGAGACATAATTTTTTCAGCGTCTGCTTCGTCCATCGCAAGTTTTGCACCAACGTTGTTTCCAACATCAATATCGGCAATATCAATTGAAAGAATTTCATAAGCAGTTCCAACGTCAAGTCCTTTGCTGAGAACTGTTTTTGAAATCAAATCTGGGTTTTCAAGAACAACCTCATAAACTTCAGCAGAACCAACTGTTGTGACAATACCTTCACCAACTCTGGCAATAATTGTTTCCTCTCCCGCTCCACCAACAATTCTTTGAATGTTCGCTTTCACGGTCACTCTTGCTTTAACTTTTAGTTCAATACCGTCTTTTGCGATTGCTGCAATTGTGCCAGTTTCAATAACTTTTGGGGTAACGGAATCTTTAACCGCGCCCAACACATCACGACCCGCAAGGTCAATCGCCTTTGCTGAGTCAATCGACAATGCAATTTTCGCACTATGTGCCGAAATCAACGCGTCAACAACTTTTTCAACATTACCACCAGCCATATCATGAGTTTCAAGTTCAACAATATCAACTGTAAGTCCGGCTTTTTTTGCCTTGATATATGCATCAACAATTTGTTTTACGTTAATTTTTCTGAGTTTCATTCCAATCAAACGTCCCATTGAAATATGAGAACCCGAAACCAAAGCAATAAACCAAATTTTCACAGGCAAAATAACAAGAATGATTGCAAAAGCAAGAACCAAAACGCCAAGCACAACCAACATAACAATTTGCCAAGTTGCCATTCCCAATAAATTCAAATTCATATCTTCCTCCTATTCATTAACCACATCGACAATAACTTCGTTATCAGACACTTCAACAACCTTTACGATTGTGCCAACATCAACAAATCCGCTTTTTGCCACAACATCAATTTCGTCTTCGCCAATTTTGATTCTTCCAGCGGGTTTGCAAGGCGTGACAACAGTTCCAAACTTATCAACATATTTTGCATTTGACATCATGCCCGACAAGTCATAATCAACTGGCAAGTTCGTTTTTGTGTCAAAAATTGGAGTTTTTCCAAGTCTGCCCTTCTTTGCAGATCGCACAAAAACTTTGAAAATCAAAACAAGACCAATAATGAGTCCAAGCACGAGCACAATAACCCAATAGAATTCATTAATTCCAAGCGTAAAATAAACAGTTCCGCCAACAAGCATCAAAATTCCCAAGACTCCACAAACTCCAAATCCCGGAATAATTGCCTCAGCAAAACACAAAATCAATCCAATCGACAAGAGCACTGGAACAATGATTGCCATATATGGAAGATTTTGAATGATTGCAGTTAAAAACATAAACCCCTCCGTTGCTTATAATATATCATATAATTTTTTATTTGTGAATAGGTTAATTTATTTTTTTATAAAAAAATTTTCAATGGATAAAATGCTATTAAATTAATTTGTTAAAAAATTTAATATTTGTTAAAATTATTTCTTGTAAAGGAGAATAACTATGAAAAATTGTGGTGAATGCAAAATATGCAACGCAAAAGGTTTTGGACCTTCCCCAATTCCGGAAGAAGGCAATTACATCTCGAGCAAAAACATCAAAGATATCAGCGGATTTAGCCATGGCTGTGGCACTTGTGCCCCTCAACAAGGTGCGTGCAAACTAACAATCAATGTCAAAGACGGAATAATCAAAGAAGCTCTCGTTGAAACAGTTGGTTGCAGCGGAATGACACATTCTGCGGCAATGGCAAGCGAGATTTTGCCAGGAAAAACACTTCTTGAAGCACTAAACACCGACCTTGTTTGCGATGCGATTAATGACGCAATGCAAAAAGTATTTTTGCAACTGGTTTACGGAAGAAGTCAATCTGCTTTTTCTGATGGAGGACTTGAAGTTGGCGCAGGACTTGAAGACCTTGGCAAACATAAATGCAGTCAAGTCGCCACATGCTATTCAACTCAAGACGGCGGTCCACGCTATCTCAATCTTGCCGAAGGTTATATCACCCGCCTTTCACTTGACAAAAATGGTGAAATCATTGGATACGAATATGTCAATATGGGCAACTTCATGACACTTATTTCAAATGGTGAAGATGCAAAAACAGCACTTGATAGAAGTACAAAAAAATATGGTAGATTTGACGAAGGTGTATGCTTTGTCAACCCAAGAAAGGAGTGAGATATGAAAATTGTAAATTTCGGGCAACGTTCAAATTCAATTGAAAGTTTTTTGAAAAAATATGGAATTAAAAGCATTCTTGAAGCAAAAGAATTTTGTTTAAGCCATGGTGTTGATTGTGAAAAAATTGTCCGTGGCATTCAACCAATCGCTTTTGACGATGCAGTTGACGCATACACCTTGGGTGCTTGTGCTTCAATAAAACAAGGCATAAAAAACGCAAAAGATGTTTGTTTGATGTTGGGCGAAGCACTGCAAGCTTTCTGCATTCCAGGGAGTGTTGCCGACACGCGCGAAATTGGACTTGGTCACGGAAGACTTGGTGCAATGCTTCTTGACGAAGAAACAAAATGTTTTTGCTTCCTCGCTGGTCACGAAAGTTTTGCCGCAGCAGAAGGCGCGATTGGAATTGCAAAAACCGCAAACCGTGTTCGCTCCACCCCACTCAAAGTCATTCTCAACGGACTCGGAAAAGATGCAGCATACATCATTGCAAGAATCAATGGTTTCACTTTTGTTGACACGGAATACAACCAAAAAACAAGAGAACTCAAAATAAGAAAAGAAATTCCTTTCTCATCAGACGAAAAAGGACAAGTTAAGATTTATGGTGCGTTTGATGTCAACGAAGGTGTTGCAATCATGCAACATGAAAAAGTTGATGTTTCAATCACAGGAAATTCAACCAATCCAGTTCGTTTCCAACACCCTGTTGCTGGAACATACAAAAAATGGTGCAACGAGCATGGAAAAAAATACTTTTCAGTCGCATCAGGCGGTGGAACTGGAAGAACTCTACACCCAGACAATGTTGGAGCAGGACCTGCAAGTTATGGACTTACTGACACAATGGGAAGAATGCACTGCGATGTTCAGTTCGCTGGCTCTTCATCAGTTCCTGCCCATGTTGAAATGATGGGATTTATTGGAATGGGCAACAACCCAATCGTTGGAGCAACTGTTGCTGTTGCCGTTGCTTGTTCTCAGGCAGTCAAGGAGAACAAATGAAACTTGTTATCCAAAGAGTAAACAACGCAAAACTCTCTGTCGGCAATGAAACGATTAGTGAAATCGGACTGGGTTATTTGGTTTTGGTTGGAATTGAACCAACTGATGACGAAAAGTTGATAAAATATTATGCTGAAAAAGTTTCGAAATTACGAATTTTTCGAGATGCGAACGGAAAAACCAATCTTTCAATAAAAGATGTCGGTGGCGAAATATTGGCAGTTTCAAACTTCACGCTTCTTGCTGAAACAAAGCGCACCAACAGACCAAGTTTTTCACATGCCGCCCCACACGATCAAGCACTTGCCCTCTACAATATGTTTTGTGAAGAACTCAACACATTCGTTTCAACAAAGTGCGGAATATTTGGCGAACATATGCACATAGAAACAAATCTTGATGGTCCCGTCACCATTGTTATAGACACAAAAAATCCATGATACGACTCATGGATTTTTTTTAGCGTTGCAGTTCGCAAGATTGAGACTGATAACGTTGCGTCAATTTTTGTTGAAGCCTTTTGAGATTATTCACTTGATAGTGTTTGTTTGTAATTTCCTTGATTGGCCATGCATTGAACTCAATCATTGCAGATGGATTCATAATTGCTCCCAAGTAAAAATACCTTATTGCTTTTTTTGGAAATCTATATGAAGATGTCCCCCACTGCAAAAAACCAAACACTCTTGCTTTGCGCCCACGTTTTGTTATTTCAATATGGTCCCAAAGTTTGACAACCTGTTTGGTATCATCGTTCGGATTGGCAACAAACTCATTGCCATCAAGGTCATAAAGTTTTTTTGTTTCTCTATCACGATACAAAAAAGAAATCGTTTTTGATTTTTTATCTTGAATAAAAAACATATTATTGGCATGAATTTTGCTCATGGTCACCTCACAAATATATTAGCACAAAATTTGCTTATGTCAACAACAAAAAATCTTGGTCGCCCAAGATTTTGTTTTTTAATTAATTAGTCGTTTTCAACAACTGAAACAATTTTTTTGTCTCCGCTTTTTGAGAACTTAACTGCGCCATCAACCAACGCAAAACAAGTGTAATCTTTTCCAAGTCCAACATTTTTTCCAGGATAAACTTTTGTTCCACGTTGACGAATGATGATTGAACCAGCAAGAACTTGTTGTCCGTCTGCTGCTTTCACACCCAAACGCTTTGAATTGGAATCTCTGCCGTTTTTGGTGCTTCCGCCACCTTTCTTATGAGCGAAGAGTTGAATATTAAAAAATTTCATAATCATCCTCCAACTTTAAATACTTTTTGTAGGCACTTTGAATTTCTTTGAGTCCCATGACCATTGTCTCAAACAAAACTTGTGACTCCTCAATTTTTTTGAGGTCAGTTGTTTTGAGAACAACTTTGAGATAGCCTTTCTTGTCATCACGTCTTACATCAACATTTTGGTTTTGAACTTTTTCAAGCCCCAAAATGCAAGTGAGTGTCAAAGTTGAGATTGCCGCGCACACAATGTCGCTTCCCTCAACATCATATCCCGTATGTCCCGAACACTCAAAGCCAATAATACTTTTGTTTTGCCTAAAAATTTTGATTTGTGTCATATTACTTTACCAATGTGATTTTTACTTTTGTGAATGGTTGTCTATGACCTTGTTTTTTGCGTTCGTTTTTCTTTGCTTTATATTTGAAAACAACGATTTTGTCACCTTTTCCGTGAGCCAAAACTTCAGCTTCAACACTGTGATCTGAAACTAATGGATTGCCAGCAACAACTTTGTCATTATCACAGAAGAGCAAAACGTCAAAATTTACTTTGTCGCCAACGTTTCTTTCAATCTTTTCGATTTCGATAACGTCGCCTTCTGAAACTTTATATTGTTTTCCACCGGTCTGAATGATAGCAAACATAATACTACCTCCTTCCTTCAATACTCGCTATTATGGTGCTTTGGGATTCGTTTTGTTATCAAAACTCAATCCATGCAAAAACTTTGTCCAACCATTTTTATGCGGCCGAAACTTAATATAACAAAAAGCAATTTTTTTGTCAATAAATATTGAATAATTATTTTGTGATTTGGTCACTTTTCGCAGATGGTTTGCAATTCGTCAAAAATGTTGTCCGCAAAAGAACCCCATTTTGCATAATTTATCACTTGCTGTTTGTCATCGGACAATTCTGCAACAAAAACAATATACGGCATAAATCCTGAAAGTGGCACAGGCAATGTTTTTCCAGAAGGACACATTTGAGAACTTAAACATTTGCAAAATTTATTTATTATTTCAATCTTGTTTATTAGATAAAATATGACATTTTCACTATCAATAATTCCTTCTGTCAAAGTTGAAATATCGTCACTTATGTCATCTCTATTCAATCCATAAATTGCGTTTTTGAACTGTTGCTTTGAAATAATCTCAGCATGGTATTTACCGAGCAGCAAATTATTCAGTTTTTTTGTTAAAATTTGTTTTGACAACATTATTCCTTGTTTGTTCCTTTTTCTTGATTAAGCGAATCCAAATCATCACAACCATATAATTTTTTATAAGTTTTCAAAAATATTTCGTTTTGATGTTCAAGCCCCTCAATTTTACAATCCACTTTATATCTATCAAGTTTATTATTTAACGATTTGGAATATCTCCTTAAAATTTTGATGCACTTTTGAGGATACATTGGATATAAAAATTCTGCCGCAGAGGCCGCCACTGCAATGTTTTTGTCACTCAACAATTTCACAAACAAATCAACCCCTTCTTCTGAAGATATGAGTTGTTTTAATATCTTTTCAATCTCAGATGCAACACTTTTTGCAGTATTATAACTATGTATATTATTGTCAATTAATGATTGCGTACTTTCATAGTTCTTTAAAAAGATAGCCTTTTCAATAAACATTTTAATCAGGTCTTCATTTCGTATATTTTTATTTATAGCCATATTATTTTTTCTCCTAATTGTTTGGCAAACATTTTTAATATTTCCAACCCTTTTTCATATTGCTTTTCATAAGAAAGAGTGTTGATATATTGCCTGAAAGTAGTGCCATCTTGATATATCCTTGAATAATATCCTGAAATTTTCTGATGCAAGTTTTTTGAAATTGCCACTGTGTTTTTTGAACTATAAATATTATTAAATAAATTTAATTGCAAAAAAAAGTTTTTTCATAATTCAATATCCGAAAAAATTAATCCAATCAAACGCTTATTTTTAATTTGAGCATAACCATTTTCAATAAACCGAAAATACTCTTTTCTTTCATCAATTGACCCAATTTGCAACAACTTTTGTTGTTTGTCATAGAAGAGCTTGTCTTCCTCAAATTTTACATAACTTCCGCAACCGCTTTCCATTCTTTCTTTTGTATCGACACACAAAACAACATCTTTAATTTTTTGTGGAATTATTAAATTTGCGAAATGAAGTTTTTTCTCAATAATATCACCTTCAAACGCACAAACATACTTTGTTTCACCGTCTACATTCAAGCAAAAAAACCTGTCTTGCAGATAGACTGAATGGCTGCCGCTTCCATTTGCCGAAAACAAATATATTTCATCACCATCTCGTTTTGAAGACACCTTGATTTTGTGAAATTGTTTTTGCAAATTTTCAGGCATTTCCTTTCCGCAAAAATTATATTTATGAAATTTCTGAACCATTTCTACTCCTTTGTTAAGTTCTAAACAAAAAATGAACAATTGTGTTTTTAACAGGATCTATAATTAATTCCCACACACCTTTAGTTGATCCATGAGCACCTTCTACAGTCCATTTTAAATAATTTGTTCCACTTTCGACAATTGGGTTTTTAGCCTTCATGATTTCTTGTGAATATAAATGCACATTTTCATAATAAGCTCGATAGTCTTTACTTCCTTTTTGAAAATAGCTCTTATTTTTTATAGAATTAGAAAAGTCGAGTTTGCCATTTTTAGCAGCATCATATACGGACTTTACATTACCCGCTGAAGTATTCGCACCCGCGCCCATAACTGTTCCAACGCCCCAACCCGTAACAGCTCCAAGTGCAGCACCAACAACAATTCCACCGACAATCCATTTCCAGTCAAGTTTACCATATTCTGAGTAAGAAATCAATCCACCTGCAGTTCCTCCAGCAATACCACCAGCGATTGCGCCCGCTGCGATACAAGCACCAAGTCCAGCACCGCAAGTTGCGACAACAACGGCTGCAACAGCTGCCACTGCAACAACGACAACAACTGCAACAACTATTTTTTTCCAAAGTCTTTTGAACCAGCCACAGTTGTTTAATTTGCCAGTTTCTTGCAATTCGCTCAACAAAATTGTTTCACCATCCAAATCGAGAACTGCATCTATCTCTCCCGCCTCATTAACAAATGCTGTTCCTTCAATTGTGTCGACAATGGTTTCAATCAATTCACCATCACCTGTCGTTTCAACTTGGACAACAGTCAATGTGACAAGGTCTGTTTCATAATCATAGGAATAGTTATATTTCAACGTTAATTCTTCGTCATCAAGCGTCGACAAAGCAACTTCATCCAACTCTTCCAAATCAGACAGCTTGATTGTCTGTTTACCTTCAAAGGTGGTTAACGAGCCGTCTCTCTCAAGTTTTGCGTCGTCATATTCATTGAATATACTTTCATAGTCTATGACATTTTGTTCAACAGAAATCGTTCTTGTTTGAAGAGACAAATCAAGTTGTCGCGTTTCTTTTGGATATAGAACAGCAATCAAGACAGCCGACAGCAACATCAATAATGCAACGCCAATGATTGAAATTGTATTAATGATTTTTTTATTCATTTCCAATCTCCTTTTATTTTAATTTTTTATATATTCCAATATTGTATTTGCGGGAATACAATATGCAATACCATATATAACCTTGTTTGACGCATCTTTGAGTCTAAATGTTGTGAGTCCAACAATCTCTCCATTCTCGTTCAATAATGCACCACCACTATTTCCTTCAGCAATCGTTATGTCGCATTGTATGACTTGCCTTTTCACTTTTTCCAATTCAACTTCAACATTCGAGTTTGACACAACTCCCTCGGTTAATGACAGTCCGGCATTATTTAAATTGCCAATCGCATAAACTTTTTCGCCAACCTCAAGTTTCTCATTATCAAAGAATGAAACGCTTTTATAGTCACAATCACTATTAACAAGCTCCAAAACTGCAAGGTCTTTATCTGAATCAAATTTTTTCAATCGAACTTCATGATAGTCATTTTCATCAGCAAAACGAATTGCTATATTTTCAAACACTTTTTTGACTCCGGATTCTTTGTAAGTGACAACATGTGCATTAGTTATAAGCATTCCGTCTCCAACAAACACTGCTGTTCCAAAACTTTCTCCAACTTCTGCTGTTTCCGCTTTTATTTCCACAACGCTCTTTATGCTGTTTTTATAAACACTTTTTGCATCGTTTTTTGTTCTGGGATATAAAAAAAGCACAAAACTAAATATTGTGCTTATAAAAACAACTCCAATAACACAAAGAAGACAAATTTGTGATTTGTTGAATTTTTGTAAATTTTTCATTATGAACTATATATCATAATTATCACAAGTTGTCAAGAAAACATTTTTCACTCATTCACCACGAGATGTTTTATTTGTCTTTGTGGATATGATTTATATAGGCGAGGGACACGGTGTCAAACTTGTTTTTTGAATATACTTTGTTAAAAAGTGCGAGAGATTGAGGATATTTTTTGTCATCAAACAACCTCACCGCCTCTTCAAATTGGTCTTTATAGAGATTGAGATTATATCTTTGGTCCTGGTCATAGGTGTCCAAAAGTTCAAACATTGCAAAGCGTTTTTCGCCATTGAAAGAGAGCAAACCAATATAGCGATAAGAATATGCCTTGTCGTTTTTGATTGCATTGAGTGTACGCTTTGAAAAAATGACTTTTGTGCCATAAAGTTTGTTGACTTCTTGCATTTTTGATGTGTAGTTGACATTGTCAGAAATAATTGTTGGAGATTTTCTTTGCTCATCACCCACAACACCAAACACAACTTCGCCCGTATGAAGACCAATTCCAATATCAATATTAAACGGTTTTTTTTCGAGTGCGTTTTTTATATTTACTTCACGCACAATTTCTTTTGCACAAAGCATTGCATTATTTGCGCTTGAAAAAACCGCAAGGACACCATCTCCGAGATATTTATCCACAAAGCCTTGATGCTTTCGAATGATTGGTGTGACAACTCCAAGATAGTCGTTAATAAATTTGAAATTATCTGTTAGTGACAATGTTTCGCTTTTGAGTGTTGAGTTTCTTATATCACAAAACATTGTTGTCACTTCTTTTGTGACACTACCACCAAGTTCCAATTCAGAAAAACTTCGTTTGCCGAGATACTTAATAAATTGTTTTGGCACAACTTTTTCATATTCATCACTTGCAACTTTAATCAACTTGTCTTTTTCGGCAAGTTTTTTATCAATTTGACTAAGCCCTGTTGCAATTTCAGAAAATTCTCGACTTCCCCCAACCTTATATTTAATTTTGTGTTCGCCTTTATTCATATCATAGATTATGCCGTTGATTTTCTTAATTGGTTTTGAAAGCACACGAAAAGATATTGAAAGAAAAGCAATATACAATACTGCCAAGACTGCAATCAAGACATACACAATTGTATAGTTTTGTCCAATCCCAGAAACTTGCCTAAAATTCACAACTGGTGCATAAGAAATTGAGTTGATGTTATAGAGAACAACAACCAAAAACGCAAATACAGCAGTTGAAGAAATTGTTGAGAAAAAAAGTTTTCTTGGAAAAGATAGTTTTTTCACAAATCTTATAAACAAAACAAAGCCTGTGATCACCCAAAGCAAAAAGAATGTCAGAGCAATGATGCTTTGCCGATTAAAAGTAAAAGCAACTCCACCACTTATGTTCACAATTGAAAGCAATGCAGTAAAAAACACTCCCGCACCAACAAGAGCAATAACATTTATGATTAACAACACTTTTGTGCTTGTTTTCATAAACTTAATTTCTCCAATGCGAGAGTATTTATTCTTATTTTACACTTTTTTGCAAACTGCAGCGCCGTCTTCGATGCCTTTGATTTTGACTGTGAGCATTTGATTATTTTCAAAGCCTTCGTCAAGTATTTTGCATCGGATATAGTTTTCGGTGTATCCCCAAGCATATCCGCCGTCAAAAGACTCAATGAGGAGTTGATGTTTTTGGTGACTTGATTTCTTTATATACTTGTTGTGAAGTTCTTGTGCCACCTTTTGCAAAATCTCAACACGTCGTGCCTTTTCCGAGTTCGGGATTTGGTCACGCATTCTGCTTGCAACCGTGCCTTCGCGTTTTGAATACGGGAACACATGAACATTTGCAAATTGAACTTTTTTAACAAAGTTCACTGTTTCCCAAAACATCTCTTCCGTCTCCCCTGGAAAACCAACAATAATATCTGTTGTTATTGCTGGATTTTTAAGCACTTTGCGAAGCATCTTAATGCGCTTGTAATAGTCTTCGGTTGTATAGTGTCGATTCATCTTTTTGAGAATACTATCACACCCGCTTTGAAGCGACAAATGAAAGTGCGGACATAGATTTGTTATTCCTTTGAGTCCTTTGATAAAATCCTTGTCAATCAATGTATTTTCTATTGACCCAAGTCTAACGCGATATGTTTTGCTTTCAAGATTTTTTAGAAGTGTCAAAAGCGCACGCTTCCCGTCAATCTTATAGTCTGTTATATCAATTCCAGTGATAACAATCTCTTTTGCGTGCTCGGACAGAGTTCGAACTTCATTCATGATTTCAACAATATTTCTCGACCTGCTTCTTCCGCGAAGATATGGGATTATGCAGTATGAGCAAAAGTTGTTGCACCCGTCTTGAATTTTCACATATGCACGAGTGTGGCTTGGTTCTGGGAAATAGCATTCATCATAGTTTTCGTCAAGCGGTGCAATTTTGACATCGGTTTGGTCGAGTTCGTCAATAAGCGCAAGTTTGTTCTTGACGCCACGCACCAAGGTTACGCCTTCAAGATTTTTGAATTGCTCGGAATTTTTTTGACTTGCGCAACCCGTTATGATTATTTTTGCGTTTGGGTTCAATTTTCTGCATTTTGAAACCATCTGCCTGCTCTTGCGTTCTGCTTCATTTGTGACGGCACAAGTATTGATAATGTATATATCTGCTGGTTCAAAGTTGTCACAAACCTCATGCCCCATATTTTTTAGGGCAAGTCGGAGCGAGTCACTTTCGTATGAATTAACTTTGCAACCAAGTGTTATTATTGCGATTTTCATAACCGAAATATTAACACATATCGTCAATTTTCGCAATTACAATGTCAAAAATTAATAAAAATTGCATAAAAAAAGACCAAATTTTGAAGTTTGATAAAAATTTGCTTCAAATTTGGTCAAATTTTAATCCATTTCGCCAAGGAGCATCATGACGCAGCCAGCGGTCACAATCGCCGCAGTTTCTGCACGCAAAATTCGTTTTCCGAGTGTGATTGATTTCACACCCGCATTTTGCAGTTTTTCTATCTCGTTTGGAGAAAATCCTCCTTCACTGCCAACAATGATTGCAACACTTCCCAAAAATCCTTCAAAAAGTGTTCGAAGTGGTCGGCTTGTTTCATGCTCATTGCAAAATACAACCATATCATATTTTTTAATTTCTTCAAGCATTGCCGAAAACTTCATTGGCGAAGACACTTCCATTGGGACTGTCCTTCGACATTGCTTGCAAGCCTCAGTCGCAATTTTGTTGTATCTTGGAGTTTTGTCGGCTTGGCATTTCGCGATTGAAAAATCGCTGTCAAACGGAACAAGTCGCTTGATTCCAAGTTCGCTGAGTTTTTGAATGATGAGGTCGAATTTATCACCTTTCACGCACGCCTGAAAAACGGCGACATTTGCTTCTGCATCGGTCGAAACTAGTCTTTCGCTCACAACTTCGCAAATTGCGCGTCCAGACGAAATTTCGGCAATTCTGCACTCATATTCTTTTGAATCGCCACATATTGCCAAAAACGAATCGCCCTCTTTCATTCTCAAAACTTTGGTCATATGCAAAAATTGGTCGCCCGAAACCACCAATTTTTGATTATCAATTTTATCAACAAAAAATCTTCTCATCACTTTCCTAATTTATCCAAAAAATTTGAGTAGCGAGGATAGTTTGATTTGTCATCGCTCTCTGCAATTTGTTTTAATAAATCTTTTGTGCGCTTGTCAAGATTTTTTGGTGCTTCGCCCTTAACAGTGACAATAAGGTCGCCATAACCTGTTGATTTAAGGACTTTGACACCCTTGTTTTTAATTCTATAAATTGTCCCAGATTGCGTGCATTCTTTGATGTCAATCGTATATTTTCCTTCAAGTGTTGGAACATCAACCTTGCCACCAAGAATAAGACGAGCAAAAGGCAGATACAAGTCATAATAGAGGTCATATCCTTTTCTCACAAACAAATTGTGTGCAAGAACATTAACAACAATATGCAAATCTCCTGCAATTCCTTCGCGGACCGGCGCGTTTCCTTCGCCTCGCATTGTGATTATTTGTCCGTTGTCAATTCCTGCTGGGATATTGACTGAAACAACTTTGTTGACTTTTTGATAACCTTTTCCAGAGCAAGTCGCACATTTCTCTTTAATAATTTTGCCAGTTCCATTGCATTTTTTGCAAATTCCCTGCGTTATTGTGCGTCCAAACAATGTGTTTTGTTGATATGTCACATGACCCGTTCCACCGCATTCAGGACAAACAGAATATTCAGTTCCGCCACGAGCCCCTGTTCCTTTGCAATCACCACATTTCTCATACTTTGAGATTCTTATATCTTTTTTCACACCAAAGCATGCTTCTTCAAAAGTAAGGTTGATTTGAACATTGATGTCATCGCCTCTCTCCATTGTGTTGCCACCACGCGTTGAACCTCCACCAAATGCACCAAAAAGGTCGGAAAAAATATCCGAAAAGCCACCGCCACCACTTGACGAACTAAAATTAAATCCACCATTTTTGAAGAAATCAGAAAAATCAGCGCCACTGCCATCAGCCGTGCCAAACTGGTCATAGTTTTGTCTTTTCTTTTCATCTCCCAAAACTTCATACGCTTCGTTCACTTCTTTGAACTTGTCGGCAGCATCGGGATTGTCTTTGTTCAGGTCTGGGTGATATTTTTTTGCAAGTTTTCGATAAGCACTTTTAATCTCGTCTTGACTTGCATTTTTTTCAACACCAAGAATTTGATAATAGTCTTTTTGTGCCATATAATTCCTTTTTATACGCATTTGTGATGCCCATAAAAATGGACATCACTCTGCATAATTGTTTTTGTTATTCGATGATAACGTCATCATCATTGCCGTTGTTTGAAGAAGCATTATTTGTTTCATTTGCACCAGTTTGTGCACCAGCATTTGCTGCTTGAGCACTTTGATAGAGTTTTGTGACAACTTCGTTTGATGCTTTTGAGAATTCGTCCATTGCTGCACGAAGCTTTTCAATGTCATCAGTTTCAATGTCTTTCTTTGCTTTTTCAATTGCCTCTTCAAGTTTTTTCTTGTCGTCTTCGGTTATCTTGTCGCCGCTTTCTTTAAGCATTTTTTCAACAGCATAAATTGTTTGGTCTGCTTGGTTTTTGGTGTCGATAACTTCACGACGTTTTTTGTCAGCTTCTGCATTTGCTTCAGCTTCTTTAACTGCTTTTTCAATATCGCTTTCACTGAGATTTGATGAAGCAGTGATTGTTATGCTTTGTTCTTTGTTTGTTCCAAGGTCTTTTGCTGAAACGTGAACAATTCCGTTTGCATCAATATCGAATGTGACTTCGATTTGAGGAACACCACGAGGTGCTGGTGGAATGTCGTTAAGTTGGAATCTGCCCAAAGTTTTGTTTTGTGCGGCAAATTCTCTTTCGCCTTGAAGGACATGAATGTCAACGCCTGGTTGGTTATCAGCGGCTGTTGAGAAGATTTGTGATTTCTTTGTTGGGATTGTTGTGTTTCTTTCAATCAACTTTGTGAAAACTCCGCCCAATGTCTCAATTCCAAGTGACAAAGGTGTGACATCAAGAAGAAGAACATCTTTGACTTCTCCGCCAAGAACACCTGCTTGAATTGCAGCACCAATTGCAACACATTCATCTGGGTTGATGCCTTTGAAAGGTTCTTTTCCTGTTTCTTTCTTAACTGCTTCAAATACAGCTGGAATTCTTGTTGAACCACCAACCATAACAACTTTTGAAATATCTGAATAGCCAAGTTTTGCATCACTCATTGCTCTCTTTACGCAAGCGATTGACTTTTCGACAAGGTCAGATGTCATCATGTCAAATTTTGCACGAGTGAGATCCATTTCAAGGTGTTTTGGTCCTGTTGCGTCTGCTGTGATGAATGGAAGTGAAATTGTTGTTTTTGTTGAAGCTGAAAGGTCGATTTTTGCTTTTTCTGCTGCTTCTTTGAGTCTTTGCATTGCAAGTTTGTCAGAAGACAAATCAATTCCGTTTGATTTTTTGAATTCTTCAATCAACATATCAATGATTTTTTGGTCGAAGTCATCTCCACCAAGGTGTGTATCACCATTTGTTGAAAGAACTTCAAACACGCCATCACCAATTTCAAGAATTGAAACATCGAATGTTCCACCACCAAGGTCATAAACCAAAATCTTTTGATTTGAGTTTTCACCTTTGTCAAGTCCATAAGCAAGAGATGCTGCTGTTGGTTCGTTGATAATTCTCAAAACTTCAAGGCCAGCAATTCTTCCTGCGTCTTTTGTTGCTTGACGTTGGCTGTCGTTGAAGTAAGCTGGAACAGTGATGACTGCTTGACTTACTTTTCCACCAAGATAACTTTCTGCATCAGTTTTGAGTTTTGAAAGAATCATTGCTGAAATTTCTTGTGGAGTATATTCCTTTCCAGTTGCTGGGATTTTGACTTTGTGGTCTGTTCCCATTTCTCTTTTAATTGACGAAATTGTGTTTTCATGGTTTGAAACGGCTTGACGTTTTGCAACTTGACCAACCAAGATTTCGCCGTCTTTTGTGAATGCAACAACGCTTGGAGTTGTTCTGCTGCCCTCACTGTTTGCGATAACAACAGGTTTTCCTCCTTCCATAACTGCAACACATGAATTTGTTGTTCCAAGGTCAATACCAATAATTTTACTCATAATTATATCCTCCTTATTTTTCAATCTTATTCACAACGACTTGTGCGTAGCGAATGATTTTGTTTTTTAATTTATAGCCAGATGTGACTTCTTCAATGACGATTCCGTCTTCCATCGAGTTATCGTTTAGTGATGCGATTGCCATCGCTGTTTCTGGTGCAAAAGGTTTGCCTTTGAGTTCCATTCTTTCAACACCCATGTTTTTCATTGAGTTGTTTAGTGAATTAAGCACCATTTGAAGCCCCTCATTGCTCTTTTCGTCTGTCACCATTTTGATGGCTTTTTCCAAAACATCAACAACCGGCAAGAAAATGTTGAGTGCTTCAACTTTTCCGTCTGTTCTGACGTTTTCCATTTGTTCTTGTGTTCTTTTTCTATAATTGTCAAAATCCGCTTGAATTTGACGAGCAAGTGCAAGATATTCGTCTGCAAGTTTCTTGTCTAGTTCGCTTCCGCCGTTTTCACAGCCGCAAGTGCATTCTTTACCCTCATTGCAACCGCAGTCACATTCAGGACCACAATCACATTCATCGCCGCAACCGCAAGAACACTTTTCGTCCTCACAGCCACATGAACTTTTTTCTTCTTTGCAGCCGCAAGTGCATTTTTCTTCTTGCATCTCGGGTTCTTTTGTCTTTTTTTCTTTCATTTTAGTTCCCTCCATCAATATATTTGTCTTTTTCATTAACTTCATTGATAACAAGTTTGAGCGCCGCTGCAACCTCGGCATAATCCATTCGCTCTGGTCCCAAAACTCCAACTGTTGCAACTTGCTTGCCATCAAGAATGATTGGCGCTTTCACAACTGCATAACCACTCAACTTTTCGTGTTCATCAATATCAAGCGTAATTCCGTCTTGTTCTCCACTATCAACAACATCAATCAGTGCTTCTTCATCTTCAAGCAAGTTAAATATGTTTTTTGCTTGCTCAAGTGTGGAATCAACCAATAGTTTTGCACTTCCTTCATGCCTGATGTCAACGCTTGCCACTTTTGAAATTTGTTTGAGTAGTTTTATGACATTTTCGACAACTCCAATAAAACTTGAAAGTTTGTTTTGAAGATTTTTGTAGTCAAGCGAAAAGTTTTCAACCATTTCTCCAATCGTTTTGCCACGATAGGTTTTGGTTAGGAAGTGCCCTGCGTCTTGACAATTCTTCTGTGAAGCAGATGCCGAAAATGTGTTGTGAATGACACCACTTTTTGTCTTTAGAAGCATAAGTGCTTGTTTGTCAATGAGTGGCACAATGTTGATTTCGTCAATCACAAGTTTGTCATATCCATTTGTGACAATAACAGTCGGATAGTTCGTTGCTTGCGAAACAATTTGAGCAATTTGCGAAATTATTTCAGAAATGCTTGAGGATTTTTGTTCAAACACTTCGCGCACCCTTTCAAGTTCTTCCTCATCTGGTGCTGTTCCATCAAGAAGCCACGAAACATAATATTTGTATCCTTCTGTTGTTGGAACACGCCCACTCGATGTGTGGAGTTGTTTGAGGTAGCCCATTGCTTCAAGTGCGTTAAGTTCATTTCGGAGTGTTGCTGATGAAACTTCTTTAAGATGTTTTTGTTGCACTGCACCACTCGTTATTGGACAAGCGTCAGAAATGTAGTCCTCGATTGCACGAATAAGAATTTTATGTTTTCTTTCGCTCAATTTTGTTTCCATCTCTGCCTCCTTTTTGATTTTTTGCTAGCACTCTCTTTTTTCGACTGCTAACACTATTATATGCATATTAAAAAAAAATGCAACACTTTTGTGTCACAT
>ERZ1034844.407-NODE-407-length-23599-cov-4.180088_pt1 | contig 23599 bp, 22 predicted proteins | sample MGYA00520594_ERZ1034844 | MGnify/ENA primary metagenome ERZ1034844 (study PRJEB33766, sample SAMN09781733) | gut metagenome | biome: gut microbiome | host: Homo sapiens | place: Madagascar | study: EMG produced TPA metagenomics assembly of the PRJNA485056 data set... | reverse complement strand
CTCCTACACCGACGGCTGCTCCTTCGCCTTCTCCGACTCCCACGGAGCCCCCTGTGACTACCTCGGATGTGATTACGTTCAATGGTCATAAGTATCAGCTGGTTATGGGCAACTTCACCTGGTGGGAGGCCTATGCCGATGCGGAAGAGCGCGGCGGACATATTGCCACGCCTGATACCCAGGAGGAGTTCGACACCATCGCAAAGCTGGGCGCCGACAATGGTATGGTATTCCTGTGGCTCAACGCTTATGTGGATGACGTTTCCGAATGGGACAGCGCATCCTGGATGAGCGGCGGCGCAGTGGGCTACACCAACTGGTATTCCGGCGAGCCCAGCGGCGGTGACGAATACTATCTGGCTATGTTCAGCGTCAATGGCACCTGGTATAACAACGACACCGCAAACTCCGTCAGTGAGTATTCCGGCAAGAAGGGCTATGTGCTCCAGATCGACGAATAAGTAAAAATAAAAGATCCTCCGCAGTTTACAGTGCTGCGGAGGATTTTTGTATGTTCCTGTGAAATTAAGCCTGCGACTTCCGGTATGCTTCCACCAGCAGGAGCTTTTTTGCACGGGGCAGCTGCTTAATGGCGTATTCCCGGCGAAGGGCCGCAGATTTATCCGGCAGGCATTCCTGATAGACCAGCGTGACCGGAAGATGGCTGCGGGTATATTTGGCCCCGGCCCCGGACTGATGCTGCCGGAGCCGTTTTTCCACATCGGCGGCAATGCCGGTGTACAGTGAGCCGTCACCGCAGGAGAGCATATAGACGTAGTACATGGATTACCTCATAAGAAAAGCGCCGGAGAATGGCTCCGACGCTTTTGTGTTAAAATTCATACAGGGGAGCGGACTTTCCGTTGCCCTCACGCCAGTCAAGGTCGCCTCGGGCAAGACCCAGAGTCAGCATTTCGGCTGTGGCCAGATTGGTGGCAAAGGGAACGTTGTGCATATCGCAGAGACGCTCGATCTGGAGCAGGTTCTGCTCCTGAACGGGGTCATTGCAGCCGGGATCGGTGAAGAACAGCACCAGATCAATCTCGTTATAGGCAATGCGTGCGCCCACCTGCTGTTGACCGCCCTGAGCACGGGACAGATAGAGGGTGATCGGAAGGCCCGTTGCCTCAGACACCAGCCGTCCTGTGGTGTTGGTGGCGGAAAGAGAATGCTTTGCCAGAATGCCCTTGTAGGCAATGCAGAACTGTACCATCAGTTCCTTCTTTTTGTCGTGTGCCATGATTGCAATGTTCATATCTATCGCCTCCAGCTCAGATTGAATCCGTTAGTTAAAAGTGCATATGCATCAAAGGAGCCTCCATGCCCATCAGCCGGCGGCTGATATGGAGACAGGCCACCGCAGCGCCCTTTCGGCTGCGGAGCACCAATGCGCTTCCCTGGGATGCAGCCACGGGAACCGCCTGATCCTCGGGAATCAGCCCCAGCAGCGGCAGACCAATGGAGTCCATGATGTCGTCCACATTGGAGCGCAGGGAACCCAGCAGATGCCGGGAAACCCGATTGACCACCAGCTCAATGGGGGAAAGCCCCTTCTCAACCAGCAGCGACGCGGTATGCTGCCCGTCGCGCAGGGCCGCAGCGTCCGGCGTGGAAACAATAATGGCCCGGGTGGCATAGGCTGCAGCCAGATCAAAGCCGAAACCGATTCCGGCGGGAGCATCCAAGAGCACCCAGTCATAGGTCTCGGCGGCTTCTTCAATGAGCCTGCCAAAAATAATGTCGTCTACCAGACCGGCGCGGGTTTTGCTGGGGGCCGTGAGCAGCTGAAGCCCGGGGATCACCGGATGCTCCGGCGCATCGGAGAGGTATTGGTTCTCCATCATCACGTCCAGAAAGCTAACCGTGGCGCAGTCGGTCATACCCAGGGCAATGTCCAGGTTGCTCAGGCCAATATCGCAGTCGATGGCCAGAACCCGCTGCCCCATAGCGGCAAGACAGGAGGCAAGTCCGGCACAAAGGGTGGTTTTTCCGGTGCCGCCTTTGCCGGAGGTTACCACTAATACTTCGCCCATGGACAGATCTCCTTTCGCAGTCACATGATAACATTATAACCAGTCATTCAGCAAATTTCAACAGGATTCTTTTCCGATACAGTAACTTTTACAGCAAAATGTGCGGAAATGGAGGCTCAGGTACCTCTACTATATGCAGGAACCCGGAAATTTATCGCAAAAGCCGCAGACCGAATATGGCCTGCGGCTTCGTTGTGCGTTATTACAGGGGCTGCTGCTTGATTTTTGCAAAGCGGCGGGGATAGGGCTTCGGGGTGGCCTTGACCTTGGTGATCACTACCGCACGGTGAACGGCGTTGGTACCGGGGACGGGATAATCCCAAATCCGGGTGACCTTTCCGCCCAGGGTAGCAATGGCTCGGGCCGCCTGAGACAGTTCCTCATCGCTGTCCGCGGACTTCATGGCGACGAAATGACCGCTCACCCGCACCAGGGGGAGACACAATTCCGCCAGCATGGTGAGCCTTGCCACGGCGCGGGATACGGCAATGTCATACTGCTCCCGATGCGCCAGAGCGTATTCCTCGGCTCTTGCGGCAACGCACTGAGCCTCAATGCCCAATTCCGGCAGGGTGGACTCCAGCCAGTCCATGCGTTTTTTTAGGCTGTCCAGCAGGGTGAGGTCAATGGAGGACTCCGCAATTTTCAGGGGCACACCGGGGAATCCGGCGCCGCAGCCCACGTCGATCACGGTTTTTCCGTAGAAATTGGCGGCACCCAGCAGCGCAATGCAGTCGAGGAAATGAAGCCTTGCCACCTGCTCCGGCTCGGTAATGGCGGTGAGGTTCATGACCTGATTCTTTTCCACCAGGGCCGAACCGAAGGCGCAGAACGTATCCAGCTGAGCATCCGTGAGCTTCCGCTCCAGCTGGGGAAGTCCGGATGCCAGCGCCTGCTTCATGGATGCGGTATCCATCTTACTTCTTCAGGGTCAGGGCGTAGCGAACCTTCTCGGCGATGCCCTGGGCGTTGAGCTTGTAAGCGTCCAGCACGGCCTGAGCCTTGCCGGAGCGGCCGAACTCATCGTTGACGCCATGACGCACCACGGGAACCGGACAGCCCTCGGATACCACCTCGGCAACGGCGGAACCAAGACCGCCGATGATGTTGGCTTCCTCGGAGGTGATGATGCAGCCGGTTTCCTCGGCGGCTTTCAGCACGATGTCCTTGTCGATGGGCTTGATGGTGTGCATATCAATGACGCGCAGGGAGATGCCCTCGGCAGCCAGCGTCTCGGCAGCCTCGTAGGCGCACTGCACCATCATGCCGGTGGCAATAATGGTGGCATCGGTGCCGTCCCGGAGCATGCTGCCCTTGCCCAGCGCAAAGGTGTAGCCGGGGATGGTGTCGGTGACGGACTCTACCGCCAGACGGCCCAGACGCATATAAGCGGGGCCCTGATAATCCAGCAGTGCCTTGACAGCCAGCTTCATCTCGGGGCCGTCGCAGGGGGACAGCACCAGCATGCCGGGAATGGCACGCATGATGGCATAGTCCTCGATGCACTGATGGGTCGCGCCGTCCTCGCCCACGCTGAGACCGCCGTGAGAGCCGATGACCTTCACATTCAGGCCGGGATAGGCAATGGAGTTGCGCACCTGCTCCCAGGCACGACCTGCGGAGAACATGGCAAAGGAGTTGATAAAGGGAATCTTACCGCAGGTGGCAAGACCGGCAGCCACACCGGCCATGTTGCCCTCGGCGATGCCCATATCGAAGAACCGCTCGGGATACTTTGCGGCAAAGGTTTTGGTCATGGTAGAACCGGACAGATCGGCGTCCAGCACCACCAGCTGAGGATAAGCCTCGGCAAGCTCAGCAAGAGCCTCGCCATAAGCGGCACGAGTTGCGATTTTCATGGTTACGCCTCCTCCAGTTCGTTCAGAATCGCGGTGAGCTCGGCAACACCCTGAGCATACTGCTCGTCGTTGGGCGCCTTGCCGTGCCAGCCTGCGTTGTTCTCCATGTAGGAGATGCCCTTGCCCTTTACGGTTTTGGCCAGGATGACGGTGGGCTGACCCTTGGTCTCCTGGGCTTCCTGAAAGGCAGCGTTGATCTGATCAAAGTCGTGGCCGTCGATCTTAATGACGTGCCAGCCAAAGGCCTCGTACTTCTTGTCCAGAGGCTCGGAGGGCATGACGTCAGCGGTCTTGCCGTCGATCTGGAGACCGTTTACGTCCACAATGGCGCAGAGGTTGTCCAGATGATACTTGGCGGCGGACATAGCAGCCTCCCAGGTCTGGCCCTCCTCGATCTCGCCGTCGCCCAGAATGGTGTAGACCCGATAGGTCTTGTTGTCCATCTTGCCGGCCAGCGCCATGCCGACTGCGGCGGAAATGCCCTGGCCCAGGGAGCCGGTGGACATATCAACGCCCTTGACATGAACCATGTCCGGGTGGCCGGAATAGTGGTCGTCGATGGAGCGGAACTTGTGGAGGTCATCCAGGGGGAAGAAGCCCCGGAGTGCCAGCACGGAATACAGGGCGGGGGTACAGTGGCCCTTGGACAGCACGAAGCGGTCGCGGTTGGGGGCATGAGGGGCGTCGGGGTCGATGCGCATGACGCCGAAATACAGCACGGTCAGCAGATCCATGCAGCTCATAGAGCCGCCGGGATGTCCGGAAGCGGCCTCGTGGACACACTGAAGTGCCAGCAACCGGGCACGGGTTGCTGTGGCCAGTGCCATCTTATGATTCTGATCCATAATATCCTCTCTTTCAAAGGAATTACCGGCAGGCGGTAATTAGAATTTGATTCGTTCTGCGATATAAGCGGCAACCTGGTCGATGGGCATACGCCCCTGCTCCATGGAGTCACGCTCACGGACGGTGACGCAGTTGTCGGCGGGGGTGTTCTCGTCGCCTACGGTCTGGAAGTCAACGGTGATGCAGAAGGGGGTGCCAATCTCGTCTTCCCGGCGATAGCGCTTGCCGATGGAGCCGGTCTCGTCATAGTCGCACATGAACTGCTTCGACAGCTCGTTGTAGATCTCGGTGGCCTTGTCGCCCAGCTTCTTGGACAGGGGCAGCACGGCGCACTTGAAGGGAGCCAGTGCGGGATGGAAGTGCATGACCACGCGGACGTCGTCGTTGCCCTTCTTGTCCTGACCGACCACTTCCTCGTCGTATGCGTTCACCAGGAAGGCCAGCACGGAACGCTCTACGCCCAGAGAAGGCTCGATGACGTAGGGGATATACCGGGTGTTCTTCTCCTGATCGTAGTAGGTGAGGTCTCTGCCGGAGGTGTTCTGATGCTGGGTCAGGTCGTAGTCGGTACGGTCGGCCACGCCCCACAGCTCGCCCCAGCCGAAGGGGAACAGGAACTCGAAGTCCGTGGTGGCCTTGGAGTAGAAGCACAGCTCCTCGGGATCGTGGTCGCGGAGCCGCAGGTTCTCGTCCTTCAGGCCGATGCCCAGCAGCCAGTTGTGGCAGAAGGTGCGCCAGTAGTTGAACCACTCCAGATCGGTGCCGGGCTTGCAGAAGAACTCCAGCTCCATCTGCTCGAACTCGCGGACACGGAAGATGAAGTTGCCGGGGGTGATTTCATTCCGGAAGGACTTGCCGATCTGGCCGATGCCGAAGGGCAGCTTTTTCCGGGTGGTACGCTGCACATTTACGAAGTTGACGAAAATGCCCTGCGCGGTCTCGGGACGGAGATAAACGGTGTTCTTTGCATCCTCGGTCACGCCCTGGAAGGTCTTGAACATCAGGTTGAACTGACGGATATCGGTGAAGTTGTGCTTGCCGCAGGTGGGGCAGGGGATGTTGTGCTCCTCGATATAGTCCTGCATCTCGGTCTGAGAGAAGGCGTCGATGGGCTTATCCAGGGTGATGCCGTTCTCCTGGGTCCAGTCCTCAATGAGCTTGTCGGCACGGAAGCGCTCATGACACTCCCGGCAGTCCATCAGAGGATCGGAGAAGCCGCCTAAGTGGCCGGATGCAACCCAGGTCTGGGGGTTCATGAGGATGGCGGCATCCAGACCCACATTATAGGGGTTCTCCTGGACGAACTTCTTCCACCAGGCGCGCTTGATGTTGTTCTTCAGCTCTGCGCCCAAAGGACCGTAGTCCCAGGTGTTGGCCAGGCCACCATAGATCTCGCTGCCGGGGAAGACAAAACCCCGGTTTTTGCAGAGGGCAACAATTTTGTCCATGGTCTTTTCGGTATTTTTCATGGGAAAATCTCCTTTCATTCGAAAAAATCGCCCCAAGCAAATGCTTAGGGCGAACAATGTCCGTGGTACCACCTAAATTCGGATCATTGATCCGCACTTGGCGCCTGTAACGGAGGCTAACCGGCGGCGTCTACTGGGCGCGAGGCCGTTCGAACCGCAGCTCATGGGCGCCTTGGCTGTCTGCCTGCTGAAGATTTTCACCGGCCATCTTCTCTCTGAAAGACGCAAAACAGCTACTATTCCCACTCATCGCTTGTTTCGTATGTTCGGTGCCACTATACCATTTTTTCGGGGCCATTGTCAAGGCGGCGGAGGGGAGTTTTCGAAATTTAAGCGGTATTGTCATTCTGAGGTGGATTTCCTACAAGGATTTGTGCAACTTTTCACGGGAAAATCCAAAGGCACCGGGGAAGCTGCAATCAGAATATCCCGCTTGGACGAAAACTGTGCTATAATGCATCCATACGACGGAAAGGGACGATCCTTATGACAACGAAACAGGCGAATCGTGTGCGCTGGCTTACGGCGCTGATTTTATTTTTATGTACCACGGGCATTTATGAGCTGGCAAAGCACTGCCCGAATCTATTGTTCCCCTGGTATCAAAACGGAAGCCGGAAGCTGCTGAACCTGTGGGGCCACATTACGGATCTATTCCCGTTTTCCCTGCTGGAGTGGGGCGGACTTGGGCTGATTTGGCTGGCTATGGGATGGATCATCAAGGTCATCAGCCGGAGAAGGGGCCTGGGGAAGCTGTGCTCCACGGCGGCGCTGATCGCGTCCGTTGTCCTGTTCCTGTTTGTGGCCCTCTGGGGCGCGGATCAATTTGCCCCCACGTTTACCAGCACCACGGTCTACACCCAGACGGAATTCACTCCGGAGGAAGCGGCACAGGCGGCGGAATACTACCTTGCAATGGCGAACGCCTATGCGCTGGAAAGCCCCAGAGATGAAAACGGCGTGACGGATTTCGGCGGCTTTTCGGCACTGGAGGAGGCGGCTGGCAGCGGTTATGACTATCTCCGGGAGAACTATGGGGATCGCTTTGACATTCTGCCGGTACGCCCCAAGGGGCTGGTCTTTTCTCGGCTCATGGATCTGTGCGGCCTGACCGGGATCTTTACCGCCTACACCGGGGAAATGGGCATCAATGTGGACACGCCGGATGTATCCCTGCCCTTTACCATCAGCCACGAGTGCGCCCATCGTACCACCGTGACCCAGGAGGCGGACGCCAACTTTGTTGCATTTCTGGCCTGTATCCATTCCTGGGATCCTAAGTATCGGTATTCCGGCTACTATTCGGCGTTTATCTATTGTTATAACGCCATTGCGAAAACGGACAAGGAAACCCAGGCAATGCTCTGGAACAGCATGAACGATCAGCTCCGGGCGGATGTGCTCAGCGCCAACGAGCACTATGCCCAGTTTGAAAAGCCCATCAAAAAGGCGGCGCAAAAGGCCAACGACAGCTACCTCCGCTCTTTCAATCAGCCCACCGGCGTGAACAATTACGGCGCGGTGGCGGGAGCATTGATGGCCTGGTACTGGACGGAAATCCAATAAACGCAAAAGTACGACGACTACAGCGCCCTGTAGCCGTCGTACATATATAAGGAGTGATTGTGTTAGAGATGGTTGCGCAGCACCGGCCCCCTGGCAAGGGCCGGATCGCTGTGCGGAATGTGCGGCTTCTGGCTTCCGCCCATTCAAAAGAAAAGAAGGAGATATGAATACGTGGTCCATGGCACTGGCATACCATGTTTTGTTTGGGACGTATCACTTGTTACATACATCCTGACCACGCTGCCATCTTAGCATATGATTTTAGAACTGTCAATACCTTTTCGACAAAAAATCGCATAAAATATCAATTTGGTAGGGAAATTGCGAATTCACACAAAATTTTTCCGAAGCCTGTGACCATTCCGCACGCTCAGGCGTTTTATAGATGAAAGCGCTTTCGAACGAAGCAGAGAGGAGGAAAAACTTTGGAATTTACGTCTACGAAATGTAAACTTAACAGAACTGACATATTTACGGCAAAAATGGGAGTATAACCATAAAATTTGCAGGTTACAATCCACAAAAAGTGCGGTAAGAATCCGTTGGTTTGCGCATTGACGGCGGTTTTGTATTTTCCTTATAATGTAGAAGACGAAACCAGAATCAGAAGGAGGCAAACCAAAATGAAAAAGAAGATTCTTGCAATGCTCCTGACCACAGGTATGCTGGTGGGACTGCTGGCTGGCTGCGGAGGCGGCACCACGGAAAGCACCAAAACCTCCGAGTCCGAACCCCCCGCATCCACCCAGGCGGAAGCTCCTGTGACCGAGGAGCAGTCTGTTGCACCGGCCCAGGAGCCTGCATCCGATCAGGAGGAGGCTTCGACCCTGGAGGCCGATGAAGGCTATGTTTACACCGGCGAATGGGCCAGCTATCCCCTTTGCGACCCTGGCACCAAGACCCTGACCATGTGGTGCGAGTTCCCCGGCTTTCTCAGCATGGTGGGCATTGATTCCTATCAGGACTGCTCCGTGTTCCATGCAGCCGAGGAGGCCACCGGTGTCCACATTGAGTTCACCGAGGTTTCCATGATGAACGCATCCGAGCAGTTCTCCCTGCTGTGTGCGGCCAACGATATGAAGGACATCATGGGCGGCGTCGGCTCCTACTATGGCTCCACCGCAGGCGCCATCGAGGAGGAGATCATCATCGACCTGGCTGAGCCTGCCGAGGAGTACATGGGCAACTACATGACCATCCTCAACGACCCCAAGTACGCGGCCTATAAGGAAAAGGCCTACAACGCAGAGGGGCAGCTGGCGGAGATTACCTCGATTTCCGACGACTTTAAGCCCACCAGCGGCGCACAGATCCGGAAGGACTGGTTGGACGCCCTGAATCTGCCCATGCCCGAGACCTATGACGACTGGGAGAACACCCTCCTGGCCTTCAAGGAGAATTACGGCTGCACCAACGCACTGCTGCTCTCCGGCGTGACCCAGATGACCAACTTGATTGCCGGTTACGGTACCGCAGGTGCGGCGGAAGCGGCAATGGGCAGCTCCAGCGCCGTAAATATGTATCAGGTGGACGGTGTAATCAAGAACGGCTACCAGGACGACAGCTATCGGGCCTACCTCACCATGATGCACAAGTGGTATGACGAGGGCCTGCTGTCCCGTGACTTCATCACCGCATCCTCCGACGGCTCCCAGAACAACACCGACGGCCTGATCCTCTCCGGCGATTCCGGCATCTGGTTCTCCCAGGGCAACTTCATCACCCAGTATGAGACCCAGGCCCAGGTATCCGAGCCGGGCTTCTCCATCGAGGGCATCACCGATCCCTATTCCCCCGAGTATAACCCCGAGAAGACCACCCACTTCACCACTATGACCGGCGGCAATGCAGGCGGCAGCGGTGCCATGAGCATCTCCACCAACTGCGAGGACGTACAGCTGGCTTGCCAGTGGCTGGACTACTTCTGGACCGAGGAAGGTCAGCTCCTGTGCAACTACGGCATCGAGGGCGAGGGCTTTGAGTACGACGAAAACGGCGATCCGCAGTTTACCGACTTTGTGGTCAACGGCGGCAACTTCCAGTTCATGATGACCGGCTATACCCTGTCCGGCGTTCCCTCTCTCCAGGACTTCGACAAGTCCTTCTTCACCTATGGCGATAATGTCATCGAGGCCTTTGACACCTGGGCTTCCTGCGTGGATGATCTCTACACCCTGCCCGCAGCGCTGACGCTGAACACCGAGCAGAATGAGGCATACAGTTCCAAGTTCAATGACATTAACACCATGGCCGAGGAGCGGATCGGCAAGTTTATCACCGGCGAAATGGATATCGAAACCCAGTGGGATGCCTTCCAGAAGGATCTTACTTCTATGGGCATTCAGGACTGCATTGATATCTATCAGGAGGCTTACGATACCTATATGGCATCCAAGGCTTGATTCCAAAAACGGCTTGGGGCCTGCCCGATGGGGCGGGCCCCTTTCTGCGTTTCTAAAGAGATTGTAGGGAGAAATTCTCAAAATCTTAACAAATTGTTACTGGTCAAACCGGAAGACCTATGGTATAATGGGCGAGTAACGTATGTACGGCACACGCAATGGAGGCAAAAATGCGGAAACGATTCTTAGCGATATTACTGGCTCTGACGTTGACGGTGGCGATGGTACCTGAGGCATTTGCCGTGGACTCAGGCAGCATCACCGACATCAGCGGCCACTGGGCAGAAGATGCCATTCGATGGGCCCTGGAGGGCGATGTGTTTAAGGGTGTGTCCGAAACCAGCTTTCAGCCCAATACCCCGATGACCCGCGGTATGTTCGTCACGGTTCTGGGGCGGCTGGCCGGTGTGGCGCCGGAGGACTACTCGGATACATATGCGCTGTTTCAGGATGTACCGGCGAATTCCTACTATGCGCCCTATGTCACCTGGGCCGTGCGCTATGGCATTGCCAAGGGCACCGGTGACGGCGTGTTTTCTCCCAATGCTCCGGTGACACGGGAGCAGATGGCCACCTTCGTGGTGCGCTATGCTTCAATTTATAATTATGAGATGGTAAGCCTTGGGGAGAATGTGGTGGATTCCTTTGCCGACGCCGACAAGATCTCAAACTTTGCGGCAGAGTCGGTGGAGGCCATGCGGCAGACCGGCATTCTCAACGGCAGAAGCCAGGGGGACGGCACCTATCGCTTCGACCCCAAGAACAGCACGACCCGTGCCGAATGCGCGGTGGTGCTCCAGCGGCTGGACAGCAGCCTTCAGCCCTTTGATGGGCGGGAGACGGTGGATCCGACTGAGATCTGGATCACCGGCGATACCGATACCCTGACCATCGGCCAGTGGACATATCTCGAAGCCGGAATTGCCCCGGAGGATGCCAGCAACCAGACCATCACCTGGGCTTCCTCGGATCCCGGCATTGCCACGGTGAATCTCTCCGGTATGGTAACGGCTGTGGGCGAAGGCGCCGCTGAGATTTACGCCTACACCTGGAACGGCCTTGTGGACAGCTACACCATTACCTGCAAGCGGAATGTATCCTTGTCTTATGACGGGGAAACCTATGCGGAGAAGTGCATCCGGGTATTCGGTACCGAGGTGCCCGATCCCCGCCGGTATTATCAGTCTGCGGATGAGGCCTACAGCCATATGGTGACCATCACCGTGCCCGTGTGGGACTATGCCGACAGCACCCATACCACAAAGGTGACCAAGTATAAGTACCTGACCGTCCATGAGAACATGGCGGATTCCATTCAGGCGATTTTTGAGGAGATCTACAACGGTGACGAGCAGTTCCCCATCAAGGACGTGGGGTGCTACCGCTGGGAGTATGGCTCTGAGCATATGCCCGGCCTTGCCATTGATATCAACCCCAATGAAAACTGTGAAATTCGCGGAGGCGTAATCACCACCGGCTCCTACTGGAAGCCCGGCGAGGATCCCTATTCCATCCCGGCAGACGGCGATGTGGTCAATGCCTTCAAAAAATATGGCTTTGGCTGGGGCGGCAACTGGCGCTCGGTCAAGGACTATATGCACTTTAGTTATTTTTCCACCTAAGGTAACACCGCACAAATGAATCCTGTAGGCGCCGCAGTGCGGCGTCTACATTCATAATACGCCCAATCCATGTGATTGCGCGGCAGAGATGAACAGAAAGGAACGTATCCCTATGGGAAAGAAGCAGCCGGTGAAGCCGGAGATCAAACGAAACCCCCAAACGATTCCGGCCTGTGATCCACCCCACACCCAGGGGCTCAGCGACGCGGCGGTCCGGCAGCGAATGCAGGCCGGTCTCAGCAATGTCCAGGTGGAGTCCCCTACCAAGTCGGAAAAGCAGATCATCCGGGACAACTGTCTGACCTATTTTAACCTGATTTTTATCATTCTGGCGGCCTGCTTGGCGGTGGTGGGCGCGTTTGGCGATATGCTGTTTTTGGGCATTGCCATCACCAACACGGCCATCGGCATTTTTCAGGAGATCCGCTCCAAGCGCACCATTGACCAGCTGACCCTGATGACGGCGCGGAAGGTGCCCACCATCCGAAACGGCAAGCGGGAGATGGTGGAATCCGATCGGCTGGTGCGGGACGATATTGTAGAATTTGCATCCGGCGACCAGATTTGCGCCGACGCGGTGGTAAGAGTGGGGCAGGTTCAGGTGAACGAGTCCCTGATTACCGGCGAGGAGGACGCCATTGTCAAGCGCACGGGGGATGTGCTCCTGTCCGGCAGCTTTGTGGTGTCCGGGCGCTGCAAGGCACAGCTGACCCAGGTAGGCGCGGATTCCTATGCCGCCAAGCTGACCCTGGAGGCCAAGAAGGACGTGAAGGTCGGCAACTCCGAAATGATGGCGTCGCTGGACAAGGTCATTCGGGTGATCGGCATCACCATGATCCCCCTGGGCATTGTTCTGTTTATCAAGCAGTTTAAGGTGCTGGATCTGGGCCTTCAGGCATCGGTGAAGGCCACGGTGGCGGCACTGATCGGTATGATTCCCGAGGGACTGTATTTGCTCACCAGTGTGGCACTGGCGGTCAGCGTCATTCGGTTGGCCCAGAAGCACGTTTTGACCCAGGACATGAACTGCATCGAGAATCTGGCCCGGGTGGATGTGCTCTGCGTGGATAAAACCGGCACCATTACGGAAAATGTCATGGAGCCCGGCGATCCGGTGCCCATGGACGGGGTGGAATACCATCAAGTCCAGGAGATTCTTTCGGAAATTTACGGCGCGGCCAAGGCGGACAACGATACCGGCCGGGCCATGGCGGATAAATTCTGCCGGGAGCCCAAGTGGACGGCGAAACAGGTGATTCCCTTCTCCTCCGCCACCAAATGGACCGGCGTAGTGTTTGAGGAAAAGGGCAGCTTTCTGGTGGGCGCGCCGGAGTTTATTATGAGCGCCCGCTATGACGAGGTGGGCAAGGAAGTGGAGAGCTGGAGCAGCCGCGGCTATCGGGTGCTGCTGCTGGCAAGGTATGACGGAGCGCCGGAGCCGGGAAATCTGGTGGTCAATTCCGTCACGCCCATGGCGCTGATTCCGCTGACCAACCGCATTCGTCCCGAGGCCCCGGAGACCTTCCGGTACTTTACCCAGCAGGGCGTGTCCATCCGCGTGATCTCCGGCGATAACCCGGTGACCGTGTCCGAGGTGGCACGGCAGGCGGGCATTTCCGATGCCGATCTGTATGTGGACGCTTCGACTCTGACCACCGATGAAGAAATTGAAGAGGCGGCGGAGCACTATGCGGTGTTTGGCCGCGTGACGCCGGATCAGAAGCGGAAGCTGGTCAAGGCCATGCAGAAGGCGGGGCATACCGTGGCCATGACCGGCGACGGTGTGAATGACGTACTGGCCCTGAAGGACGCGGACTGCGGCATCGCCATGGCGTCCGGCGCGGATGCGGCCTGTCAGGTGGCACAGCTGGTGCTGCTGGATTCCGATTTCTCCACCATGCCCCAGGTGGTAGACGAGGGGCGGCGGGTGATCAATAATATTCAGCGGGCGGCGTCGCTGTTCTTCGTCAAGAACATTTTCTCGTTCCTGATTTCGGTGATTTCCCTGTTTGTGAATATGCCCTATCCCCTGGTGCCCCTGCATCTGTCCGTCATCAGCGGCCTGACCATCGGCGCACCGGCGTTCTTCCTGGCGCTGGAGCCTAACCACGAGCGGGTCAAGGGCCGGTTTATCACCAACGTGTTCTTAAAAGCGCTCCCGGGCGGCCTGACCAATGTGATTTTGATTTTGCTGATCGAGGCATTTGTGGCGGTGTTCCATTTCCCCACCGAGCAGCTCTATACCATGAGCGCTGTGGTGCTGGCAGTGGTGGGACTGCGGGTGCTCTATCAGGTGTCCCAGCCCCTGGACTGGAAGCGTTCGGCACTGATTGCGGTGATGGCGCTGGCGGAGCTGGTCTGCTTCACGGTGCTGAGCCCGGTGTTTGGCTTTACCGCACCCACGCTGGAAACCGGGCTGGTGCTGGTGGTGTTCATGATGCTGTCCTTCCAGATCATGCGGACGGTATTGATGATCTTTGAAAAGACGGAGCTGCTCATCGGAAAGCTCAAGGAAAAGCGGCAGGATCGGCTGAGCCTTGGGCAGAATCTCCGCCGACGCTAACTCCAAATGGCCTGCGGAAAGCCAAAGGGTTTATTTTGGTTGACGGAAACAGAAAATAAGGGTAAAATGAGAACAAATCAACAGAAATGAGGGGTCATAGGTGAAAACCGTTATGCTGGTGTTCGGCACCCGCCCTGAGGCAATAAAAATGTGCCCGCTGGTCAAGGAACTGAAAAAGCGGGACGGAATCAAAACGGTGGTATGCGTAACCGGTCAGCATCGGCAAATGCTGGACATGGTGCTGGATACCTTCGGGGTCGTACCGGAATATGACCTGGCGATTATGAAGCAGCGGCAGACGCTGTTTGACGTGACCACGGAGATTTTGAACTCCATCCGCGCAGTGCTGGAGGAGGTTAAGCCCGACGTGGTGCTGGTGCATGGCGATACGTCCACCACGTTTGTTACCGCCCTGGCCTGCTTCTATATGAGCATTCCCGTGGGCCATGTGGAGGCGGGACTGCGCACCTATAATATTTACAGTCCCTATCCCGAGGAGTTTAACCGTCAGGCGGTGAGCATCATCAGCCGCTTTAACTTCGCACCCACCCAGCAGGCGCGGCAGAATCTGCTGAACGAAAAGCGGGATAACGGAAAGATTTTCGTCACCGGCAATACCGGCATCGACGCTCTGCGCACCACCGTTCGGGAGAATTACACCCATCCCGAGCTGGAGTGGGCTGCGGGCAGCCGGCTGATTCTGATTACGGCCCATCGCCGGGAGAATCTTGGGGAGCCTATGGTGCATATGTTCCGCGCGATTCGCCGGGTGTGTGACGAGCATCCGGATATCAAGGCGATTTATCCCATCCACATGAACCCCGCTGTCCGGGAGATTGCGGAGCGGGAGCTGGGCGGTGATGAGCGAATTCACATCATCGAGCCTCTGGATGTGCTGGATTTCCACAACTTTATGGCCCGCTGCTATCTGATTTTGACGGATTCCGGCGGCGTTCAGGAGGAGGCTCCGTCTCTGGGCAAGCCGGTGCTGGTAATGCGGGATACCACCGAGCGTCCCGAGGGCATTGCTGCGGGCACCCTGAAGCTGGTGGGCACCGACGAGGAGACGATTTACCGCAATTTCCGTCTGCTGCTGGAGGATCCCAAAGCCTATGCTGCCATGGCCGAGGCGTCGAACCCCTATGGCGACGGCCATGCCTCCGAGCGGATTGCGGATATTCTGGAACGAGAATTGGAAGGATGATGGCTGCATGAGTGACACCAGAGGAGGAAAATGGGAGTTCGACGAGAATGGAAACGTCCATTATGTTCCGCCAGAGGGAGAAATTGGCGGAAATTCCGATCAGAGCCGGGTGGACGGTGCATATCGGCGCAGTTATCGGAGCGACAATCGGCAGGATCAAAGCCAGAGCTACAATTATCATCAAAACGCATCCCGTCGCAAAAATAATGACGACAAGGGCTGGCACTGGATCTTCATTGTGCTGAGCTTTATGGTGGCGTGGCCCATCGGATTGATTCTGCTGTTCCTGGAGATTTCGGGAAAGTGGCCCGGAAATCAGCAGGTGCAGCGGGAGGTTCGCCGGGCGGCCGATGCGGCGAAAAATGCGGCGACTCAGGCGAGAAATGGCTATCAAAAGGGCAGGAAAAGCGTCCAGTGGGAGCAGGTCAGCCAGGAAGCTGCCAAAGTGCGGGCGGAGACCAACGCCCGGCAGCGGAATTCCGGCGAAAAGAAGGAGAAGAACTCCGAAAGGCAGGAAGCGCGCCGTCACGGGTTTGGAAATCTGTGGGCACTGCGGATTGCGGGCGGCATTTTAACGGCGGGCTTTGGCTTTGCGTTTGTGATGCAGCTGATTGAGGAGATCAATTACTTCATCGGCTTCGGCTATGCGCTGAAAAACCTTGTGCCGCTGCTGGCCCTGTTCCTGGCAGGCATTGCGCTGCTGGGCATGGCGGGCAGCCGGAAACGGAAGATAAAGAAGTTCCGCCGCTATCTTTCCATGATCGGCAATCAGGACGAGATCTCCATCTCCAGCTTGGCTAAGGCCATGGGCGGCTCCCAGAAGCACACCATGCAGGATCTGGAGGAAATGCTGGAGCGGGATTACTTTGAGCAGGGCTACATTGACGCGGCCCGGAATCTGCTGGTGCTGAAAGAGGGCGGCATTCAAGAGGAGCCGGAACCCCAGCCGGAGAATGTCTCCAATGACAAGGCTGAAAGCGTGGCGGACAGCACCCTCAAGCACATCCGGGAGATCAACGACGACATCGACAACCCGGAGCTCAGCCGCAAAATTGACCGCATCGAGGAGCTTACCGCAAAGATCTTCCGGCTGCTGGAGGCCCGCCCCGAAAAGGCCGGAGAACTCAAGGGCTTTATGAATTACTATCTGCCCCAGACTCTGAAAATCCTGGAGAACTATGCAAAGCTGGAGGAGCAGGACGTAGAGGGCGAGAACATCCGGGAGACCAAGCAGAAAATCGAGGACATGATGGATAAAATCGTAGACGGCTATGAAACACAGCTGGACAAGCTGTTTGCCGACGATGCCCTGGATATTTCCGCAGACCTCAAGGTGATGGAAACCATGCTGGAGAAGGACGGCCTTACCGTGGATAACGAGCTAAAACTGTAAGAATCAACGTGGCTCTGCGGGGAAATCCCTGCGGAGCCACAAATAATCCGGAAAAAGCCTTGACAGCCGAAAAAAACTATGCTAAAATAGCCGAGTTAAAAGGAAGTAGGAGCGGTAGCCCCGCACCTCACCGCCAGCGGTTGCGACGCGGTTTGATAGCGTAGTTTGGCTTAGCGGTCAGGCTGGAGCTTCATGCGGGTGCTATGTAGCATCCGCGTTTTTTGTTGGAGGTGTTTCATATCAGCAAACTAGACCATCAGCTCAATGAGGATATCAGAGACAAGGAAATCCGCGTGATCGACACCACAGGTGAACAGCTTGGTATCATGTCCCCCCGGGATGCGCTTGCACGAGCTTATGATCAGGGGTTGGACCTGGTAAAGATCTCGCCCAATGCCACCCCCCCGGTGTGCAAGATCATGGACTACGGTAAGTTCCGCTTTGAACAGACCAAAAAGGAAAAGGAAGCCAAGAAGAATCAGCATGTGACCGAGATCAAGGAAGTTCGGATGTCTCCCGGTATTGACACCAACGACTTCAATGTCAAGGTCAAGAGCGCTCTGAAGTTCTTGAAGGACGGCAACCGAGTCAAGGTGACGGTTCGGTTCCGCGGCAGAGAAATGGCGCATACCGATATCGGCAAAACGCTGCTGGCTCAGTTTGGCGAGATGTGTGCGGAAACCGCCAATATCGAGCGCGCTCCGAAGCTGGATGGACGTCATATGTCCATGTTCCTGGGACCCAAGTCAAGTAAGTAAATCCCTTTATTATACGGAAGGAGTACACCACCATGGCGAACAAGATTAAGACGCACTCCGGTGCAAAGAAAAGATTTAAGATGACCAAGAACGGCAAGGTCAAGAAGGCTTGCGCATTCAAGAGCCACATCCTTACCAAGAAGGAAACCAAGCGGACTCGTCGTCTGCGTCAGGGCAGCTATGCCGATAAGACCAACGTTAAGGCTATCAAAGAGCTGATTCCCTACAAATAATCAACGCTTTACACTTCTAAGGAGGATAACATAAATGGCTAGAGTAAAAGGCGCAATGATGACGCGCAAGAGACGCAATAAGACCCTGAAGATTGCAAAGGGCTACTGGGGCAGCAAGTCCAAGCATTTTAAGATGGCAAAAGAAGCCGTCATGAAGTCCGGCAACTATGCATTCCGTGACCGCCGCGCGAAGAAGAGAGATTTCCGCAAGCTGTGGATCTCCCGTATTTCCGCTGCCGTTGCTCCCTATGATATCAACTACTCCCGCTTCATGAACGGCCTCAAAAAGGCTGGCATCACCATGAACCGGAAGATGCTCTCCGAGCTGGCAATCAATGATGCAACCGCATTTGCAGCTCTGGTTGAGACTGCAAAGAAGGCTCTTTAATCTGCATTCTGTCGCCGCTGGATAAAATCCAGCGGCGGTTTTTCTTTTAAGGCAATACGACACAAATGCGTCGGGGTGCCTTGGTTTTTTTGTTTGAATGCTTGACATTTGGACTGCTGTTGTGGTTGAATAGACGAGAATACTTAGAATTCGGAGGAAATGCAATGGGTGCAGAGAAAACGCTTGTAAATGATATGTCACAGGGGCCAGTGTTAAAGGGGCTCATTCGGTTTGCCATTCCGATGATCCTGGCCAACCTGCTCCAGGCCGTTTACAGCATGGTGGATATGATCGTGGTGGGCCAGTTTGGCGGGCCTGCGGGACTGTCGGCAGTGGGCATCGGGGGACAGCTGACCAATCTGTTCCTGGCGGTGGGTATGGGCTTCTCCAACGGGGCCCAGGTGGTCATCTCCCAGCAGGTGGGCATGAAAAGTAAGAAGATTTCCAAGACCATCGGTACGCTGCTGACCACGGAGCTGCTGCTGGCGGTGATCGTGGGTGCCATCGGCATTGTGTTCCATCAGGGCATTCTGGGACTGATGAATACCCCCAGCGCGGCCTGGGAGGAAGCGGTGGGCTATCTGGTGATTTGCAGCTGCGGCATGATTTTTATCTATGGCTATAATGCGCTGTGTGCGATTCTCCGGGGCATGGGTGAAAGTAAGCTGCCCATGGTGTTTATCGCGGTGGCATCTCTGGTGAATGTGGTGCTGGATCTGGTGTTCGTGGGCATCTTTCATTGGGGTGCTTCCGGTGCGGCTGCGGCGACGGTGATTGCCCAGGGCGTGGCGTTTTGCTGTGCGGCGGTATTTCTGTATCGACATAAGGAGGCTGTACAGTTCGATTTTCGGCTCCGCAGCTTTGCCATTGACCGGGAGCAGCTGGGGGCACTGTGCCGCCTGGGCATTCCCTCGGTGGTGCAGCAGTTTTTGATTACGATTTCCATTACGTTTGTCAATGCGCAGGTGAATGCGTTCGACGTGACGGCCTCTGCGGTGGATTCCGTGGGTGGAAAGCTCAACATGGTGGCGAATATCATCACCGGCGCGATCTCGACTGCAGCGGCAACCATGATTGCCCAGAGCTTCGGCGCCAGAAAGATGGATCGGGTGAAGCACGCGTTCCGGGCCTGCATGGCGATCTGCATGGTCTGGTGGGTGATTCTCTCCACCTGCTATCTGCTGTTCCCCCGGCAGATTTTCGGGCTGTTTACCACCGATGAGCAGGTGCTGGAGCTGGCACCTACCTATCTCCGGTATGCGGTGATTTGGCTGCTGGCCCTATGCAGCATGGATGCACCCTTTGCGCTGGTGCAGGGCGTGGGCTACGCCAGCTTCAATCTGGTGGTCGGCCTGCTGGACGGCGTGGTGGCAAGAATCGGACTGAGTATGGTGTTGGGCCACTTTATGGGGCTTACGGGCTTCTGGCTGGGCAGCGGTCTGGCCGGATTTGTGACCACCATTGCCATGGGAATTTATTATCTGACGGGACGTTGGGAGAAACGGGAAACAATTACAAAATAAGTATGTGATCTTCCACAAAAACAGCGGAATATCTTGCAGAAACCTTGGCTTGCGGCACTTTTTCTCCTGTGATATAATCAATGTGCGACTTAAATAATATGGTATCGAACTAATTGCAAAGGAGTATGTCACATTGGAGAAAACAATGATCAACGATCTGACCACAGGCAGTGTCGGAAAAGAGCTGCTGCGGTTTTCGTTCCCGTTTATGCTGTCCAACGCCCTCCAGACGGTGTATAACTTGGTGGATATGGTGGTAGTGGGGCAGTTTGTGGGCAGCGCAGGCCTCACCGCAGTGTCTCTGGGCGGACAGATCACCTGGCTGCTCAGCTGTCTTGCCATCGGCTATGCCTCCGGCGGTCAGATTTTCATTTCCCAGCTGGTGGGTACCCGGGATCATGAGGGCATTCGGCGCACCATTGGCACGCTGTTTACGGCCATTGCGCTGTTCTCGATTCTGTTTACGGTGCTTGGCATTGCGGTTCATCGCCCGCTGCTGGGACTCTTAAATACCCCCGCCGAGGCCATGGAACAGGCGACGGATTATGTGATGGTTTGCAGCGCGGGAATGTTCTTTGTCTACGGCTATAACACTGTGTCGGCGGTGCTGCGGGGCATGGGCGATTCCACTCGACCCTTCCTGTTCATCGCCATTGCGGCCATTGTCAACGTGATCCTCGACCTGGTATTCGTGGGCGCAATGGGAATGGAAAGCGGCGGTGCGGCACTGGCAACGGTGATCTCTCAGGCGGCCTCCTTCATTATTTCCATGATCTATCTGTATATCCGCCGGGAGAGCTTCGGTTTTGACTTTAAACTCCGGAGTTTCGCCATGGACGGGAAGACCTTTCAGTCTCTGTCCTATCTGGGACTTCCACTGACGGTGCAGACCTCTGCCATTAACATTTCCATGCTGTTTGTATCGGCGGGTATCAATGCCTATGGATTGGTGTATGCGTCGGTGTACGGCATCGGCAGTAAGCTCACGTCCATTATGTTCATCATTACCAACTCCATTTCCACCGCCAGTGCCACCATGTTCGGCCAGAATCTGGGCGCGGGCAAGCATGACCGGGTGCGGCAGGTGTTCTGGTTTGGCAATCTCTATTGTATCGTCTTTTTTGCGGTGGTGGCTGTGGTATGTCTGGGATTCCCCGAGGGAATCTTCCGGCTGTTCACCCAGGACGCGGATGTCATTGCCAACGCTGGGCATTATATGGTTACCTTGGTGGTGATGTTCTTCGGCTTTGCCACCATGACCGCGGGCATTGCACTGATTAACGGCATCGGCAACGGCAGCCTGAGCTTGATTACGGCGCTGCTGGACGGCGTGATTGTCCGGATCGGCCTGTGCCTGCTGCTGGCCGGGCCCTGCGGCATGGGCGTTTGGGGCTATTTCTGGGGCAATACCCTGGCTGGATTTGTCAGCGTGATCATCGGCGATTTCTACTATCTCAGCGGACTGTGGAAAAAGCGGAAGCTGATGGTGGGATAATCAAAGGAGAGACTATGGAACGAATTGTCCAGCTCATCAAACAATACTGGAGCATATTAAGCTACCTGTTTTTTGGCGTGGTGACCACGGCGGTAAACATGGCGGTCTACTATGTCTGCTATCACCTCTGCGGACTCAGCAGCGACGGCTCCACCATCATTGCCTGGGTGATTGCCGTATTAACCGCATTTTTGACCAACAAGCCCTTTGTGTTTGGCAGTCACGACTGGTCCGTGAAGGTGCTGTTGCCGGAGGCCGGGAGCTTCTTTGGATGCCGCCTGGGATCGGGCCTGGTAGAGCTACTTTTGATGCACATTACGGTAGAGATGCTGGGCTGGCCGGGGATGCTCATGAAGCTGCTGGTGAATGTGATTGTGGTGATTCTCAACTACGTGGCAAGCAAGCTGCTGGTGTTTCGAAACAAGTAAAAAGGAAATAGAAAACCGCTGTGGTCTGAGAAACATTCAGATCACAGCGGTTTTTGCGTATTCAGATCAAATGTGGCGGAATTCAATGTCGCCGGTTTCGCCGTTCATGCTGTCCACAATGGCCAGGGACTCCAGATGAATGCCCTTCTGGCGGAACCGATCACCGGCCCCCTGGAAGCCCTTTTCAATGGCAATGCCCACGCCTACCAGATGCGCGCCGGCCTGATTCAGGATGTCCATGAGTCCCTCCAGCGCCTTTCCGTTGGCCAGAAAGTCGTCGATGATCAGAACCCGGTCGTTGGGCCCCAGATAGCGGCGGTCTACCACCACGTCGCTGACGGTCTTGTGGGTGAAGGATTCCACCTTGGAGGTGAACACATCCTTGCCCAGATTCAGGGACTTGGACTTCTTTGCAAATACCACAGGACAGTGGAAGCTCTGGGCGGCGATGCAGGCAATGCCGATGCCAGAGGCTTCGATGGTGAGAATCTTGTTGACCCCTTCTCCGGCAAAAAGCCGCGCCCACTCCTGGCCCATCTGGCTCAGCAGATCAATGTCCATCTGGTGGTTGAGAAAACTGCTCACCTTCAAAATATTTCCGGGATAGACCTCGCCATCCTGCATAATCCGTTTTTCTAACAGTTCCATGCTTCCGCCTCCATGTTGGATGTTGTTTGTTCCAGCGTCCGCCGGGGCATATCCCAGACACGACGTATAAGACATTATAATACGCATTCCCAAAAAGCACAAGGAAAAATGTCGGAAAATCTGCTTTGCACGAAAAATCGGCGGAACCCACGGGAATTTGTGGGCTCCGCCGAAGATATTATTCCTGATTTTTGAGATAGCGCTCCACCATCTCCAGCTGCTCGGGGGTGTTGACGCCGATGATCTGGGGGCCAAGCTCCACACAGCACAGGCCGATTTTTCCGCCCCGCTGCCGCATGAGCTCCGGCACGTCGGTGAGGTAATATTCGCCCTGGGCATTGTCGTTTTTCAGAAGCTCCAGGCAGGCCAGAAGCTCCTGACAGTCGAAGGCATAAACGCCCGCGTTGAGCTCCCGAATGTTCTTCTGCTCGGGGGTGCAGTCCTTGTCCTCCACGACCCGCAGAAATTCGCCGGTTTCATCCCGGAGAATCCGGCCAAAGGGCAGATCAAGATTCGTGGTGCCGGTGAGGAATGTGCAGGGATTGCCGCTCTTTTGATGCTCCGCCAGCAGCGCCTGATAGGTCTCCTTTTTCAGCAGGGGCATATCGCCGCAGCAGACCAGAACGGTGCCGTCAAAGTCCCGGAGATAGTCTCGGGCGCACTGTACTGCATGGCCGGTGCCCAGCTGGGGATCCTGTACGGCGAAGGGATAGTCGGGGAACCGGGCCTCCACCTGCTCCCGCATATATCCGGCCACAATCACGGTGTTTTCCTTGGGGAGAAAATCCAGCGCGGAGAGGACATAATGAAGCAGGGGCTTTCCGGCAGCTTCCCGCAGGGCCTTGGGCTGATTGTGCTCGGCGGAGTGGAGCCGGGTGCCCTTTCCGGCGGCCAGAACGATGGCTTTGATGGAATCCATATCTTAACCCTCCAGACCGCTGATGATGGCGATGCCTGCGCTGGCGCCGATGCGGTCGGCACCGGCCTCGATCATCTCCATGGCTTCCTCATAGCTGTGGATGCCGCCGCTGGCCTTGACCTTCAGACCGCCTGCGGATTTCTTCATCAGGGCAACGTCCTTTGCCTTGGCACCGCCGGTGGAAAAGCCGGTGGAGGTCTTTACAAAGTCGGCACCGGCGTTTTTAGAAGCCTCGCAGGCCCGGACGATT
>ERZ1034844.405-NODE-405-length-23631-cov-15.090304_pt1 | contig 23631 bp, 19 predicted proteins | sample MGYA00520594_ERZ1034844 | MGnify/ENA primary metagenome ERZ1034844 (study PRJEB33766, sample SAMN09781733) | gut metagenome | biome: gut microbiome | host: Homo sapiens | place: Madagascar | study: EMG produced TPA metagenomics assembly of the PRJNA485056 data... | reverse complement strand
TTATATACTGCCACGGCTACGGCGACTTTAGACCAATTACTTCACTAACTTGCCATTGAATCAACAAGCTCTTTCACTAATGAAACGTAAAGGAGTCTCCGTCCTCCACGATGCAGATCATGGTCTTGCCGGTATTTAATACAACCTCATCTCCGTTGTCATCATAATACCGTGTCGCGCCATAGTCGCTGTTTTTCTCCCAGGTCACATGAATACCGCGCCCATTTGTAAAAAACCAACCGTCCTGCGTGGTGTCGTGGCACTGGAATGCGAGATATCCTTCGCCTAACTCCTGATAATAGGTATTCTGCACCAGAATATTTTTAAAGGTCAGCTGTTCTCCGGTCACAGCGTCGATATGAGGCCCGTCCGAACTGCCGGACAGATGCTGGGAACGATAATACAATCCGTCATCTTCATTAAATTCAAAATAGCAGCGCGTCAGCGGATAGCATCCCGACAGATCAATGTAAGTTGCATCCTTTGCCTTGGTGCCGTATTGCCCCAACGTATTAGGCTCTGCCTTGGTGGCAAAACGGAAATGATTCTCGTCGGACAATCCGCGGTAGCCCAGCGAATATCCCTTTTTCTCAATGACTCTGAGCAGACCATCACCGGAGGCATAGGCATTGTGGGGCATGCTGCGATCATTGCTTCGGAAAAAAGCAGCCTCATCAGTACCGGAAGTGCCATCGATATCCTGGGTATCGGTTTCTGCCATCAGTTCGTTGATGAAAAACGGTCCACCGAAATGTACAATAAAAGCATCCCATTCAAATGCCCAGTAGGCATAATAATCACGAAGACTGCGGATATTACCGATCTTATCCAGATCCTGCCAGTCCTCATACACCGCCATCATACGTGTCATGCGATTCTCTACATTGGCCTCATAGAGAATGGAAGCTTTTGACAGGCTGTATTGCGGAAGCGCAGAACTTTCATTGGGAATCATGACGGCAATCGGCCTGGTAGCGGCCACATCTGCATCCACCCATTCATTGGTAAGCCGACTGCGAACCATGCCGTCTTTTGGCGGAACAGAGTCGTCCTCGACGATGATCGTCACGGGATCCGGCAGCTTTTCGCCGGCGGAATCCGTGGAAGACGAAGGACTGTCTTCCGGCAAAATCGGACTGATGATAGTATTCGTACCTCCGGAACTTCCACATCCGGAGAGTGATACGGTGGCAGCAAGCAAAAGCGCAGCTGCGCCGGTCACAGACCACCGCTTTGATTTATGTTTCCACATTCTGGTAACCATGCCTTTCGATTAAAGTACAACACTATAAATGATCACACCGCACAAAATACCTAACAGCGCACCCATCAGAACCTGCAGGGGAGTATGTCCCACGAATTCCTTCAGCTTGTCGTGCGCGGAGATCTCGCTGCGTCCCATATCTTCGAATACCTTCAGCATCTCGTTCAGTACCTGTGCCTGAATTCCGGTCTCCCTGCGGACACCCATGGCATCATACATGACGATAATCGCCAGAATCAGAGAAATGGCGAATTCAAAACTGCCAGCACCGTACTGATAACAAACTGCTGTCACCAAAGCACACACAGTCGCCGAATGGGAACTGGGCATACCGCCGCTGCCGACCAGACGCTCGGCAACGAACCGCTTGGATACGATCAGATGGATGATCGTCTTCAATACCTGCGCCACCAACCAGCCGCAGGCTGCAGTCAGGAAAATCGTATTACTAAAAAACTCTGTAAAAAAAGTCATAAATAACCTCGTTTCTTATATGTTACATCTCATATATTTCATTTCGATGATAAAATACATAAATCCAGTATAATCCAAAAAACAGAAAAAGTACAGTATTGACCTTGAAATGATAGGGAGGAGAATAGTATAATACAATGGATACATGCACAGAACATAGATACAGATAAGCAATAAAATTTTATAGTAGTTATGATACAATGCCGGAACGGGCATGTAAAATGTGGAAAGTGAATGCACAAATTACAGTATAGAAAATACCATCGGGAATAAGGAGACTGCCAAATGAGTTTGTTGAGCGTGATCGTTCCCTGCTACAACGAGGAAGAAAGCGTTGCCTTGTTTTATCAGGAACTGACGAAGAATGATCCCTTTTTTAAGGAAAAAGATATTACACTGGAACTGCTCTATATAGATGACGGATCCAAGGACGGCACGGTACGGGAAGTGAAAAAGCTGATCGAACAGGATTCCAGAGTGCATATCATCTCTTTCTCCAGAAATTTCGGAAAAGAAGCCGCAATGTTTGCCGGACTGGAAAAGTCTAAAGGAGATTATGTGGTAATGATGGATGTGGACTTGCAGGATCCGCCTTCTCTGCTGCCGGAGATGTTCGAGTGGATCTGGCAGGGATATGATTCCGTGGCGACCCGTCGTGTGACCAGGAAGGGAGAACCCCCGATCCGCAGCTTTTTTGCCAGAAGATTCTATAAGCTGATGAAGAGAATCTCCCAGACGGAAATGATGGACGGTGCCAGAGACTATCGCCTGATGACGAGACAGATGGTGGATGCGATTTTATCCATGAGAGAATATAACCGTTTCACCAAAGGGATCTTCGGCTGGGTCGGATTTAAGACCAAGTGGCTGGAGTACGAAAATGTAGAGCGTGCCAAGGGCGAGACCAAGTGGAATTTCTGGAAATTACTGGTGTATTCGCTGGATGGCATTACCGCTTTTTCCACGGCTCCACTTTTGATTGCTTCCTTTGTGGGTGTGCTGTTCTGCGTTATCGCTTTCTTGATGATCCTATTTATTATTGTGCGTAAACTGATCTTTGGCGATCCGGTGTCCGGCTGGCCTTCTCTGGTATGTATCATCCTGATGACCAGCGGCGTGCAGTTCTTCTGCACCGGCATTTTGGGACAGTATCTGGCAAAAGCGTACATGGAAGTCAAACGACGTCCTATATATTTAGTAAAAGAAGAAATCTAGGAAAGAACGGCGGATTTCGTATAAAAAACGATTCGGTGTAATAAAATATGTCACTGAATCGTTTTTTATGTTACAAAAAGGACTAAAATGTAACATTTTTGTTTTCTTAACCATATCTTAACGTAAAAATGTCTTTTCAAAAATCGACAGCTATGTTACTATTTTTCTATCAGTCACTGTAGGGGAGCAATACTCGACAAGTATAAAGGGGGACTTGTTTTGGATATTGTAGCAGTAAAAGATTCTGAATTGGAGAGATACGTAACCAATATCATGTTGGAGATAGGGGTGCCTGCACACTTGAAGGGTTATCACTATTTACGTGATGCAATTATTTTGTCAGGGAAAGACATGGAGGTGGTAAGCAGCGTTACCAAGCTGCTGTATCCCACAATCGCGAAACATTTCAAGACCACAGATCAAAAAGTGGAACGTGCGATCAGGAACGCAATCGAAGTATCCTGGGCACGCGGAAATGTGGAGACATTCGAAAAAATCTTTGGATATTCGATAGCTTCCGGAAGGACCAGACCGACGAACAGCGAGTACATCGCCCGTATCGCCGACAACATCCGACTGGACTACAAGGCTATGTAACATAATTTAATTGATTTAGACAGGGAGATTCATCGTTTCGACGCAGTATTCTCCCCTACAGACTGATCAGAGCCGCGCACCGGAAGGGGAAGTTCCCGGGGTGCGGCTCTTTTTTATGAAAACACTTCCTGCCGGGAATAGCGGTTAAGTTTGTCTTTTTAACATTAATATGATAGTATATCTTTAAGTAATTTTATGGTAGAAAAATCATTCATAGAAAGTATAGATACTTGGGGACAGGAAAATAAAATGACTTTTCGAATATCAGATATTTTGATCGGGGGGAGCCTGGTCATCATCGGGTTTGCGGAAATCGCCCATCTGGCAGGCTGCCTGTCAGGGTGGTCTTTTTTGAGTGTAACGGATCTGCTGCTGGCGGAAACTGTGATCGTGGCGCTTGCGGCATGCGTGGCAAAATGGATATGCACGCGCAGCGCAAAAAAAGCGGCGGGAATGAAATGCAATGAGATGCGGTCGAAGTTATCGGAAAATGGAACAGAATCCGGGGATGTGCAAAACGATACGGAGAAAAAAACAACATGGATGTTGAACGGCATACTTGCCTTCCTGATACTGTTGCAGCTCTTGCGGATCGCAACCGGTGACAGGGCATGGCTGACCGGCGATATGACATTGGAGACGGTGAATACCTTCCTTAAGGAAAATGCAATTTACAGCGTGAATCCGTTGACCGGTGGGGCGTATGCCGCAGGGATGTCCTTCCGACTGAAGCTATTGTGCCTGCCGACATTATACGGCGCAATCAGCCGCTTTAGCGGTATTGCACCAAAGATCGTGGTATATCGGCTGATTCCCTGCATTACCCTGCTCCTTGGATATTTCGCCTATGGCAGACTGGGAAAAGCGATTTTCAAAGGAGATTCCCTAAAAATCCGGACATTTTTGCTGGTGGTGGGAATACTGTTTTGTACAGGAGCCTATATGCCGGGCGTGGACGGCTTTGATTTGTTTTACGGTGGATTCCGCGGCGTGACGATTCGGGCGATTGTGCTGATTCCGTACCTGATCGCCTGCCTGATGGACAGAAAATATTTCGGCGTACTTCTCTGCATTCTGGCGGAAGACTGCATGGTCTGGACTTTGTATGGCGCAGGGGTATGCCTGCTGATCACAGTGGCGTGGATGGTATTGCAGAAATTGATGCAGATATTTGTGCGAAAGCTGCCGGCAGGAAAAGTGACAACAGATGAAGCAACGACAGATGTATCAGCAGAGAAAATGCCGGCAGACAAAGTAGAAAACTCTGACAGACAGCACGGAGAGGAGGACACAGAATGAAGACACTTCTGCAGTCCGCTCTGACCGGCTGGACGACTTACACGCAACAGGGAAAATTCGTGGCATTGCTACTGGTGGCAATCGTGTATCTGGGCCGGCGCTTGCTGGCGAAAAACGGGGATAAGGCTACAGCATCCGCGATAAAAGACAATCCTAAATTAACCGGTTTATATATTTATGCGATACTGATCACTGTAGGCTGTATCTTCCCTGTGACGGCACTGATCCTCATGAAATATCAGACCGCGTTCTATTCTTATGTATGGATCTGGGCGGCAGTACCGCAGACAGCGCTGATCGCCTGGGCCGGTACGGAATTTTTGTGTGATTTGTGGAAAAACGTGGACGGTACAACAAACGAAATCGGCAGCAAAAGCCCACAACACAAAAGTAAAGTATGGCATAGTGGGAAAATGAGGACAAACAGGATATTGTGTAATAGCATAGTCACGTTGCTTCTTCTGGGAATCGTTTTTTTGAGCGGTAATCCGGTATCGGACACAGCACAGACGCAGACGATACAGATTCCCATTCCGGTATTGGAGAAACAACTGCAGCACAAACAGGAACCTTCCGCATGGGAAATGCTGGAAATGCTGTCTGTCTATCATGATATGGAAAATAATAAGACGGAAAAGGACGATGCGAATAATACGGCAAAAGGCACTCAGGATTACACGATCTGGGCACCGAAAGAGGTGATGGCAGCTACCAGAGCATTCAGCGCACACATCCGTCCGGTATATGGCAGAAGTATCTGGGATGCTTCCCTGGGAAGCTATTCTTTTGATACGTATGCTACGTGGCAGGAAGACCTGTATCTGTGGATGAGCAATTTAGAGGACACCGGAGAGACAGAATACCTGCGCACGGATGAAGTGACGCAGACGCCTGGAACGACAGAAACAGCCGTAGAATCGGAGGGCAGGCGGATTGATTTTGCTGTATGCCTTGACAGCGCACGGACAGCCGGAGTAGACTACATCTTATTGCCGGGAGATCTGTCTGAGGAGACGCTTACGGAACTTGGCGAGGCAGCAGGCACCAAGCTGCAGGCGATCGGAGCATATTATCTGATTGTGCTTTTGTAGGTTGCCATTGCGTATCGTACGGGAATTACGGTGCCTGAAAATTATGCAATTTGTGCGGATATATGCAATTTTGCGCATTCTATGAATGGCGAAAACGACTGCAATATGTGCTTATAACGAGTGCTTATAACGAACGCATACCACGAGTGCACATAATGATTTATGAATAAGTAAGATAGCTTAGAAATATAAGGAAGAAACAATGGAACAGGATCTGATCAGTATCGTGATACCGGTATACCGGGCAGAACAATATATCGAAGAGACCATGGATTGTGTGCGTGCGCAGACCTATCCACACTGGGAGCTGCTTCTGGTGGAGGATTGCGGCCCGGATCGCAGCAGGGAAGTGATCGAGGAGTATATCAAAAGAACCGGCGATGACAGGATCCGTCTGCTGACCCACCCTACGAATCTGGGTGCGGCGAGAGCGAGGAATCTGGGCGTGAATGAGGCAAAGGGCCGGTATCTGGCCTATCTGGATGCGGATGACCTCTGGACACCGGACAAGCTGGAAAAAGAGCTTGCCTTCTTAAAAGAAAAACAGGCTGCTTTTGTGTTCACCGGTTATGAATTCGCCGATGAGAACGGTAAGGGAACCGGTAAGATCGTCCGCGTACCGGAGACAATCACTTACAAAGAAGCTCTGAAAAATACGACGATCTTCACCAGTACAGTCATGTTTGACATGGAAAAACTGCCCAAAGAGCAGCTGCAGATGCCACTGATCAAGAGCGAGGACACGGCGCTGTGGTGGAAAATACTGCGGCAAGGTACTGTGGCTTGTGGTTTGAATGAAAATTTGGTAAAATATCGGAGAGCAGGGAAATCCCTGTCATCCAATAAACTGGAAGCTTTGCGCAGAATCTGGAATCTGTACCGCAAAGCGGAAGGCATGTCGATACCGGCCAGTGCGATGCATTTTTGCTTCTGGGCAGTAAATGCGGTAAAACGCAGAGTATAGGAAGTATAGAAGCAGGAGGAGTTTGTCTTGGATACAAACGGCAATTATTATGTGAACAGACTGCGCAAGAGGGAATCCTTTAAGCGCTTGATCAATATAGGACTTTCGGCAATCTGCCTGTTTTTGGAAATCGCAATTTTTGCGTATATGTGGCAGTTTTATTTCCAGTTTGCACTGGTAGATCCGCTGCAGAAAATCTGGTATCGTGGTTTCCTGTTGGAAAACGGCATCTACAGCGCGATTTTGATCTTTTTTTCTGTGACCTACGGTGGCATGCGCCTGGGGTATATGAAAAATTCGGAGATCATCTTTTCCCAGGTGTTTGCAACCCTGATGGCGGATGTGCTGATCTACGCGGAATTGTGTATGATGGCGCGCAGCATCTTCCCTCCGAAGATGTTCCTTGTGATGGTGGTGATGCAGATCGTAGCGGTGATCATCTATGCAAACATTGCCAACAAGATCTACCGGACGGCATTTCCGCCCAGAGAGCTTTTGCTGATCCACGGGGATCGTCCGATTCAGGATATTGTCAATAAGTTTGAGAGCCGTAAGGATAAATACAAGATCACCAAATGCGAGAACATCCACAAAGGTGTTACCGAGCTGTGCTGGGAGATCCTGGACGATTATAAAAATGGTGTGATCACGGCTGTGGTAATCTGGGATATTAATGAGAAGGATCGCAACACGATTCTGAAATTCTGCTATGCCAGATCCATCAGAGTCTATGTCATGCCAAAAATATCAGATGTTATTTTGGTGGGATCCGAGGAACTGCATGTATTTGATACACCGATTTTGCTGACCAGAGAGTATTCCCTGAGCATGGAGCAGCGGTTTATCAAGAGATCGATAGATGTCATCTGTTCGTTGATTTTACTGGTGATTACATCACCGCTGATGCTTTTGACCGCACTTGCCATCAAACTGTATGACGGCGGTCCGGTGCTGTACAAGCAGGTACGATGCACGATCGGGCAGAAGAAATTCTATATCATGAAGTTCCGCAGTATGCGCACCGACGCGGAAAAAGACGGTGTGGCGAGACTGGCGCAGAAGGGAGACAAACGTATCACTCCCGTGGGCAAGGTAATCCGGAAATGCCGTCTGGACGAGCTGCCCCAGTTACTCAATATTCTCCGCGGAGACATGTCTTTCATCGGCCCCAGACCGGAGAGACCGGAGATCATTGCACAGTACATGGAAGTTATGCCGGAGTTCGCTTTTCGTATGAAAGTAAAAGCAGGCCTGGCGGGATTTGCCCAGGTATACGGCAAATACAATACTTCTCCGTATGATAAATTAAAACTGGATCTGACTTATATCGAGAATTATTCTGTATGGCTCGATCTGAAACTGATGCTTCTGACGCTGAAAGTACTGTTCTGGCCGGACAGCACCGAAGGCGTGGAGAGCGAACAGGTAACGGCGTTCAAGGCAGAGTACGACGGCCGTGCCGAGAAGGAAGACTAACCGGAGGTAGACGTGTGGAAGTAAGCTATGGTAAGGATGCTTTTGATCTGCGGCTGACGGTGCTTCGCCTGTGCCGCAATCTATGGAAAATACTGGCCGTGACAATAGTGGGTACATTACTGTCCGGCGGCGGTTATTATGTCAAAAACGTGTTGCTGCAGCCCGACCCCGGGTATGCGGCTTCTTCCACTTATAAGGTAGAATATAAAGAGAACCCGAATGCGGCCGGCGCTTACTATATTAACGAGGCTACCTGGAACAGCCTGCTCCATACGGGAGAGTTCCTGGATGGTGTGGAAAGGCATCTGCAGGAGGCGGCAGCGCAGGGAGATGCGAACGCTTCGGAACTGCTTGCGATGACCAGAGAGCAGTGGATCTGTGCCCTGTCGGCGGCACTGCCTTCGGATTTCAGTATCCCGGTGACGAAAGCTTCGACGCAGAAACCGGAGACCAGTATCACACTGGCACATGCTGTGGAAGAAACGATGTGCAATGAATTCGCAGAGACCATCGTAGAAATCGAACGGATCAAGGTGCTGGATCACGGGGACACTGCGGAAGCGGTAGTGCCGGATGTACGTCCGGTGAGGGCGGTCATTCTGGCAGCAGTTCTTTCCCTGTTTTTCGCAGTAGTGATCTTCCTGCTGTGGGAGATCTCGCAGGATAGTATCTGGCTGCCGGCCACTTTACGCAGAAGATATGGACTGGTGAACCTCGGAACTGTGGAAAGTGCAGGGTTTGCGGAAAATGTGAAATATGTGCTGGAGAAGGCGTTACAGAATGTAAATAAATCCAATCCAATCATTGCAAATATAGAAAACACAGGAAGTCCGGAAGCAACTACGGAGTGCGCAATTAGGGATAAGAATACGCTCAGAGTAGCGGTCTGTGGCGCACTGGCAGAGGTTGATCCGCAGGAAGTCGTAGCGAAACTACAGACATTGCAGAAGAAATCCCTGGATGCTTCTGCCACCTACATTGCGGTTCCTTGTCCCCTTCTCAGTCCGGAAAGCGCAGAAGTACTGCGCAGCGCGGATGCCGTGCTGCTGGCAGTGCCTGCCGGAGCACATGCAGGCAGACAGCTCGAAGCGGTACTGGAATACCTGGCAACACAGGAATGCAGCGTGGACGGTGCACTCTTGTGGAATGCGGATGAACGACTGATCCGAAGTTATTATTTTCTTAAGCAAGGAGAGCAGGCATGAAAGTAGAAGTACTGGCATCGGTAATGAATGCTTCCCTTCCGGAAACCGTACAACATATGAACCTGCAGTCCGATGCGGTGATCATCAATCAATGCGACAGACTCGGGCAGGAGGAAATGCAGATATCCCAGAAAAACGGAGAGACACGAACGATCCGTTTCTATAGTTTCCCGGAGCGTGGCATTGGCAAAAGCCGGAATGAAGCCATCCTTCGGGCGAGAGGGGACATCTGCCTTTTTTCGGATGCAGATATCGTATACGAGGACGGATACGAAGCGGCGATTCTGGCAGAATTTGAGAAAAATCCGCAGGCAGACATGATCATTTTCAATATTGAAGTCGAGGAAGCACGGCGTACCTATCACATTACGGAGCGAAAACGGGTTCGTTGGCATAATTGCGGCCGCTACGGCGCAGTCAGTTTTGCCGTGCGGAAGGAGAGTCTGTTAGCCTCCGGAATCACTTATTCCCTGTTGTTTGGCGGCGGTGCCAAATACAGCAACGGCGAGGACAGCCTGTTCCTGACAGAATTCATCCAAAAAGGATATAAAGTCTACACGGCGCCGGTGACCATCGGCAGAGAGGAAGCCGGGGAATCCACCTGGTTCCAAGGCTATAATGAGAAATTCTTCCATGACAGAGGCGTGTTGTACCACTATCTGTACGGCCGTTTGGAATGGCCACTGGCACTGCGCTTCCTATATGCACATCGTGGAACCTTATGCACTGACGTGTCCCTGAAACAGGCAAAACAATGGATGCGCGACGGCATCCGTGAAGCGAAATGCCGTTAGCCGGAAGCACGATTGTGCTGAAGTGTTTTCCACTATTTTTGCTGTTTTAGGGCATTTTTCAGGAATTCTGAATATAAGAGAATAGAAGAAAAAGAGCAAAATTGTAAAGAGTAGAGAAGAAACTAAAAAGAAGCCAATAGAATCAAAAGGCTTAATAAGATCGAAAAAGAAATCGAAAAATAACAAAATTGGAAAAGAATCAGAAAGGAGGAGACAAAGCATGGAGAGCAGCGCCCTGGTATATATCATATTGACAGCTATTGTGGTTGCGTTCGGATGGCTGGTGCGTAACGGTGACTATGTGGCCGTGCGTCTGTCCGGCAGGAAGAATCAGTTACTGCCCGCGACAGCATCTGTGTCAACCGGCTGCGACAGGCAGTGGGCGTGCAATCATGTCGCAGAATTTGCCATCTTTGCCCTCCTGTCCGGCGTCTCCGCCTGCCGTATCGCCGTGGGCGGCGATTACTGGGTCTACTGGCTGAAATTCCAGCTGATCGATCAGGGGAGACACGTCTCCTATGAAAAAGGCTTCGTGTGGCTGGTAAAATTCTTCCATCTGATCTTCGGTGAGGGCTCGTATCTCCCGATTTTCGGCTTCTTTTCTCTGATCACGGTATTTTTCTTCCTGAAGGCACTGCATGATCAGGCGGACTGGTATGTATTTTCCCTGTTCCTGCTGATGACGCAGGGATTTTACTTTAACAGTATGAATTCGGTGCGATACTATTTCGCGCTGGCACTGGCAATGTATGCACAGAAATATGTACTGCGTGGAGAATACGGGAAATTCATTCTCTGGGTATTGCTCGGATGTACGATTCACAAATCCATTTTGCTGGTGATTCCGGCGTATATTGTTGTAGATCTGCTGTCGCGCGTACACCTGAAAAAATGGCATTATGCGTTGGGCGGCATACTGGTATTGTCCCTGATCTTCGGACAGGATCTCTACCGGAGCATCATTTTCAAGTTCTACCCGTATTACAAAGACTCCATGTTTGACAACGGACAGCTGTCCTATGTGAATATCGCGAAATGCCTTGCTGTGATGGTCTTGTGCCTGATTTTTTGGAAGGACAGTATCCGGGATAACCGCAGAAACCGGTACTATTTCTACCTGAATCTGGCAGGACTGCTGCTGTATGCCTGCGGTTCCTTCATTCCGGAGGTGTCCCGTGTGGCATATTATTTGATCCAGTCACAGATTTTCCTGATTCCCTGTGTCCTGAAGGATGCGAAAAAAGGGTGGTTCCGGAACCTGTGTATCGTGGGTGTTGCCGCAGCGTATTTGGTGTATTTTGGGATGCTGCTCAGGGGGATGTATGATGTGGAGATCAGATTGCTGCCTTACCTGAATTGGATATTTAATTGATGTCAGGGTGCTATGTGCCAGTGGCATATGTTTAGCAGGGACCGAAGCGGAGAAGTGGGAGTGCGTAGCGCGAAGCAATCCGCAGGCATCAAAGTCGGGGACTTTAGACCCGACATCATTTCATTAAAAGAGGATTTCATTTATGAGAGTACTGTGGGTCTGCAATATTATGCTCCCGGTGATTGCCGAGGCATTGCATAGAGAAGCTTCCAATAAGGAAGGCTGGCTGTCCGGACTGTTAGCGCAGGTGGCGGCAGAGGACGACAGCAATATCGAACTGGCGGTCGCATTCCCGGTACCGATGGATGACACGGAAATTCCCTGGAAATTCTGTGTGGAGTTGTCAGGAGGGAACAGAGACACAGAAGGAATCAACGGGGCAGTCGGGGCGACATTGTTCTCAGAAGGGCAAAAACAGGAAAGGCTAACACAGGAAAAACTAACACAGGAAAAACTAACACAGACAGAACAGAAATGCAGAACAGCCAGTGCGAAGAAAACGTTGCAACGAGAAACGGATCGATACAATATCACGTGTTACGGTTTCCACGAAGATACCATTCACGCAGACCGCTATCAGCCGGCACTGGAGCCGGAACTGCAGAAGATCACAGAGGACTTTCAGCCGGATGTGGTCCACTGTTTTGGTACAGAATATCCGCATACACTGGCAGTCTGCAAGACGTATCCTCACAAGGGCAGGATCCTGCTGGGGATTCAGGGAATCTGCACCCTGTGTGCCGAAGCGTATTTTGCAGATATGCCGGAGGAGGAGATTCGCAAAGTTACTTTCCGCGATCTGGTAAAACGGGATACCCTGCGTAACCAGCAGGAGAAATTCGTGCGGCGCGGTGTGATGGAGCGTGAAGCCGTCAGTCTGGCAGGCAATATCACCGGCAGAACCGCCTGGGACAAAAAGGTCACCGGTGGTTGGAACCCTGCGGCAAATTACTATTCCATGAATGAAACTTTGCGTGCAGGCTTCTACGAGGGCACATGGAAGCCGGAGACCTGCAAACCGCATTCCATCTTCGTCAGTCAGGGGGATTATCCCCTGAAAGGGTTGCATTATCTGCTAAAGGCGCTGCCACAGATACGGGCACAATTCCCTGACGTACAGGTGTATGTCGCCGGAAATGATCTGACAGCATATCAGACATGGAAGCAGAAACTGAAAATATCGGCATACGGGCGTTACCTGCGGAGGCTCATCCGGGAGGGACAGCTCGAAGACAGCGTACATTTCCTGGGAAAACTGACAGCAGAACAAATGAAGGAGCGGTTTATAAAGAGTCATCTCTTCCTGTGCTGTTCTTCTCTGGAAAACTCGCCGAATTCTCTGGGAGAAGCGATGCTCCTTGGCGTGCCCTGCGTCAGCACGGAAGTCGGAGGAATTCCCAGCCTGTTTACCGGCGGAACCGACGGATTGTGGTGTGCCGGTCACAAACTTGCTTCCGAAGATAAAAATAACGCATGCAATTCAAATACGGAAATGAATGTAGAATTGGAAAATATTGTAAATTCCTTGACAAAATCCGTTATCGAAATGTGGAGTAATCCGGAGAAACTGTTGGAATACTCAAAAAATGCAAGAGAACATGCAAGAAAAACCCACGATAAAGAGAAAAATTTTGCAAAATTGCAGGAAATTTATGCAAAGATAGCGAAAAGCACGTCAGGCACAGAAAACAATGGAAATGCGGAAGACGATGTAGATACAAAAAATACAGGAAATGCCAGAAATACAGAAAATGCTAGAAAAACAGGAAATACAAGAAATACAAGAAATACAAGAAATATAGAAGGGGTGGTGACGGACAAATGACAGATCACTATCGCATGATATTTGTATCCAACTACTTTAATCATCACCAGCAACCTTTCTGCGATGCACTGTATGAGCTGCTGGACGGAAGCTTCCTATTCCTTCAGACCCAACCCATGGAAGAGGAACGGGTGAAGATGGGGTGGCAGGTCGAGGAGAGACCGTATGTGTCGGGATTGCACCGGACGGAGGCAGATACCATCAGTGATACAGATACAAAATCGAATTTTAGTGTTGCTACCAGTGACGAAGCGTTACGGCTGCTCATGGAAGCCGACGTCGTGATCTTCGGCGGATGCGATGACGAGAGTTATATCCATGGGCGCCTGACAGCCGGAAAGCCGGTGTTCCGTTACAATGAAAGAATGTATAAGGACGGTCAGTGGAAAGCCGTTTCCCCCAGAGGGCTGATGCAGAAGTACAAAGATCACACCAGATACCGCAAAGCGCCGGTATATTTCCTGTGTGCCGGAGCGTATGTGCCCTGCGATTACGCAATCATCCATGCTTATCCGGATAAAATGCTGCGTTTCGGTTATTTCCCGGAGACCAGAGCTTATGATGCCGGACAGCCTTTCGACCGCAAAAAGCCGGGCAGTATCCTGTGGGCGGCGCGTATGATCGACTGGAAGCATCCGGAACTGGCAGTGAAGACGGCAGCCTATCTGAAAAAAAGCCTGCTGGAGTTTCATATCAATATCATCGGCGGCGGAGAAATGGAAGAGGAGATGCGCCGGCTGGCACAGGAACTGGGCGTGACGGACGAAGTGACTTTTTTAGGTTACCGCAGCCCGGAAGAAGTGCGCAATGCGATGGAAGAGTCCCAGATCTATCTCGTCACCAGTGACCGCAAGGAAGGCTGGGGCGCGGTGGTCAATGAGGCCATGAACAGCGGCTGTGCCGTCGTGGCGGATCACATGACCGGCGCGGCACCTTACCTGATCCGTCAGCGAGAGAACGGTGTGATGTATCGCGATGGCTGCGAGGAACAACTTTTCCGGACGGTAGAGGAGCTGTTGAAGAATCCGGAAGAATGCAGGAGACTGGGAGAGGCGGCACAGCGCACCGTGGCAACGGAATGGAATGCGCAAACTGCCGCAGAACGACTGGTGAAATTGTGCGGAGAAATGCAGTTTTTCAAGGTAAATGAGTCGCCGGAAGCCGCGGCACCGGCATTGCCACAGTTATGGGATGATGGTCCCTGCTCTCCGGCACCGGTAATCCCGGAGAGACGGATGTATTCTGTGTGTATGCAAGTTGATACATGATTCCTTACAGAAAATCATGTATTTGTTTATCGAAAGAATAAATTCACATTGTAAGGTCTGCTGAATGACAGAAATATTTATGGGATTTTTATTGGATTATATAGGAGTTAGAAAGAAAACTATAAAATTTTGCATAAAGAAAAGAGGAACCCCGTGAGTAACGAAGCCAATACCCCCCTGATCAGCATCATCGTGCCGGTCTACAATATCATACCGTACCTGCCCCGGTGCGTGGAAAGCTTGCAGAGACAGACTTACCGCAATCTGGAGATCCTGCTGATCGATGACGGCTCCACCGACGATACCCCTGCACTGTGTGACAGACTGGCGGAGAGCGATGAGCGGATCCGGGTATTCCATAAAGAGAACGGTGGTCCTTCCTCCGCCCGTAATTTCGGTCTGTCGCAGGCGCAGGGAGATTACGTCGGCTTCGTGGACAGCGACGACTATGTAGATGCCGATATGTACGAACGCCTGTACCGGGCAATTGCCGAGACCGGCATGCCGATCGCCCAGGTAGGCAGAGATGAGATCGACAAAGACGGCAACATCCTGCCGAATATCTGCGAACCTGTTTCTAAGCAGCAGATCATTCCGGCGCAGGATTTTATGAAAGAACTGCTCATGCACAGAGGAGACTGCTCTTTTTGTACCAAACTGCTCAGGAAAGACTTGTTCCGGGTAGAAAACTTCCCGGAGGGTGCGCTCAATGAGGATTTCCATTTGCTAGTGAAGATGCTGACGCACAGCAGTGACGGCAGTAACTGTGGTGACGATACCCCAGAGGCTACCGCAGTCCCCGGCATCGTATGCATCCCGGGACAGGCTTACCACGTATTTTACCGCCCGGACAGCAATACCCGGGACAAGAACCGTTTCTCCCGTGTGTTCGCGGACAATATTGACAACGCTGATATGGTACTTGATCTGGTACAGCACACCTGGCCGGAGCAAACGGAATTAGCACAGATTGCGTTCCGTTTCGGCATTTTCCAACGACTGGACTATATGCTGCACATCCCCATCGCACAGATGACGGCAGACAATACCTTTTATCGAAACGTGGTAAAAAGTCTGCGGCAGGGATGGTGGCGAGCGATGAGAAACCCGTATTTGACGAAAAAGAACAAGTGTTATCATACATTATTTGCCATTGCACCCAGGGGAATCCGGGTGCTGCACAGAAAAATCAAACGGATAGAAAACAACTAGGGACCATCCGGGGATGCTGGGTGGAGAGTAACGGTTGTGTAAAAGTACTTATGAAGAAGGGATACAGAACAGAAAATGAAACTGACAGAGAAATGGAACGCAAAACTGACAGAACGCAACAAACTAATGCTGATCAACATTGTATGCATACTGGCACTGGCGGTGATCCTGTGGCCGCTTTTGATAATCGCAAAATACGATTATCCGTCAGCGGACGACTGGTCGTTTGGCGTAAATATGTATCGGGCAATGCAGGCGGGAGAAGGACTGCGTGGCGTATTCCACGCTATTTATCAGACACTGTCGCAGAATGCGTGGGAAGCCAGGTTCTCGATTCTGATTCTGTCAGCGTTACAGCCGGCGGCATTCGGAGAACATTTTTACCGTATTACCCCGTATCTGATGATTGGCTCCGTCGTATTTTCCCAGTTGTTGTTTCTCGGAGAATGTATCAAGGATCCGAAGAAGGAGAACAGATGGCTCCTTCTGCCCATTGGGATTCCGGTGGCGATGCTCCAAGTCCTTTATTGTCCCTGTCCGGAGGAAAGCTTTTATTGGTACAACGGATCTGTGAACTATACTTTTGTGTATAGCCTGTCACTGATTTTGCTGACACTGTATTTCGAAATCGGTATTCGCGAGATTGGCAAAGCTAAGAGGATTTTGTTTACGGTTCTGGCATGCCTGCTCGCAATCTTGATCGGCGGCAATAATTTTGCAACCAGTGTATCTACCATGTGCCTGCTTCTGTGCCTGCAGATCGTTTTCCTCATCTGCCGCAAGGATGCATTTCGCAGAACCTGGCTCATAACATTACTGGAGACCCTCAGCGTAATAAAATGCGTCACTTCTCCGCTGACAGCGACCAGGCTGAACGGCAATTTCGGCGGCAGTGTGGCGAATACACCGATCATGGCGATCCTGTTGTCCTTCGAGAGAACCTTTTTAAATATTATCAGTTGGACGAACCTTAAAACGTTGCTTGTACTGTTACTGATCCTTCCTTTCCTATGGAAGGCGGTGAGAAAAATGCAGTACACGTTCCGCCTGCCCGGCCTGTTCACAGCACTTTCCTTTGGCGTGTATGCTTCCCAGGCGACGGCTACAATCTATGTCGACGGCACCATGGGCGGCGGCAGACAGGGGGCAATCCTCTGGTATTTCTATGTGCTGTGGATGGTAGCGAACGTGATGTATTGGTGCGGTTGGATCGCAAAGTGTGATACGATAGTCAAAAAAGCGGAGAAAACTGAAAAATACCTCCTGCGTTACTGCACCGTAACCGGAATCCTTCTGGCGGCAGCAGTCCTCTTCGGAAACGTACAGAGCACTACCAGCTACCGTGCGTACCGCATGTGGAGAAACGGCTGGGCACAGGCCTACGGTGCCGGCTGGGAGGAACGCCTGAAGGTATTGAAAGATGATTCCGTGAAAAATCCGGTATTTACGCCGTTGAATTATGTGGAACTGCTTATGTATACGGATCTTCAGCCGGAAGGTGGGTATACCTGGGTCAATGGTGCCTGCGCAGAATATTATGGCAAAGAATCTGTGACAGTGGTCGCACCGGGGCAGTCACAATAAAAGCTTGTACTTATAGGCAAAATTGATTAAAATAAGGTTGCGGCAATGATTAAGAAAAAAATAACGAAGAGGTTAGAATATATGGAACTTACAATAAAGGGGAAGACAGTTCCTGTCTGGAGTAAAAAAAGAATACTATACACGATCTGTTTTTTCCTGTTCTGTCTGATCGATCAGCGAACCAAAACGGGATCCGGTAAGGACGGTGCCATTGAAGTCTTTCGCAATCTGACCGGTGTGGTGATGGCGCTCATTATCTTCTCACATTACAAATGGGAAGAAATCGCGCCCCGTAAGCTGCCATATCTGCTCTGGACAGTGATTGGTGTGGCAGTGGGCGCAGTATATGTGATACTGGGACAGCCGTTACAGTATTTTGCGAATGGCCGTTTCGTAGCGGCACTGGACGTTTTGCTGTTTGGCTACATTCTGATTCATACTTTTATCAGTGTTGTCATAGACAAAAAGCGTCCGAAAATTGATAAAAAGCTCATGAGTCTTTGGGCAATAATGATGCTTCTGATGATTTTCTCCAGAAGTGATTATATCTGGCCGTTTTGCTATTTTGTGATGTTTGGATGCTTTTATCTGACCGATTTTACAAAAGAAGAGCGAGAAGATCTGTTTCAGGGAGGATTAAATGGCATCATCCTGTCATTGTTTGCTTTTCAGGGATATTGCTGTATCTTCCGACCGTATGATCTTGTCCGATATACGGGTATTTATAACAATTCGAATATTAATGCATTATACTATGTTGTTGTCCTGGTAGCAATATTTACCAAGATTCTCTATGTAACCGGCAAACAGGCACATAAGTGTTGGAGAATCTTTTACTGGCTGGGAGCCGGAGTTGTGTACGCTTTTTTGTTTATGACAATCGGGCGTACCGCATGGCTGGTTTCTTTGTTATTGGGGCTGATCTTTCTGGCATTTTATTGTGGGAGACATCATTTAAAAAAATTTATCACGAGTGGGTTGACATTGCTGCTATGTTTTCTGTTGATGTTCCCGGTGACCTTTGGATTGACCAGATATCTGCCACCGGTATTCCATCATCCCGTGTGGTTCTGGGGAGAATGGAGCGAACAGAGAGTGCATTCCTGGGATCCCTGGAATTCAGAAAAATATGTGGACATCGATGAGGTGATTAAAAATGCTGTGGGAAGGACGACGGAGATCACCGATAAGCTATTGGGGGAGTCCCCGTTTGTATTGCATGCAGTGGCACAGGAATCCTTGAAAGAAGAACCGGTTTTAAAGACAGAAGCAGAATATTATTCGGCGCTTCTGGTGAGAAAGACAATCTATACCCATTATCTGTCAGAATTAAACTTGTGGGGACATACCCGGGATGACCAGGGATTTCAGCTTGGACCGTATTACTGGGTGGGACATGCACACAATATTTTCCTGCAGTATGCAACAGACTTCGGCGTGCCTATGGCGATTGTGTTTCTGGTACTGATAATTGCTGCCTGCGCAAAACTGTTGAAGGAGAGCAGAAACAGCAAAAATGTTGCAGCAATGTCCGCATTCCTGTTCCTGCTGATTCCCGTGACCTTCGGTATGCTGGAGTACTCCTGGGGCGTGAGCAGCCTGACGATCACCATGATGTTCCTCGCATGGAGAAAGGCAATCTGTGATGGAGAATAAATACAATTCAAGAGTTCCGCTGCAGCGGATCGCGGCACTGGTGATCATGGACATGATGTCCATTTTACTGGTGTCGTTTGCAGCGTTATATATCCGATACGATTTTTCGTTTCAGGACATTGATCCTATGTTTTTCAAACATTGTGAGAATCTCCTGATTCCGAATATTATAGGCACCCTTTTCTTTTTCGTCCTGTGGAAGCTGTATCGCAGCGTCTGGCGTTATGCCAGTGCCAACGAACTGGTCAATATCGTAGGTGCCACTGCCTGTGCATCTATAGCACAGTTTATCTATTGTAAGTTCACAGACAACCGGATGCCACGCAGCTATTCGGTATTGTATTTCTTCCTGCTGACACTGGCAATCAGCTGTATCCGTTTCGGGTACCGGATCCTGCGCATTATCAACAACAAGCGCCTGAATCTGGTAGGAAGGGATCACTGTGCCAATGTCATGATCATCGGTGCCGGCGCCGGAGGAGACATGATCCTCAAAGAGATCGAGAACAGCCGCTACTTAAGCATGCGTGCCAAATGTATCATCGACGATCAGCCGGGCTGCCATGGCAAACTGATGCGTGGTGTGCCAATCGTAGGCGGGCGGGAAAGCATTCTGGATGCCGTAGGGCAGTACAGCATTGATGAAATCATTTTTGCCATTCCCTCTGCCAGTGTACAGACGAGAAAAGAGATCCTGGACATCTGTAAAGAGTCCGGCTGTAAATTGCGTACCATCCCCGGTACTTACCAGCTCATCAACGGAGATGTCTCCGTATCCAATCTGAAAGAAGTGGATATCGAAGACCTGTTGGGCAGAGAACCGATCCGGATCAATACCGAAGAAGTGCTGGATCACGTCAGCGGCAAAGTCATCCTCGTCACCGGAGGCGGCGGCTCCATCGGCAGTGAACTGTGCCGGCAGATCGCGGCACACCATCCGAAACAGCTGATTATCCTGGATATCTATGAAAATAATGCTTATGATATCCAACAGGAGCTGCTTCGCAAGTATCCGGAACTGAATCTTGCGGTGCTCATCGCTTCTGTGAGAAATGAAGAGCGCATCGACAGCATCTTCGAGACTTATCGCCCTAACATCGTATATCATGCGGCAGCGCATAAACACGTTCCCCTGATGGAGGACAGCCCTCACGAGGCGATTAAAAATAACGTATTCGGCACCTATAAGGTGGCACAGGCGGCAGACCGCTACGGTACCGACAAGTTCGTCCTGATCTCTACAGACAAAGCGGTGAATCCCACGAATATCATGGGCGCGTCCAAGCGCCTGTGCGAGATGCTGATCCAGACCATGAACTGCAGTTCCCGTACGAATTACGTAGCCGTCCGGTTCGGTAATGTACTGGGCAGTAACGGCAGCGTGATTCCGCTGTTTAAAAAACAGATTGCCGAAGGCGGTCCCGTGACAGTTACTCATCCGGACATCATCCGCTATTTCATGACGATTCCGGAGGCGGTATCTCTGGTACTGCAGGCAGGTGCCTATGCGAAAGGCGGCGAGATCTTCGTCCTGGATATGGGAGAACCTGTGAAGATCCTCGATCTGGCGACGAACCTGATCAAGCTGTCCGGTTACCGCGTCGGAGAAGATATTGAGATCAAATTCACCGGCCTGCGTCCCGGAGAAAAGATGTACGAAGAGCTTCTCATGAATGAAGAGGGCTTGAAGGAAACCGCGAACAAGATGATTTTCATCGGTAAACCGATCGAATTCGACGAAGAACAGTTCCGGGAGCAGTTGAAGGAACTGGAACAGGCTGCTGTGGATGAGACTTCGGATATCCGTGCGGAAGTGGAGAAGATCGTACCGACCTACCATCCGGTGTAGAGGATAAACGTAATGGGCAAACGTAAACGTAATCCGACAAGTCCAAAACAGTGATAAGTGATATGATAAGCGATATAGGAAAAGACAGAACAGTACGAAGCATTGAGCAATATGATAATTGACGAAATAAAAAGAAACGGATACGAGGGAGAAGCATTATGACCACAGCCACACAGACTGACAAGCACATACGCAGATACACACCGCTTAAGAGGACGCTGGACATCCTCTTGAGCGGCATAGGCATCCTTGTGCTGTCACCGATGCTCCTGATCCTGTGTATTGCCATCAAACTGGATTCCCCCGGACCGGTTCTCTTCAGACAAAAGCGTGTGGGCATCCACAAGACGCATTTCCAGATCTACAAATTCCGTACCATGCGCACGGATACCCCGAAGGATATGCCGACACACATGCTGAACAATCCGGAACAATACATTACACATACCGGCAGATTTTTACGTAAGACCAGTCTGGATGAACTTCCGCAGATCTTCAATATCTTCAAGGGAGATATGAGCATCGTGGGTCCCCGTCCGGCACTGTGGAACCAATATGACCTGATCGCGGAACGTGATAAATACGGTGCCAATGATATCCTCCCCGGGCTGACCGGCTGGGCACAGATCAACGGCAGAGACGAACTGGAGATTCCGGTGAAGGCAAAGTTGGACGGAGTTTATGTCAAAAAATACGGATTTGCTATGGATCTGCGCTGCTTTTTCGGTACCTTTGTGAGCGTATTGCGCCAGGATGGTGTTGTAGAGGGCGGCACGGGCAGTAGGAAGCGCAATGAGGAAAATAAATGAAAAAGATACTGATCTTAGGTGCCAATAGTTATATTGGCACCTCTTTTGAAAATTACATGCAGCAAAAATATCCGGACGATTATGAGATTCATACGACAAGCCTGCGCGGAGACGCCTGGCGGCAGGAAGACTGGAGCGGTTATGACAGCATCCTCAATGTCACGGGGAAAGCCCATGCGGATATCACGCAGCTGTCGGAAGCACAGAAACAGGAATATTATGCGGTGAACTGTGACCTGGCGGTCGAGGCAGCGAAAAAAGCCATAGAGGACGGTGCGATGCAATACATCTACTTCAGCAGTATCATCGTCTACGGTGACAGCAGTAACAGCAGAAAGCCTGTCCGTATCACGGCACAGACGCCCCCCCACCCTTCCAATTTCTACGGCGACAGCAAATGGCAGGCGGAGCAGAAGCTGCAGGAACTGTTCCGGGCTGCGGAGAAAACAACAAGGCATACACGGTTAGTGCTCTTACGTCTCCCTATGATCTACGGTCCCGGCTGCAAGGGCAATTATAAGATCCTGGTAAAGATGTCACAAAAGCTTCCCCTGTTCCCGACCTATCATAATGAACGCAGCGTGCTTCATATCGATCATCTGGCGGAATACCTGCGGAATCTGGTCGAACGTGGGGAGAGCGGACTGTTCCTGCCACAGGACGATACCTGCCGCAGCACGCCGGATATGGTCTTCGAACTGGCGGAAGCTGCCGGGCGACGCATGTACCATGCGGCATGGATGAATCCTTTTGTACGATTGGCGTTTTACCTTCCGGGCAAGCCGGGAAGACTTGCAAGAAAAGCATTTGGTACGCTGGTAATCGATCATGAACTGAGTAAAAGCAGCCAAAGCAACCAGAATGGTCATAAGCAAAAGCAGATATCCGCCGATCCCACCGTCAGTATCATCACCGTGACCTACAACAGCGAGAAAACCCTCCGGCACACCATTGAATCCGTGCTGGCGCAGACCTATGCAAAAATCGAATATTGGATCATCGACGGTGCCAGCAGTGACCATACGTTGGAAATCGCGGAATCCTACCGGACGAAGCTTCAGGCGAAGGGCATCTGTTACCACATCCTCAGTGAGCCGGACAACGGCATCTATGATGCCATGAATAAGGGAATCCGCCATGCGACCGGAGAGATCATCGGTATCATCAACAGCGATGACTGGTACGAACCGGATGCAGTGCAGACCGCCGTAGAGACATTTCAAAACACCGGCTGCGACCTGATGTACGCTAACATCCGTATGTACAAAGCGGACGGCAGCAGCTTTGTCAAAAAAGCGAGGACGAGAAAATTCCAGACCTCCAGAGACTGGAACCATCCGACGACCTTTGTCCGTGCGGAATGCTATAAAAAATACCCTTTCCGCAAGCTGGGCATCCATGATGACTACGGATTTTTTCTCCAAATGCGGAAACAGGGGAAGAAAATCGTTACTGTGGATCGAGTACTGGCGGACTTCCACATGGGCGGCGCCAGTAATCACAAGGATCTGAAAGCTGCCAAAAAGCGGATCCGGGACAGATATCTGTACTGCTATCGTATCAACGGCTACAGCAGATGGTATCTGATCGAATGCGTGGCAATTGAGGCAGCAAAATTCCTTCTGGGATAACCTGCCAACAGATCCTTCCGACCCGGAAACGGCAGGACAACCATAA
>ERZ1034844.404-NODE-404-length-23671-cov-7.512957_pt1 | contig 23671 bp, 34 predicted proteins | sample MGYA00520594_ERZ1034844 | MGnify/ENA primary metagenome ERZ1034844 (study PRJEB33766, sample SAMN09781733) | gut metagenome | biome: gut microbiome | host: Homo sapiens | place: Madagascar | study: EMG produced TPA metagenomics assembly of the PRJNA485056 data set... | reverse complement strand
GGGTAGGGTTTGCGCCCGGGGTGGCTCAATAATGAACGCGCACAGGCTCGGCAACCGTGCTACAATGTTAACATCAGAAAGGGGCGAAAAGCTCCCGAAAAACGGAGGTAAAAAAACAATGAACGAAAAAGAACTACAAGCAGTCAAGGCAGACGCGGAGCGCGTAGCCAGAGAAGGCGACGCGGAAGAACGCGCCGGATTTGTATGTTATATAAACATGTTTATATCATACAATAAAGAGCAATACTACAACACAGGCAGCGAGCAAGCGCGGACAAACTACGAGCAAGGGCAAGAGATTTACAAGCATTATCTAAAATCTTTATAACAAATCACGCCGCAGCGGTGGCGGCAAAACCACCGCAAAAAAAAACTTTTATATAGTAAGGAGTAACAAACGTGAAAAATTACACTCTGAAAGACTTTCAAAAAGATTTGAAGAAATATACCGCCGACGACGTGCAAAAAATGCGAAAAAGCTTGCCGCGCCGCTCATTTTGGCTATTTGGACTCGATACCCCTTTTAAAATGATACTACCCGAAGAGGTCGCCCCCTTTGTCGCATTGGGCGAGTATTGCGGCAGCCGTGCCACGTCAAAACCCCACGCGGTCGCGGTAGATTGCGGATATTTTGCGCAATGGGATCGCCCCTACTTTTCCGCCTCGGCTCTTGATGCCGTGTTTGTTCGCGAATTTTCAGAATGCGAACAAATCGCATTCAATAACGCGGGCAAAGAGTGGCGGACTTTCTCAGCTCAAAATGAGGGGTTTTTGTTGCATGAGGACTATACAAACGACTTGCGGAAAATGGCGGACAATTTTTTATATGGATATTATGAAATTGTTATAAACGGCGAGGACGTCGCCGATGAAGAAGAAAAAAACGCATGGCGGTGGGCGTGCGATTTTGCCGGGCTCGGATATATCCAAAAAGCAAAGAAAGACAACGCGGAAAAGCTTGCAAAAGCTCGCAAATTTTGCGCCACCGTTGCGGCGATGTTTAATAACTCGTTGCATTTCAATGTTGAAATTTTAAGTCACGGCAAGCCGCGCGATTGTTACGAGCGCGCCGCTTTTGAAATGTGGGACAAATTAGGCGCATATAATGAGTTGACGCCAGATCGTTTGAAATCGCTTGTAAAGTGGTGTAACGAAAAATTTTCGTGCAAGTACGGCAACGGCAACTCAAACAACAAAAGCCGCGATTTTGCATTTTCATTCGGGCGCGAATCGTCCCCGGTGGTTTATCTGACTTTCCCGGCGGACAATGAAGCACACGCGGCGGCACTGTTCGAGCAATTGCGAATTGTTGCACATGCTGACGAAATGGACATCATAAAGATTTCACCAAGTTGGCGCGGCGTTCGTGTTGTTGCTCGGTTTTGGTGGGATTAAGAGGGGGCAAGATGACTCAAAACGAATTGCAAAAGGCTATTATAAAAGCCTTAGCCGCCGCCCCTGTGGCGGCGTTGCTGGAACTGGAAAACAAATTGACCGATCAGAGCGACCGCGCAAAGGTTGCGCGAGTTCGCGCCGCCCTGAGCGGAGACAAAAGAAAATAACAAGACACCAAAGCAACGAGCCGCGGCGCATCTTTTAATAGATGCGCGGCGGTTTTTTTTATGCCTGAGCGCACCGCTCCGGCGCGGAATTGCCGCCCGTTTAAGCCCCTACAACGCCCCACAAGGCACAAAACCCCGAACCCGTGCAACCTATCGAGCGCAACACAAAACCGCCCCACGAGCCAACCAGACGGCGCAAAGCAACAAGGCAAAAACAACAGAACAAGCCCGGCAAAAGTTGAAAAGAACCGCGCAGACGGTCAGAAGGCAGCGCAAAAATGAACAGCAAGCGAAAAATCAGAAAATTTGAAAAAAAATCAAAAAAAAATTTTCGGCTCGATTTGTTCGCTATAAAATATCGCACGGTCAAAAATATAACAAATCACTCCGCGCGAAATTCGACCCCGATTTGAGTTTTCCGAAAAAAGCTGTAGGAATTTGAGGGTTTTAGGTGCGGTTGCTGTAAGAAACTTACAGCAATTACACCCGAAACCGTACAAAAACTACACTTGTGCCGTAGGAAAAATACGGCGACCAAAATTGTTTACAAAAATGAACAAAATAAATTCGATTTTCATTTTTACGGTGCAAAAGTGAACAAAACTGTCAGATTTTTCATTTATAAAATTCCTACCGAATAAAAGTGAACAAAATTGCCGTAAATTTCACTATTAAAAACTGAATAAAAAAAGCACCCCCTTGTTTCCTAAGCCGTAAAATTTCGACTTGGCAAGGGGGTGGGGTGGTTTAGCAAACGACACAGTAATAGTAGCGTAGAGTTTTGCCGTCGGGTACGTCTTTGTCACGTAGCCAATCGATTGCGAGCTGTATGTAGTCCGATGTGCTGAGTTTGGGATTGTAGTAATCCGAGTACATCATATTGAGTACAGCGTACCAATCGGACGGGTCAATGTCCTTGGCGTATTGCGAGCGGACTTGTTCGGTTTCTTCCCACGACCAATGCTGTCCGATCGTACCGTCCTTGTTCTCCATGTGACTAACCCAAGACTTGGCAAGGAACTCGCCTAAGTGCGTACCGTAAGCTATGCGGTGTATGCGCAGTTCGGCTTCCTTGTAGAGTTCGGGATTATCGGCTTTAAGGTCGCAAATGAGGTCGTCAAAGACATCTCGTAATGCTTCCATATCCGCAGTTGTACCGCCCGCTATGATTTTAATAATGTTGTGTTTGTGCATTATTTTGCTCCTTTTTGCAATAATTTTTCATTTTGGGCAATAATAATCTCGTTTTGGCGTATTATTTTCTCTAACATGGTATTTTGGTTATCTCGCATTTCTCCCATTAGGGAATCTACTTGTTTGTTGTTCAGCTCTAAGTTTTGCAAGCCGACTATAAACGACAGTACCGATATTATATCAAGAAAGTTCCATTGTTCAAAGTCCATAATACGCCTCCGAGGTTACAGTTTAACTACGGTCATGTCAATGTTGCTAAACGTTGCAGCAAGTCCAGTATTGACGATACTGAGAGAGTCGATGCCGGCACTGTTGTAGGTGCGAACGATAGCGGCAAAAGACAAACTGCGAACTTCGGTGCTTGCCGTAGTTATGGTAGTGCTTGCAGTTGCGCCCGTTACAGCCGTACCGTTTTGTTGTAGTGCAAGGCTGATTACGCCTGCTACCGGTGCGGTAAATGTAGCGGTAACATTCACAAGGTAAAAGTTACTGCCGCAATCGGTCAGTGCTACGGAGTTACCCGAAAGGTTTACATCGCGACCACGTCTACGGACTATGGTAGCAAGGGGTAGTGTAGCACCCGCAAGTACGGACGTAGAGGTAGTGGTAGCAACGTTGATAAGAGATTTGCAACTCATGATAATTCCTCCAAAAAAAAGATAAAGGGAGCGGACGAGCCGTTCCCCTTTAGTAGTGAGCGGCTAACAGAGCCTTAATTAGATTGTGCCGTTGCAGCCGCAGCCGCAGCCGTAGCTACCGCAAAACGGGTTAGCCCCTGCCGAGTACGAGTAACTCATGGGGTAGCGTACCACGCCTGCGACAGCTTGTTGCAGTTCAAGTTGCGACACTCTTGCGCGGAGAGCTTCGGTGCGGTCAGCGCAGAGGGTATCGAGCACTTTCTGAACCTGAGCGGTCGTGTTGGCGTTGATAGCAGCGGTGTTCAAGGCAGCGTTGTATTGTACGCCATCGATAGCGCGTTGAGTAGTGCAGCAACATTCAGACAGTTGGCGACCGAGAGTGCCGAACTGTTGAGCGGTTTCGTAGCCGAGATTACACAAGCCGTTTTGCAAAGCGTCGGTCTTGTACTCGGTACGGTTGCCGTTGTTCATGACTTGGCTTTCAAGACGGGTGAAGTTTGCGCTGTTGTTAAGGTCCTCAACGGTAGCAACGCGACCGTCATAACCCTGACGATTGCCGAAGAAGCCATTTCCGCCCCACATCAAAGCGAGGATAGCGAAGAGCCAAAGACCAGCACCGCCACCGAACAAACCATCACCGTCATATCCACGGTTCATGTCCATTACCGGGGTAATTCCTGTTCCTTCCATAATAGTGTTCTCCTTAAATTATTATTTATCTGTCACGGTATTGCGCACTACCGACAAGATACTACTTGAATTGTGACAAAATCGAGTTAGGGTCCACGCCCTGTCGTTGGCACATTTCGTAAAAGACTTGTTGCGGATTACGTCCGTTACACATTTGCATTACTTGTGCCATTTGTGGATTGTTTTTTGCAAGTTGCGACAGCATAGCTTGCGGATTTTGCGAGTTTCGAAACATGCCGTAAAGTTGAGCTATCGGGTTTTGTCCCACTGCTTGTTGCATAGCCTGCGTGAAAAGAGGATTAGCCATTGTGGGTTACTCCTTTGAAAAAATCTTCGTAAACAGCGAGTTGGTGCTGTGCGTCGGCGAGTTGAGCTTTAAGTTTGCGGATTTGCTCTTTAAGTTTAGCAACAGTGATTTCTTCCGACATTATTCGAGTACCCCCTTGTCGCTTTTTAAGGCTTTCATTTCGTCCACAAGGCGATTAAATTCTTCCCTTGTTACGTAATCGGCTGAACCGTTTTGAGCCGATACGACCCCACTGTACTCGGTCAGTTCGAACGTTTTGTAGGTTTTTCGTCCTTGCATGTCGTTCATAACCTGATAAAGAAAGGGTTTGTCTTGGTCGAGGTAAATAACTTCGCTGTTGGGGTCCGCAGGTCGGTTAAGAGCGTCCTCAAGACTTGTCACAAATATCTTATTTGTGCGAGGTTGCAATTGCGGTTGGGGCATTTGCGGATAAGTCGGGTAAGGGTAACCATAGTTCATAATTTTCACCTCTCTTTGTTTTATTACTTACATTATATTACATAAGTAATGTCCCGTAAGTGCCAAGATAATATGAAAAAGGACAGTACCGAGTAGGTCCTGTCCTTTTCAAAAGAGGAGATAAAACTTAATGCAACACTACGAAATGCCAAGAGGGATCGTGTTGGTATATGTATTGTAGCAAATGATTTGGGAATTGTCAACGAAAAAACCCAAAAAGGCAGGCACTTTTTACGGTGTCTGCCCAAAATAGGGGTATATGTCAAAGCGCAGAACGCTATGGCAACAATTTATTGATTTTCTTACGTGCGGACTTGTAAATACGCTTTACTTGTCGTTCAGAATATCCGATTTCTAAACCTGTTTGGATTACGGAGTAGCCTTGAAATTCACGTAAGATAAATACTGCTTGTTCGTCTTTGGTAAGGTATGGTTTCCAGTCCTCGAACCGAGTTGACAAGAAATTTGCAATTACCTTATCTAATTTATCCATTAAACCCTTTACGGATGGTCTGCTTCTCTACCACACGAGTTTTTATTGTAATCAATGCGGTGTCGAGCGGTTTCGTTTCCGGCAATTTCTTTCGATTGTTGTTGCCGATTTCAGAATCCGTAATGGTGATTTTAATCCTTTTTACGAATGTGACTGCCAATAATTATTCCTCCTCCGATAATTACAGAGCCAATAATAATTGCGCCGACAATAAGAGCGGCTGAGTTATCGTTTGTTACAGCACTGCCCGTTATAGAGCTATTTTCGTTACCGCCGATAATAATTTGTACATTGTCGCCGTTGTCATTACCGATTTTGCTTTTATCTATCGTTATTTCGGTTTCCGTCACCAATGCTCCGCTGCTAAAATACAATACCGCCAGCACGACGGTTGTAATCATAAAGATTACAGCCAGTACGCGCCAGACGATATCATGCTTGTGTTTTTCTGCCATAAGTTTTTCACAAACCTTGCAATCTTTGCTTGCCATATCTTACCCCTAAGTTATGCGTGCAGGTATTTGCCTACGAGTTGAAGAGCGTCGGTCAGTTCGTCGAAACGGTCCTGCAATTCGACATAGGCTGTGTCGTCACTGTCCGATTCCTTTTCCATCGACGCGATTTGTTCTTCGAGCATACGAATGTGTTCATCGCGTGTGCTGACATCGTTTCTTACGTTTTCAAGTTCAAGAACCACCGCTTCGTACATAGCCTTGTAATCTACCTCAGGTTCTGCAACAGGTTCAGGTTCTGTAACAGATTCAGGTTCTGTAACAGATTCGGGTTCAAGAATTTCTTCTTCGGCGATAGGTTCAGGTTCGGGTTCTGCAACTACTTCGGGTTCTACAACCGGTTCTACGTAGTAGGGGTTTTCGTACCATTCTTGGTTGCTTTCGCCGAGTTCGTTGTATGTCTTGCCCGAGGAAGCCACAACGCCACGGTAGTACTTGATGTTGTTTGCTTTCGCGTAGTTAAGGACCTCGCGAACTTGCTGACGTGTTTTAACGTTTGGTGCTTCAACATGATTTTCGTCGACAAGGACGATTTCAGTAGCAGCTTCATTCATTTGAGTGTTCCTCCTTTACTTCTGTTTCAGGTTCGAGCAGGTCGTTTTCGTTAATAGTAACCTGTTCGTTTTCTTCTTGTATCATTTTTTCAATTACTTTCAAACAAAGTCTGCCGAACTTACGCACAAGTGCCCGTATGCCAAAGGTTTCATACATTGAGTAGATCACCTGATTAAAAGCGTACAACGAAGCGGCGTAAACACCAAACGTTGCCCACTCAAGGGACCCTGTGCAAAGCAAGTAGATAAGACTTGCTATGAGCGAAAGTCCGGTGCTGACTGCTGCGTAAACATACTTTCTTTTGGGTTTCTCAATCTTGTCAAAAACATGAAAGAATTTGAGCACGCCCAAAATCAAGATACCGCTGCAAGCAATCAGAGCCAGTTTCCACCCGTACTGTGCAAAAAACTGAATAATCATCTGCATAGCCTCTCTTTCCATTTTTGTTACTCCTTAAAAGATGTTAAAATATTTTAACAAAGCAATTGCCCCGACGATAAGACCGCCGAAGATAACGATTTTAAGAAAGGTTTTGAACGGCTTATCCAATCTATCGAAGTTTCTTGCTAATGTTCGCAAAGAGTTTACCACAACGGAATATGAAAAGTCAATCGGTTGCCCGTTTTCGTCCTGCTTATACAGATAACCGTACTTTTCTTCCATTTTTTTACGGCGGTCAAGCATAGCCTCGTGTTCGCCATCGGCTTTAAGTTGTGCCATAAGGTATTTGTGCCGTCGAGTTTCTTCAGCTTCTTTATGCTTTAATTTTAGCCTTGAAATGGCATTTTCAAGGGCTATTTCCTCGTTTCTGACTTTCTGTTCGTCGGTCAGCACAGTAGCCGTCTCAAGGTCCGTTTCTACCTTGTGGCGAGCTACATCTGCAGACTGTGACTGAATTGTTTCGTCGCCAAGGACATCGGTCAGTTTTTGTTGCAGTAGCGTCGCTGTTTGCGATGCGTTAGTTACTACCGCCTGCGTTTCATTTTGGACTATCGCCGTTTCCGGTTCAAGCAAATCTTCTTCATCTGCCATAATCGTCACCTACCCCACCGAGTTTGTTTGCCCATTTCTCAGTATAAAAATCGTAATAGCTTATGTTGTGCTTGCGTCTAAAATTCGTGAAACAACCAGCCCAAACGATTGACGGCAAGCCAATTACCAATAGCCACAGTAGCCCTAAAATATACCCTTGGCGTACATGTCCATACTCGTGTTTAATCGTTTGCTTGTTTTTAACATTGCTTACGAATATGAAGTTACCAAGAGTGATTGAGCCTAATTTGTTTGGCACTTCGATTACAAAAGACGTTTTGTAATGCCCCTTGTAACCTTTATGGAATATCAGAAACCCGATAAATCCTATAAGTTGTTGCGGTAGTGTCCAAAGTATGATTAAGAGATAGATTAGCATTTTAGTATTTGAACTCTGCGGCAATTGAGCCGATTGTTTTTGTTTGAATAATAACACGTCATTAAGAATCTTTCGTAATAACTGTTATCGAGAGCCTCATTACAAGTTAGCTTAAACGATCTTATTTACTATAAGTTCATCTAAGCTGTAATCTTGTGGACCTGTTACGTCTGTGACTTCTCCAGTTGTTAGATTAGTTTCTGTAGCCGTTTCGATTACAGCATCGCCAGAAATCGTGCCGATGATAATTGATGTAACTAAAATGACGTCATTACCACTTCTATAGGTAATATTAACAGGTATCGGTTCAGGGAACAATGCGTTATACTCTGTCCAGCTAATGCTATTGGTGGTACAAGGAATTGCGGGAGTGGAAAATGAATTACCGCCTTGCGTCACGATCAATCCTTGAGCAAGATATAGGGTAGGAATAGGGGCATCTCCCCACTTAGGAGAATTACCCGCACCTTGCGACATAAGTACTTGTCCTGACGTACCAGCAGAGCCATTTGCTTTTATGTCATTTTGAAAAGTTGTCGTTTTAGTAAACGTTTTGGCACCACTGATAGTTTGAGCACTATCAGTGGTAACCATATTAGAGGGGGCTGCGCTTGCTTCGTTGACGGCTTCTACCAATTGTTCCATTGTGCAGCCAAGGTCAATTTTCATGGTTCACTTCCCTTTTAATTGTAATTTACGCTGATTGTAATATATGTAAGTGCCTGTTTTTCAGCAACACATAGCAACCACATATTATTCTCTGAAATGTACTTCATTTGGTATACAATTGACAAACCATTAGCATTCAAAACTTCTATAGGTTTCGCCGATACTCTGTAGCTTGCGTAAGCTTTACCGTTGATTGTTGTTGTATTCCATTGAGTTGAATCAGCCGCAATTGCATGTGAGGTATAACTAACTTTTACACCGGGCAATTTAGCAATAGTTTCTGCGACAATGCTCGTGCCGTCAGGTTTTTGCACATCGGTGACAGGCGTATTGCTTGCTACATAATCCGCGACAGCCTTTGTAGTCGGATATTTTTTGTCCGAGTTTTTGTCGATTGTCGTTGATTTGTTGCTTTCGTTTTCCAAACTATTTGACGAATAAGTCCAACTATTGTGAGACACATCGACAACCACACGTCCGGAAACAGTACCCTGAACGCTTGCGAAAACAACGGTTGCAGAAGAAGAATTATACGAGACTCTTCTAAATACCATTTGCCCCAAACTCGTGGCTTGTCCCGAACCGGTCATGACAATGTAGCACTCGACATCACTCGTTGCTGCTGTCGTTTGCGCTGCAGTTAGCGTGCCCGTGTTTGTACCGTCGTTTGTAAGGTCGATACGCGTTCCTTTCGTTATAGCAGCTACTCCATCGGTTCCAACAACGCTGGTTCCGTTTACTGTTACGTCCTTGACTTTGCCGAAATCGTCAAACTTTTTGTTAAGCAAGCTGTCGTCAATGCTGTCAAGTTTTGTTTCATCTGCGGTAGTAAAACTTGCAGTAGTGTTGTCAAGGATTGCCTTGTTGGTATGGGTGTGCTTTTTAGTAACCGCATCTTTGATGTTTGCGTTTGTTTGGTCGTAAGTATCAAGCAACGCCTTATTGCTGTGCGTATGGCGAGCGGCAGTGTTGGCATCAAGATTGACCTTATCAGTCGCAGACATAAGACCTTCCGCAGTTGTTGTTGCTGCAGAGTAGATTTTTCCTGTGACCTTCCAATAGGTGGTATCGGTCGTTGCAGGTGTATGTCCGGTGTTATTGTCCACAAGGCTTACGTACAGCATATTGCTGCTCAATACGATATCGCCTTCGTAGTATTTCGTAGCAGCCGCCCACGTACCTTTGTATGTTTTTACCGAGCCGATTTGACCGTTTACCATAGTCACGGCATCAGTATTGTCGACCTTATCCCAAGACGTGCCATTGTACACAGCCCAGTCGCCGACCGCATATGCTTCTGCGCCGGTTGCAATTTGTGTGCCATCGGGATTGTAGCGACCACCCTTAGAGCATACATAGTAGTCGCCCATTGTCTTTGAAGTAGCCGTTGCTGTTGAACTGGAAGCATCCCACGTGCCTTTGTATGAGAGTTGTCCCAAAATGCTGTCAGGCAGGTAGACAGGCTGAATTTTCATATTGCTGTCCAACAGGTTGTTTTGCCCGTCGGGGTTTACAGCAAGTCGACTTGTGTCGGTAGGGTGCTTATGATCGCCACGAGCAACAGTATCTGCCGAACCTGCGCTTGCTGTCCCGTCCATAACAGGGGCAGCCGTTGCAAAGTTTTTGTTGAAAGCCGTATTTTTGGTCGTTATCTTAGGCTCTTTACCGTTTATTTGCGTTTGTAAGTCGTCGTCGTTGTCAAACAAAGTAGTAAAATTGTCATCGGCATTTTGTACCGCCTCAACAACGCTTTGTCCGAGTTTCAGGTCTTTTTTATTGTCCTTGATTGCCATGTTATTCTCCTTTCAAATAAATTTTACCGTTATATTGTAGCAACTGGGGGAGGTCCACAGTTACATAAATTTTGACCGTGCCCGTTGAAAGCGTCTTATCTTCGTATATGCAAGTCGTAGAGGTATCATCTTCAAGTGTCATTTTTAACACAATAGCGTCCGTAAGACCATGTTCGCTTTTAGGGATAGAGATAACGTATTTTGCTTCTTCTCCTACTTGCGTAAAATCAGCCTTAGTAAAAGCCTTGGTGTAGTATTTGGAGGTAATACTCGATACCGCATTGCTTACCTGTTTGTTAACAAATTCGTTAACCGCTTGTGCCGTAGGAATTTCAGTATCGGTTGATTTATCGGTAATTTCTGTGACCGTAGTAGTCTTAGTCACAATGTAGGAATTATCGGCGCGGTTAATTGTTACAGAAAAATACTCTGTACCATCTACACCGCCAAACGACAAATAAGAATCGGTCTTTGTGCGCGACAAACAACTTATATAGCGTTTTTTGTCGCTGTCGAGATAAATAACATATGTATGGTCTTTATCCGCAAGATTGCCGACTTCTGCCTGCGTTAAGAATCCGCTTTCGCCAACAATCAGTATCGAGTACCAATCGCTTGTTTCGGCAAGCGTACCAGTAACGCCAAGGATAGTTACGCCTTTTTTGATGTTTCCCGGTTGAATGTTACCGTCAATATCCGCTGTAACCGCTTCCACGACTACCAGTGACAAACCGTCATATTCCGGGTCAGCCATGACGTTTTGTTCAGATATTGACGGTGCTATTTTTTTTGTTGTAATTCAAGCGTTGAAGCCGCTGTCCCCCACGTAGGCAAGCCTTCCCAAACCTTGAGATGGATAGGCACCCAAACCTTTACAACACCGTCTTTCTTTGCCCTTATTATTATATCACAATATCCCGGTGTTGCCATAGCGGCAGGAAAGAAAAACTTATTATTTTCAATAGCAGTTTCTTGAAATCCATTGCCGAGGCTGTTTACCATTTCGTAGGTCAACGACCAATCGTCATATCCGGTAGGGCGTTCAATAACGAATTGCGTCGTGTTTTGTTCGCCTGCAACGATACGATACGATTGTTCGACCGCTGTAATTTCAATTGTGTTGTTTATCAACAATTTTAGGTTGATGTTTGACATATATCCTCCTACGCTTGACACTCGTAGCCAAATACATTGTACGGTGCTATATCTGTTGCCGCTTGATTGCCTGTTGCCATTTTAGAAACGATTGAACCTGTACAAACCCCAGTGGTAGATAGCGTCATGCGATAAACGTTATCTTCTTTGTTCAATTTGCCATATATCACGTTATTTGTATAAGTTCTAAAAATTAAATAGACTGCTGTGTTTTCTTTAGGCAAAAATCCATCAGGTATAGTAAAAGTGCAAGGACGTTCTACTATATCTGCATCCGTCAAAAGAGTTTCTGTAACAGTGGCATACACAAATCGTGCGCGTTTGTAAAGTGTAATTTTAGCAACTGGTGTATCAGTTTGATTGACATTTACTGTTGCAACGATATTTGCAGTTGCAACATACTTCGTCGTATTCAAATCGTGTTCCATTTGCTTTTGTACAAACTCGGTCGTTGCAACTTTCAAAGAACTGTCATCAATAGGCTGAGTTGTTGCCGTAGCAGTTGTTGATATTATGCCATCTGCAAGTAGGCGGCTTGTTTCGTCTGACAGTTTCGCTTTGCGCGGATATTGATATGTATAATAATCAGCCGTTTGTTCACCTGCCGAAATTAACGTTACTGCCTCGGGGAAAACATTGTACGTGACAGTATAATTGGCGTGCGCCGATTTTGCGTTGTAACGAACGCCGACGAGAGCAATTGTAATTTGTATCGAATTTGCGCCGGCAATTTTAGCCGCTGTTCCTCTCACCTGATTACAATCTGTATGTTCATCAATTGTAAGCACAGGCTTTACGTTACTGTCGATTTCCTTTTGCGGCACAAGCGTTTTTGTTAGAGCTGCGTCTTTGGTATTCGCAGCCTCGTTAAGATTGGTAAACGTTGTCGTTTCTATATAATCCGCAACGGTTTCTTGCACGGATTCTACGGCGTTTGAGAATATACAGCCATTTACCTGTCCATCCGCATTATATTTCAGCGATAAATAAACGTTCGTGCCCGTCCACGCCGTATTGCTTTGCAACTTGCATAGATATCCCTTGTAAAGCGCATAGCCAGCACTTAATATGCCGCTGTGCAGTTCCAAGCCGCTTAGCACTAAGCAATCCGTGGCAAAAGCAGTACGCCGAAAAGTAGCGTCAAAATCAGGATAGATTACGTTTTGATTTGTCGATTTGTTGCCGATACCTGCAACAATTCCGTTTACTTGAAGCATTGAACTCTCCTAACTTTTGATTGCTTGCTTTATCATATAGCAAGCATTTTTACACGAGCAAGGGTGTTTGTCCGAACCACCTACCGTATCTTCACTCATCTTGGCACCGTCCTCGATTACGCCAATTATACGCATCGTCGTGTCTGCAGTTTTAACGTGCTGTGTTTCGTTGAAAAACACTCTTTCGTCAGATATGACAGTAATTGTTTGCCCGTCGACTTTCACAATCGCAAGGGGCAATTGATACGCACCTGTACGTATTGCCGATAAGCGGTCTTTGCGTAATGTGTACGCCCCGATTGTCGGCAATGATTGATTGTTCAGGGCGCGTACCGAAAACGTGTTAGGAACAACGCTACGGTCAATTTCGGCGACAATAACCCAATATTGCGGCAGGGCTGAAATGTTGAATAAAATTTTCGTTTCGCCAATTCTCGCTAAATAGCCGTAAACGATACACATACCTTCCGATATGGTTATTGAGCTATCCGCATTTGCAGTCACTGCGAACGAGTTTGCCCCGATTATGCCGACAGCTTCTTCCTCTTTTTGCGAATTTCCGCAAAAAAGCGCGTTGAGAAATACTGCAACATCGTCGGGGTTTATTTCGTTTTTTCGGGTAGTCTCATTACCGATACCCGTAACAACACCTTCAACTTGCATTTTTATCTCCCATACACGCTTTTATATCTACGTTTACGTAAACGAATTTGCATAAGGTCGGTATACTGTTTTCGCCCCAACCCGAACAACAACGTCACGTATTTATTTTTACTGCTTTCTTTGCGCCCGGTGTAGATGGAAACAACCGTCATCTCTTGGTCGCGTAATTCTCGTACATATTTGCCAACAATCGTATATTCGTTGCCGAATTGCGCCAAAGCAAAGTCAAACATATGGCTGTCGGCGTTTATTTTGACTTCTACGGCTTGATTGTACTTACTTGGTACAAGTGTTTCGGTAGCTGCGCTAACTGGCGTTATATCGTTACTATCGTCCGTGCTGTATTCTACAATCTTAGTTTTGACAGGAAGCACACGCTGCGGTGTATTATACCATTTCGCAACAAGGTGGTATTCGATTGTGATTGTTACAGGCTTTGCCAAAAATACGCTCTTGTCCCAAGTAACGGAAAACTTAATTTTTGTACCAGTTGCAACGCCCTTTGTAACGGTTGGAGTTACCAAGTGAGAATTGCAACTATATGATAGCACGTTTACTTCAAAGCCGTCAATATAATAGCCCAAATCCGTTTCCAATTCGGTAATTGAATCGGTCCATTTTTTCGGCGTTTCGAGCTTTACGGTTTCGCGCGAAAAAATACCATTTGGCGTAGGTAGCACATGATATTCTCGGTCGGGATATTGGTACAAATACCATTGACCATCTACCAACATTGCCTTGCTTTCGCTATCGACCAATATGCAAGCTGTTTGTTCAAAACTTTGCTCGCCGGTATAGGTAATGGTTTGCATTGCAACGTTGTCTTTAATTATACCGCCGTTATTGGTTACTGCTGATACTGTGACAATATATCTCGCGGACCTTTCTTGCGGATTCGCAATACTCGTATCAAAGTCAATTGTCCAACTTACAACGACGTTGTATTTTTCGAATAGGTCTATGAACCAGTCGACCGCATTTATACTTAAGTCCTGCCAAGTCCAAAGCATACGCACATTGCCATCTGCGTCAAGCACGTCGCCTTGTGTAACAACAGTCAACGGCAATCTCTTAAAGGTGTCCTTGGCGCGACCGTAAATCAACTGTAAAATTTCAGCTACGACCGCAACGCCAAACTTGCCTGCAACGGGATTCTTCTCATCAGTGCTTTCTTCAAACGCAGAGCTGAAAGGGTTCGGGAAATTGTCATTAAACAATTCCTTATCAGCCTTATATGAGATTTTTAGTGCACTGTTGTCAACTTCGGTAATCACGCCTTTATGGTATGCACCAGTTGTCTTAATGAGTACGATTATATCACCGGGCATTGCTGTAGTCGGCGTTATAAGCGTAATCGTGGTGTTATTGTTAACTATGTAATCGTCGTCGATTTCATAGCTCGCTACAAATCCACCGTCCACATATGCAATTGTTTGTCGGTCGTAAACTCGATATTGCATTATATGATTTCCCTTTGCTCAGTATAAGTGACCTGAATTGACAAATTTGTCGTCGGCAAGAAGAAGATGAAACGATTTTCGCCGTGTTCGAGTTGGATAAAGTTTATATATTCCCAACTCGGCTCTTGACTTGCAACAACGTTTTGCCCGGTACCGTCGCTAAATGTTACTTTAGCCTGCTGTGTCAGTGCATTGCTGTTTACTAACAGCTCTGCACCGGGGGCAAGGTTGAGATAGAAACGAGCCTTAGACACATCTTCGTGTGTTTCGCCGTAAGAATCAACGTAACTATGCACACAATGCCACTCTATCTCGTTTTCTACGTTTGCACTCGTATTCTTTATTCTTACAACGCAACCTGTTTCGCGCCCCTTGTTATCTATGTTCAATGCAAGCGTTTCATTGCCGCCGTAAACGTAAGGATAAACATAAGGGTAAACAAGAGCGGTCCCTGCATTGGCAACATCCGCAATCTTATACGTATGATCGCTTTTCCAAACGTCTGATTGTGGTGTGAAAGTCACGGCACATTCATACGTAGAGTATTGCGTCATTTCCGTTTTGCCGACCTGCGTAAGCAACACGTCCTTGTAAAAGACGTTGCTTGTATGGTCGTCAATATGGAATGTGCCACTCGGCGAGTAAAACAGTCGCAATTGCTTACGGAAGTCGCCTACAAACTCTTGGAAAAGGCGTATGTGCTTGTCGTGCCAAAACAACAGCGTTCCAGTAATCGGTGTGTTTTTGCTTGTAATCTCGCTGATAAAGTAATCAACGCCGACTTGATTTTGCGTAACGTTTTGAGAGTAGCCAAGTCCCGAGATACCCAACAGCGGACATGCCCCGTTGCCGTGTTCATCGAGAACTTTGTAAGGATTTGACGGCAACAAGTTCCAATATTCTTTTGTTTCAAGATTTTGAAGCCATATCGCCCTCATTTCACTAAATCTCCCAATGCTTTGTTTACTTCTTCGGCGGTAAGTGCCGCAATCTGACTTGCTGTAGCATCGCTAACAGCCGTATCGCCGTAGCCTTTTACTTCCACACCAATGTTTACGGTTTTTTCGCTTTGATACGACGAGTAACTTTCGGTAGAGTTGTTTATGTCAACTCCTGCGCCGTTAAGCTTATCGTAGCTATCTACAATGCCGTTAAGCGACATTTGCGCTTCATCTGCCTTGCCTTTTAGCCTGTTGATAAGTGCGATAATGCCGATTATTGCAATGGCTACAGCGGTTAGAATAAGTTGCCATTTCGCCGTAACAACATTCAGTCCGGCAAACGCGGCTGCTGTTGTGCTGATACCCTTAGCGATGTTAAGCAACTTGATTGCTTTTATCAAGGCAATTAGTTTTGGCAAAGCAATAAGCGTGACGGTCAGCATCGGCACCAAAACTGAACCGATTTTGGACCCTAAAATGTCTCCGATTGTACCCAAAACAGGTACAGCGACATCGTTAAGAAAATTTATAAACGCTTCGATAATCGGTGCGCTTTTGGTTACAAGGTTAGCAAACGCAGAGCCAAGCTCAGCCTTTATTTGCACAAACTCAGTGTTCAGGTTATGTAGTGCTTCTACTTGCTCATTGGTAAGTATCTTAATGTTGTTGCTTTCCGCTTCGACATCAGCCCACGCTTGCGCCGAAAGAGATGCGGCTTGAGCTACGTACAAACCGCTGTCGCCCAACAGTTTTTGCGCTGCAGCATTGCGTTGCGTAGCGTCCGTAACCTTTGACAAGCCGTCGAATATGGCTTGAAACTGTTCGGCTGTTGATAGTTTCGTCCATTCCTTAGTACGAATGCCAATGTTTCGCAAAGCCTGCTCGTAAGCGATACCACGTCCTGACGCGATATCAGCCATACCCTTTGACATGGTTTTCAGCGAGTTGGTATATACGTCGGTTTCGCCTGTAGCAATTTCCAACTGTTTGTTATATGATTGTAAACTCTCAGCTGTGGTATTGTACTTTTTGGCAGTTGCGTAAATTTCGTTGCCGCTTTCAACTGTTTTCTTTACAAGTGCGGCATAAGCTGCCACAACGAGCATTGCGGTCCGCGCCGTTTTTTGTGCAATTTGCTCAAATTCTGACATACGTTTGTTCAAACCTGCTTGTGCCGCCTGCGCAACTTCCGTTTTTTCGCGCATTTGGTCGGTTTGTAACGTAAGATATTCAATCGAGTTTGCAAGTTTGTCAATGCGACGTTCTGTATCTTCGGCTTCTTTATTCAGTTTACGCAAACCGTCGATATCATAAGTAGATTTTTGGGCTTCCTTTATGTCTGCCAAACGCTGTTTGTACTTTTCCATCGTTTGGACATTTAGGTCCAGCTGAGTACGCATTTGAGCAAATTTCTCGCGGACCGTAGCAACATTTGTAGGGTCAAATTGCAGCGCATACCCTAAATCACGCACTTCATTTTTAGCAGCTTTAGCCTTAGATTCAAGGGTGCGTATCTCTTTATCTATTTCATTCAGCCTACCTTTAATATCAGGCATTTCTGCTCTCCTTACTCAAACTTTTTGCCTAAAATGCTAAGCCTTACCGCAAAGTTGCGGTCGATGTTTTTGTCCGTATTTTTCACACGGCGCAAGCCTTTGGTAATAAAGTACGTGCCTAACCGCCTTGTAGTGCCGTCAGCGTTCATTTGTCCACTGTTTATGATATAAGCAAGGTCGTGGCAGGTTGCAGGGCGAATAGAGTAATTTCGCTTGCCTCTCGCACGTTTCTTATTCTTATCCCTACCCCAACTTTTACCTTTCAGCTCATTTACAGGAATGTTATCGTCCCAATCAACGGTATGGACGTATAATTGATTGGGGATAAGCGTGGTCGTATCGACAGTGTGGTTGCGCAGTGTACTACTGCCGCAATTGGCAAAAAAGTAATCACTCAACTTTTGCGCCGATTTATCTACTTCTTCTATCGTTGCTTTTTGAAAAGCATCTCTTATATCTTCGGGCAATGCACCGATTGCCTCGGCAAGTTCATCGAATACATTGTCCGCCATATTTCACCTTAAAATTTACCGCTGCCCAAGTCGCTCAGGCTCATAGTCGGTGTGTCGCTTTGCTCATCTTTCGGCATAACCTTTTGTACATAATTCATAACGTTAAGTAAAGTGTGCAAAGACAAGTCAGCCAATTCAACTTTCACACCGAACCGCATTGCACCGAATACTAACGCAGCGGTAAAGTCCTCATTCATATTTGTGCTTTTTTTTTAACGTCGTTAGGGACAAGACCGAATTTCAACAATTCCAACAACTCAGCAGAAAAATCCTTATCGTAAAGCATTTCGATAGGGATGCACATAATTACATCGCAGTAGTCTATGCGTTGTGGATAACTCGCTGTTGCTATCAAAGCCGCGATAAAATCAATCAAAAACTGATTGGATTCTTGCGTATTCATTTTAGCTAACTGCGACATTTCTTCTTCTGTCACATTGCTAAAATCGCCCCGTCCGACTTCTTCAATGAGCCCCGGGCGCAATGTTTGTACGTTTTGCGTTTGGCTGATTGCCAGTTTCGTAAAATCGTTCATAAGGTCGCGCCCGGTATAGTTCATATATATCACAAAAGTCATAGCGTTGAAAACAAGTTTGATTTCGTCGCCCTCACTTGTGTGAAATGTTTTTACCATACCGTATTTGCTTTGCATAATACCCCCGTTTTATGCTATTCCAAATTGTCCTGTGTCGGAATGTAAATCTTATCCTTGTTGGTGGTGTAGGTCGACGCATCATCAACACTGTTAAGGATAGACATTGTTACCGTGTCCTTTTCGCCTGCTTTGTTCGTGTATTGATACGGACTTGCGGTGAAAGGAATTGCGAACTCGCGAATGTCGGTGTTACCCTCTTCCAAGGTCTTGGTAGAAAGCGGAGGCAGATCAAGTACCACACTGTTAAATGTGTACTTGTTGATACTTGTAGTATCGCCTACACGCGTATTTTTGAAAGACAAACCGAGTTTCTTTGTCTTGCCTTTACGACCGAATACCAATGCTTCTGCGCCGTCTGTGATGTTAGCATACAAAGCCTTGTAATCGTCCTTGGAAAGACCGATAAAGGTAATTGTACCGCTACAAGTCAACGGGCTTTTTTTCACAACATAATCGGTTACGTCGTCAGCGGCTTTTTTATCCGTTGTTTGCGAGAAAGTACCGTCAAAGTTTACCAAGCCTTGAAGTTGGTGAACCGTGCCGTAAGTACCGTCAGTTTCGTTCAATTCCGCAACGATACAATCGAAGTTACCTTCCTCGTAGTATCTTGTTTCAGCCATTTCTGTTCTCCTTATTGATTATTTTTTGAGCTTCAAACTCACAGTAGTAAATACTACTTTCGGTGTCAACCGGTGTTGCTTCGCCGTCGCTGGAAAAGTTGATATAGATACCAAGCTTGCCGCATTCGGTTTCGATTGCTTCAGCAAGGTCTTGATAGTCCTCATCGGCATATCCGTTACGAGAGTAAAGCGCACCGTTCAAATAAACGCAACGCCGCACAGATTTGTTATCGGCGGCGTTTACTTCGGAATTATCCGTGCATACATAGTTTAAGTAAAGGCTGTCGTCGATATTACTCACAACGCCACGATAGAAACGAGGTTTCCCCGTTTCTGTGCCATGCGCGTCTTGCATACCTGCATTGCGCAAGGCAGTTTCGAACGAAGCAACCGCTTGTTCTTTAAGTGCAAAATCAGCCATCGAATCTATCCCCCGTATATTTCGTCGTATCTGCGCTTGCAATGCCGACAAACGTAATCTGCTTACTACGGAAGTCAAAACCGTCTACGTAACTGATATCGTAAACAACACCATTCCAAACAACTTTGCATTCGTTGGTAATTTTACGATTTCGGTTGACTGTGAACTTCACTGGTTCTTTTGCAACTTTCAAATCGCTGTTTACGCTATCAGTGGCACTTAATGCGGCGGTCTGTGCATACAAACCGCCTGCATCGTAGAGGGCTTTTGAGTAGATATAGTGCCGATAATCATTACGTCGTGTAGTGCCTGCTGGCGTTTCAGATTCACGGTAATAAACCTGTATACGTTCGTCTTTACGCTTCATATGCCGCTACCGCCTGTAATTGCTTTACCATTGCCGTAAGACGAGCTTGTGATAGTGTGTCGTCTTTTACATTATAATACTGAACATACAGTGCTGTCAATACATAATCTTTAGCCAATCTTTTGGCACGGTCATTTTTCGTATTGGCGAAATCAACGCCTGTCGCAAAGAAAAGGTAACTCTCAATGCTGTCAACCATCAGAGTAATGTCGCTGTCCATTTCGTCGGATTCATACGACAGCCTTTTCTTGGCTTCATCTAATGTAACGAGTTGCATGAGAGTTACCTCCTACCTTACATATAACAGTTATTAGCTGTTTTTCTTGCTACCCCAAGCGGAATCAAGGTAAGCAACGCCGTCACCGAGTGCACGTACATACAGCGTTTGACCCGAAGTCAAGGTGACATCGGACAGAGCCGTAGCAGTGTACTTAACAGCACCCTCGTCAATCTTGTATTCGTACCCGGTAGCGTGGTCGACAGCTGCCCAAGAACCCTTGTTTGCAGAAATGCTTACCGTCGGCGCGGTAAGTTGCGTGCCAAGTTTAACCTCAGCGTATACGTAAGCATTGCCGTCAGCAACCGTAAGAGCAAAGCCTTCGATAACCTTAAGTAGTGCTTGGTTCTTAGCAAAGCCCAAGCCCTTGCCGTTATCTGTGTCGAAGAAGTAATCTTCATACACGTGCATCCAAACGCCGTCCTTTGTGTCGCCAAAGATAATAGGCGCGTGATCCGCAGAGTGATTGGGGAATTGAGCGTCGCTAAACATTTCAACGCGGATGCCCTTGTAACGTTTCACAGTGGCATCTACCGGGTCGGGTTGAAGCAGCGGACGACCATTTTCATCGTACAGGCTGTCAAGGTAAGCAAAGCCGCTCTGGTTCGTTACGATAACCATGTTGGGGGATTCAAGGAATGCAGGGTCCAAATCCATGTTGATTGCACGGCGCAGTGCTTTTTCGGAAGCAATCTGCTTGGGCACACCTTGGTTGTAGCCGCTCTTAAGGGCTTCGAAAATCTTTTTGTTTTCAACGATAATGGAACGACGAACGAACCAAATATCAATGAACTGCATCAAGCCGGCACGTTCTGCACCTTGCAGAATTGTGGAAATGGGGATGATTGCGCCGTACCACTTGATTTGGTACTTGCCCTGTACAAATTCGGGCAACTTCGAGCTGTCGACTTCGCCGCCGTCATCGAATGCAATCAATCCGTCCGTGGGGTCCTTGCCAAAGTTGAAAGAACCGGACAGGCACACAGTGTTGATAACTGTGACGATATCCTTTGCGGATTTCCACTGCTTCTTGTATTCGTTGATTTGCAGTTTGACATCTTCGGGAAGCAGGTAATCTTCGCCGTTCAAACCGCCCGTTTTCAGCTCTTCGCCGATTTCGTTTTGGAATTTGCCGGTCTTAATTGCGTTTGCAATGATTTTGAAACCGCCCTGAGCGTCCTTGGGGATAGCAACCGTACCGTTAAGGATGGTTGTTTTCTGCATGTTTTCGGCTCTTTCAAGCTGGTCGATTTGGTCTTGCAACGCATCTGCCTCGTCCAAAAGGGCTTTGCTTTCTGTGCCAAGTTTGTTCTCGTTAGCGAGATTGTCAAATTGTTTGAACAATTCATCTCTACGAGCATACAGTCTTTGCATATTCTCTGTCATTTTTTGTTCTCCTTTTATAATTTTTTTATTTGTCAATCTCGACAGACGAGAGATTTACCTTTTTCTGCGAAATTTAAGCAATAACGCACGATAGCGTTGTTCTTGTGCTTCTATTTCGGCTGAATTATCTACGGGCGTTTCGTTGGTCGGCTGCGCCGTTTCGTCCGTCGTAGGCTGTTCTACGGGCTTAGGCTTGCACATGTTGTAAACAGCAATCTGACGGTCACGCAGGCTATTTACAAGCACTGGGTCAAAGACCTGTTCGTTTCCAATTTCGCCGTCAACAAAACCATACTCTTTAGCTTGGTTGTAGTCAAGCCACGTTTCGTTTGTCATAAGCTCAGCAATCTTTTCTCGGCTAATATTTTTAGCCTTACGCTCGTAAGCGTTCATGATACCTTCTTTGACCGCTTTCATACTGTCAAGCGTTTGTTGCATTTCAGTAATGTTGCCAGCAAAATATGTCGACGGGTCGTGTATCATAAGAAAAGCCGTCGGAGACATAAACACTTCGTCCCCTGCCATTGCAATTACCGAAGCGGCACTTGCTGCGATAGCAGGAATTTTTACTTTTACGTGACCTTTATATTCACGCAACATGGTGTAAATTGCGCTTGCAGCCAGTACATCGCCGCCGTAACTGTCAATGTAAACGTTAATCGGCTTGCCTTTGCAGTCGTCAAGAGCCTGCCGAAAACCAGCAGGAACAGTGCACTCGACACCAAACATTTCGTACAGTTCTTGACTGTCGTTGTCTGCGATTGTACCGTTTATGTATAAGTCGGTTTCTTCTGCTTTGTCGATAAACTTAAAAAACTTACTCATTGTACGTCATCGTCCTCCTTATCGGGGTCGTCGTCGGGGTTCGAAATCGGGTTTGGCGTTACACTGCCTGCTGTTTCGCCATCGATAAGCCTTTCAAGCGGTACAGAGTTGGCACCTATCAGGCGCGTCTCGCCATCTTCGCCAATGCTCGGCAGATTTTCCAACGCTCTAATTTCGTTTATGTTGTAAATACCCATAGAGCGCATTTTGTCGTACCACGCCGCACGAGCCGTAGTATCACCGCGTAATTCGCTTTCGAGATTAGCCTTTACGACCCAACCTTTCTTACGTTGTGTGACAAGCAAGAGCTTAAGCGTAAACTCTTGTTCAAAGCGATTTACAATAGGCACGATACAGTTCGTAATGTAATCGATTTGTGCTTGTTCGTTGTTGCTGTACGTTTGTTTGCCGACACCAAGCTTGTATGGAGGCACATTGAAAAAGCGAGCAATATCTTCAAGGTTTACGGTTTTGCTGTTTACAAAGTCCATATCGGCAGGCGAAATCTGCGTTACAGTTTCGTACTTCATGCCGTTATCAAGGACCGCTGTACCATACGCGCCGCCCTTGACCTTATCCCACTCTTCGCGAATTACTTGCTTGTAACTCTTTTCAACTTTCGTGCCATCGGCTTGCACAACAGTAATTTTTTTACCCGACAAATCGGCTGCAACGGTAAGAGTTCCGCTCGGGCGACCACCGTTCTCATAGAATTGTTTCTGAAACTTTTCCTGATTCAATCCAGTGCTTACAACCAACCTTGCATAGGTTAGCGGACTAATACCGTTTATGCCGTCTGTTGTGTACAACTTAAGGTGAATAATTTCATCGTAACGAAAAACATGCTCGCTACCTTTGCGATCCACATACCGATAAACGACAATATCGTCCGGGGAACGGAAAGTCGAAACATCTCCGCTATCAACAAGTGTTAGGCTTAGCAATTCGATACCGCGAAATTTGGGGACAATGTAAGCGTTACCTGTTGTTAACAAGCTCACAACTGCGGCTTTCTTAAAATCCGTAGCGTTTGTGTGTTCGTTTGGCAGATAGTTTAGAAGATAGTACAACTTGTCATCGTCGATATGCTCACGAGTAACACGGTCCATTACGAAAAAGGGGAGCTTACTTATCGTGTTCGATATAATGTCGATGCACGCGTAAACCCCACTTAAATTCATAGCGTTGGCATCTGATTGTTGTTGAACGAGAAATTTTTCGAACTCGTCGTAACTTATAACTTCTTCGTTTTTAGGTCTAAAAATATTTTTTAGCCATTGACGAAAAGCCATAATGCCAACCTCCCTTTTATCATTGTACGCAATTATTATAT
>ERZ1034844.402-NODE-402-length-23691-cov-12.506558_pt1 | contig 23691 bp, 30 predicted proteins | sample MGYA00520594_ERZ1034844 | MGnify/ENA primary metagenome ERZ1034844 (study PRJEB33766, sample SAMN09781733) | gut metagenome | biome: gut microbiome | host: Homo sapiens | place: Madagascar | study: EMG produced TPA metagenomics assembly of the PRJNA485056 data... | reverse complement strand
CGATGCGGAAATTAACATAGCCGTCCGGACCATCCTTTGTCCAACCGACAATCTGGCCAGCAGGAGTACGAGGAAGATCAAGATCATCCAGAACCTCATTCAGGAAGAGGTGACCACGGGTCTGGAGTTTGTCGTTTGCAAATGCCTGCTGCGCCTTGAGGAACATGCGGTTATAATCGGGATTATTTTCATAGTTGCGGCTCTTGTTGTCGAAATATACAGCATAATCGCTCTGGAGATTAGGGTCAGCGACCATCGCAGTCTTCTTAACCTTCTTTTCCTTGCCAGTCTCAGGATCAACTTCAATTTCCTCGAACTTCTTCGCCTTGATGCCATACTTGAGTTCGGTGTCGACCTGCTCGCCGAAACGTTCGATAACACGACCACGATACTCCTTGAAACTCTTATCGATTGCAGCATAAGCAGCACCAAGAGCCACATTGCGTTTACGCAGAATGTTGTTAGATGCCAGAATACTGGTGACGGACAGAGTGCCGAGAATGATAGCGGGGCCATAAAGCTTTGCAAGCTTCATTCCAGTCTGGGCATATACAATAGCCGTGTCCTTCTTTCCATCCTCGGTCGTATACTCCTTACCGTTGATTGCACCGGTTTCCATACCATCATGGATGGTATTGAGAGTACCCTTAGTTTCATCGAGAATCCCTGCTACCTTAGTGGTAGCCTTGCAAGCGAGGACGGCACTTACGACCGTACCGGCAATACCAGCTACAACGAGAATCTCAGGGCTGTGCTTCTTGAGCTTCATAACAGTCTTGGAAGCCACGCCGGTCACGCTCTTCATGATTTCAGTTTTATTTTTCATGGTTATAAAATCTCCTTTTCATTATTTATTGGAATTGATTTCTGCACCGCAGGCAGCGTAACCAGCTAAATCGACATAGCTGTCGTCCGTAGCCGTTCCTGTCCTAATTCGTGCGATCTTAAGAAGTGCCATCATCATGGCAACGTCATTTGCAGTGAATTCAACTCCTTTATAAATGCTCCAAAAGTCTGCAATAGCAGTGAAGTTGTCCTCAGGGGAGCCATATTCATTCTCTCTCTGACCGCATACACAAGCTTTTGCCTTATCAAGAGTTTCGGACCTGTTCATTGTTTTCATCCTCCCCATCGGTAAAAGTAAACGGAATATTATAGTCCCGCTTACGCTCCTTAGCGATTACCTGGCAACCACACATCGGGCAGTCAAAGGTATCGTACAAACTTTCCTCGGCAGTAGAACTAAAAGCAACTGCCAAGCCGATTTTTCCGTTGTCACGAGTAATATAATGTTTTTCGATAACGGCATTGAATTTAGCGCCACAAATTTTGCATTCGAGCATTATTTTTTCTCCTTTCAATTCAGCGGAATTGCACGAGGCAGTTTCAGAATATAACCGTCTAGAACCCGTACCACAGTTGCACCGCCAATGTTTGTCCAACCATAGCGATTCATAGTGAAATTATCATTTGGAACATGAGCGAGATCGTAGAAATCGGATACGCTCACTGTTCCATACTGACTGATGATATCATTCATCGCATCGAGAACCGCTTCCGCGTCTCCACGGGTATCGAAGAGAATATCATCATAGTCAGGTGTATTGCGTCTATTGCCGACAGAACCAGCACGCACTCGGTCTGTGTCCCGTTCGTAATAATTTCGGTAAGATACCTTAGACGCCATTCCATTTTTCTTGCCTCGACCTGCCTCGCCGTACAGAATCATATCGACACCGGTAGTGACAATGTCAGAAATCGCTTTCTTGACAGCAGGTACAATGACCTCCATCAAAATATAAGATTTGACATTGTTCGCATCTTCGGCAATAAAGACATCTGCAAATTTTTGCATTTCGCCTTTCTTTCGAGTTTTTGCAGTCCCGGTAATAACCGCCTCAACTTTCTTTTCTGACTGCTGTTCCTGACGAGCTTTATCAGAATTAGACTTATAAATTTCCACGGTGATCTCCTTTCTTATTCCAGAATCAGCTTACCGGGCAGAGTAATTTTTGTGTTTGGCATCAAGCCGTTTTCTTTCTTGTATCGATAGGTGAGATTACTCTTCGCTTTCGCTTCTGTCGGAGCAATAGTAGTTGCTTTCCAGCGATATTGTACACAATCGTCAAATCGCATAACAGGACCGTCGTATTTATACTGCTGCATATTTTCCTCCTTTCGAGAGATAAAGAAAAAAGGGAAAGCACCTTGTTACAGGTACTCCCCCTTATCCGAACTCCTCAAATTCGCATTTTCAGTTGTCTTCAGTGACAACATCAGATTCTTCCAAGATAACCGTATTCTCCTCAGCAGCCATCTTCTTCTGCTCAATCTGGGCTTTGATGTTTGCGATCACTGGCTTTGCCACGTACTTGTAGACGACCACGCCTACAAGTACGCTCAAGCCGATACCCGCAGCAATCTTTACGCCCTTGCTCGAACCAGCGTTCTCGATAACCTCTTCGGTAGTTTCGACGACCTCGTTGTTCATAATCTCATTGTCGTTCATTGTGAAATCTCCTTTCAAATGTGTGAAATTGTGGAATGTTCTTCCATTAAATAAGTTGTATTTTTCGCGCGGCAGCTTACTGGTAGTCATAAACCGGAGCAACCTGGTAGTCAATCACCAGGCATGGAGTACCATTTGCGTCTAGCTGAGACGAGAATGCAAGATCAATGTAACCCTTATCAATGTTCCATCCAAGCATATCTCCCATCTTGGTTCCGTCTAAACCGAGTTCATAGTAGAAATCGTTTAGAGTGACATGCATTTCATCACGCATCTGCCGATTCAGTTCATTCATGGCTCTGGTGATCTTATCCCTATCGGACTTGAAATATCGTCCGGACAATACATCATAACAGATTGTGTTGCCGCCGTTTTCAGTAAGAATAACTTCTCGAACAGGGTTCTTAACCATCTTGTCTTTCGAAACAGAGTCTCGAATGGACTGTTCCTTTTTCTCACCAATTGTCTCAACGACTTTTTCCTGATACTCCTTCAAAGTAGACTCTGAAAGGGTATACGCCGTTGCCAGAGCAGCATTTCGACGAAGATTAGTCGAACTTGCTCCAATCAAGCAGAAGATAGAGATGGAGCCTACAACCGCTGCCGGAATATAACAAGGCCAAGCCGTCTTGACGATGTCTTTCGGCTCAAGCCTATCTGTATCCAGCTCATCTTTTTTCTCTTCAAGCAGAATCAGGGCTTTTGGCGTTGCTTTTACCGCCATAACAGTGGTGGTAATCATGCCGGCAATTCCAATACCGGTGAGAATTTCAGGACTATGTTTTTTCATTGCCATCCGTACACCCTTGGCAATGCTTGCTAAACTTTGTTTAGGCATGATTTTCTCCTTTCAGTTATTAACATTCGCCCACAAGGAGCGTCGATTTATTTAACCAACCAGAAAACCGGACGAACCCCGTTGAAAAACGGCGCGTCGTAGTAGTTCGGACTGCCAAAGCCGGTCACGCAAGCGAAACATGCCACAGAACAGTCATTCTTAGTTGCATTTTGTAGCCAATACCACCCCTCGCGGTTATTAAAGTCTACTACACGGTTCTCGCGCTTTGTTATAATAGGAAGCTGCTCGTCATCATCAGACTCGAATGTTAGTTCATAATTGTAACCATGACCGAACATCATGCCGTATGTAGGCAGTGCAAGATCTTGAATTCGCACCTGTAATTCTTCAGGGAATGCACTCAGAAGAACAGTGTCAATCCACTTCTTCATATGAGATTTGGCATATCCGTCCGCATTTGTCAACCGCTTGTTCATCTTCTGCTTGGCAACACAAACATCGAACATAAACAAAACACCCTTTTCGGTGATCTTCTGAGCCGTTGCGGTAAATTCTCCAAACTCAGCCAGAGGAATGACAATCTGGTCACCCGTCTGAATCTTTTGAATGTCCTGTACCTCCAGTTCCTGCTTTCTAATTACTTTCATCATGATTTTTCTCCTTTCGGTTAAACAAATAGTAGACTTAGTTCTTCAGCTGTTTCGACCGCACTCTGAAATATAAAGCTACGCTGCTTATCCTCGCCGTAACAAGCATGCATAGCCATCTCGAACATGAAGCTTTCGATGATGGCGATTGGATTATCGAAAGGTTTGTTCATGATTCGATCACAGATTTCATATGCAGCCCATTGCTGGTACGACCTTTTTCTGAATTCATACTTTGGCCACGTGAAGGATGGACTGAACAGATGCTCATCAACATATCGTTGAATAATCGAAACAGCAGTGCTTGCATCGCACATGTTGTTTGGATAAAGATGAAGAGCCCTTGTTAGGACTCTTCATCTTCTTAATCGTTAAGTTCGGCAAGCTTCTCATCGATGCGTTCATCGATTTTCTCTTCCATCTTCTTCTCGCTCACCCAGTCATCGAGGAGCGTAGCCCCCACTCCTACTACGGTAGCGACAAGACCCAGGATTTTAATCAATTTTGCATTGTTCATAAAGCGAAACCTCCTTTTCGTTTTCATAAAGTGAGATGTAATTTTTGCGAATTTACAGATCTTCCATCCATTCGGCTGTCGGTTCAAAAACCATATCAATAACATAGATCTCCATGCCGTCATCCAAAGTGAGTCGGTGATGGTTAAAGTCAATCCAATAAATATCGCCATCACAGCTTGACCATCCAACAGAGTCTCCGAGTTCCGTCTTTTCAAGTCCAAGAAACTCATAAAAATCGTTAAGCGGAATGACTCCCGCAAGCAAAAAATTGCGGTTCAGATGGTACTCAGCCTGAATGACCTTTTCTACAGTTGACTCAAAATATCTTTGTGAAAAACTATCGTAGAAAGTACGAGTAACCTCAGGCTCCATACCTTCGCCAAAGTCAAGAGAAGAATCGTACCAACCTCCATTAGTAGAGATACTGATGTCCTTACACTTTTCTTTGGCGATAGAGTCTACGATGGCATTGTGTGCTTCCTCACCGTAGAGTTCTTTCAGTTTATCCTTATATCCCTTATAAGAACTTTGGATGAGCGCATACGCATTTATTAGTGCTGCCTGTTGGCGTCGATTTAAGGCATTGGCACCCATAATGCAAGCGATAGTAGAAGCTCCAAATGCTACTGCCGGAACGTAACATTTCCATGCAGCGATGAACGCCTCTTTCTTGGTATACGCATATGGATCACCATCATGTTTTTCACGACTGTCTGCACGAACCAATGATACTGCCTGTGGGGTTGCTTTGGCTGCGGCGATTGCGGTGACCACAACGCCAGCTGATGCCACACAAGACAAAGCAATAGGCGAGTATTTCCTAATACAGAGCCCTGACTTATGCAGCAACTTTTGGATTGCTTGATTTTTACTCATGTCTTTTCTCCTTTCGTTATAAAAAAAAGAAAGAAGCCTTGTTAAGGCCCCTTTACGATTTTCAAGAACTGTTCCGCATCATGTTTTATTATTCCATTGCCCTTAGAAGGTCCAAAATGTTCGCGGCCATTTCACTGGCGGATCGAAACATAAGACTCGTGTTTGGATTTACCCTCGCATATTTAGCGGTCTTCATCATGAATTCATGCGTGAGCTTACAGAATTCTTCAATAGACCCTTCTCTTCGAGGGTAAATCTGTTCGGCGATAAAATCTCTGAGCTCGTCGACAGCCCATTGTGAGTAACTCGCTTTTTTATAATCTTCAGTCCATTTACCAAACAGAGGCGGCAACCATGCATCCATGTGGTACATGTCGTACAAGATTAAATCAAGCTGATCGATGCTCATGTCTTTTCTCCTTTCATGTGAAAATAAAAAGCAAGAGAGACTGTATCGGATTCGAACCGACGACCTCCACGGAAGTGTGGCGCTCTACCAACTGAGCTAACCCGTCTCTCATAATAAGACTTGTAAATTTCGCGCGGCAAAAGAAAAGAGCCGTTGTTAGCAGCTCCTTTCAGATTTTACAAACCAATACTTTTCAGGATTTTAGTAAGTTCATCTTTCTCAAGATCGGCATCTATATCCAGATGAACATGCGTCTTTCCGTCAACGACTGTGGCTTTTACCTCATTCAAATTCAGTTTTACATCATAACCAAATTTCTTTCGGATTGCCAAACTCGCCAATTTCGAGATAATGCTCGTAGTGAATTTAGAACCAATTTTCATTTCGTCCATGCTCCTTTTACTCCTTTCGAATAGCATCGTTTTCCACAATAGGGGTTGTAATTTTGGCGAAAAGAAAAGAGCCGTTGTTGGCGGCTCAATCCTCAATAAATCCAGTTTTCTTTTGCAAAGAACAACGGTATTGCGATAAACGCAAAGAATACTAATGCTGTTGCATCTTTGTCGATAAGTACCGGTAAGTACCCACAAATAAGTAATACTACAGCATATAGCTTGTTCTTTAGTGTTTTCATAATCCATGTCTCCCTTCAAAATTCAATGGTTTTTCATAAAGGGAGATGCGTTTTTTGCGCTTAGATATCCCGTCTATCAAATACGGTTTCCCATCGTTCTTTCTGAATAGGCTTCATTTTTAATGCCCACATAATTTGGCGAACCGTTACAGTAGGGTATAGTCCGTCCGTACAAGTCCCAGCCCTCATTTCAAAGTATTCTCGAAAATCAGGGTGCAAATATAAAGCGTCAGTAATCCAAGGGTCAACTTCGCTCCACCATGTACTTTTCGTCTCGGAGTCAAATCGTTGCTGAATTACTGCTAAACCTCTTTCTTCAATTCTGTAGAGAGTGCAGCTATTGTAAACCGGATGCTCACAAATATAACGCTCGCCATACAAGGTCAAGTAAATTTCCGGTTTGTCAAAATGGTATCGCATATCCATCACCTATAAAAAGAAAAGAGAAAGAGCCCTCGTCAGGACTCCTTCCCCTTTGCTAATAGTCTTAATTAGTCGTCGCAGATCTGATCTCTGGTCGGATATAGAGCATCATATTCTTCATCGTTCTCCATACCATAATGCTCTAAATCGACGGAGTGACCGCAAGCCGGGCATACTAAAGTATCTTCCCACTCGTCTTCAAATTCCATAAGTCCTCCGCATTCACTGCAAATATACCGTCCAGTAAGTAAACCGTCTCTCTGCGCGTCGTTAAAAAAGCTCATTGCAAATTACCTCCTTGATATTGTGTGGCACTATTAAGTATAGCGGCCATCAGTATTTTATCAAGAGATAAAAAGCACTTTTACATCTCTCACAATAGCCCTTGTAAATTTCGAGCAGGAGAAAAACGAAGAGAACGTGTTGTGTGCACGAACTCTCCGCTTTTGGAACCGGTTTATTTCTTAGTCGGTCTGAATCGACTGAATAAACCTCTGAATGTCTGAGAGGTGAAAGTTCCATCCTGTTCGAACTTGAAACCTCGTCTCATCCAAACGCCGTAGAACATCAACGGCAGCACCAGTTCAGCGGCAGCCATACCAAATCTGAAGTATCGATCTTTGACAGACTCTGCCATTTGAGCCATCTTGGACTCTTGATCGATTTCACGATTCTCGATCTTGTCCAGACGCTCATAGGTGTTCTTGTCCTCTTCGAGCTTCAGTTTGTACAGCTTCGTTAAGCTATCCACTGCTGTGGTATGTTCCTGACTTCCGGATTCGAGAGATCCCAAGCGTTTAATTTCGGCTTTGATCTCCTCTTCCAACAAACTTCTGTTTTCTTCACCCATATTCGTTTCTCCTTTCGTTTTAATAGGGTTCCATAAAAGGAAATGTTATTTGCGCGGAATAAAGTCTTCGCTCTTCACTTCTAACAGGACGGTTCTTTGAGTTACAATTTCATTGACACTCTTTTTCAATTCAAGAAAAAGGTAGGGGCCGTCGGGATCAGACTTGTCGATACGCAGAAAACCAACTGGACGCTTTTGGCGAATAATAGACGAGACGATAAACCCGATCATAATTCCGACAACTGCATAGACAACTTCCATGGCGATCTCCTTTCAAATTGTTTTTTGAAAATTTCAACCCGGGGATTTTTTCCAGATACTAATTTAGCACATCTGTCTGTCACCTCCGTCCGGGTTTTAATCTAAGTTAGAAAAAGAAAAGAGAAAGAGCCCTTGTTAGGACTCCTCCTCTCCTATAATACAGGGCAATATAACTTGCTTACTTCGCCTCCGATGTCTGTCAGCTCGCTGCTGTCAGCCTCAAGCCTACTTCGTCAATTCAGGTCGTTGAAGCGATAGACTTTTTCACTGAAATGCCCACAATCTTCATTACTGTCTCTCTTTACTAAGTAGCCAGAAAAAACGTCTGTACAAGTCGTAATAAACATCCTTACAACATGGAATACCGGTTCTAGCTTTTAGATGGTCATACGAAATACCCTCCGTTATAGCTTCCAAAATATAACACGAAAGCTCTTCGTCCGTTTCTTTTGCGACCCGTTCCACCATTTTCATGCGGTCGGCATAGTACAGCCTCTCATCAATGTGCTTGGTAACTGGATCACTAACAACATTCGTTTTGCAGGGCGGCACTAATTGAGGCCATGAACCCGGATAATCTATCAACGAATTGTACGCATGACGCCATAACGGATACTGTAAGCAGAAATGCTTCAATTCGTAATAGCGGTGTTTTTCGATCCAGTAACGATTAGTCTCGGAAAGTTCCGGTCGTATCAATGTACTCATGCGCGTTCACCCCTCCATATATAGCCGGTCTCCTGCCAGAGGAGCTTAGGCGAAATATAAAAGTTGATGCGCCCATACTTAGAGTTCATTTCCTCTAAGTTTGTAACGAGCTTTCCACTCCGAGTAGCTTTTCCAATTGGTAACCACCCAGATACGATGCCGGCTCGAATCCAGGATGCATCTTTTCCATAGACTCGTGCTGCGACAACTACCGGGACTGATCCCGATGCAAATATAATTTCTTCCATTGGCGTTTGCCTCCTTTCAACCGCTATTTTAGGTTAGGAACGGCTTTTAGTAAAAACAACCTCGGTGGAAACAAGCGCCAGCGAATCATCGTCATTTCACAAGGATAATCTTCAAATCCCAAAGTCTCGCAAGTAATAAGTCCTTCGAGCACACCGATAATAATGTCCGCTTCATACTGTTTATACGGAAATATAAAGTCAGGAAGCTCCCGATGAACTGCATGACATTTGCAGCACCGAAGTCTTCTAATGGCTACCCATTTTTTATTACCGAATTTCGTCCGTACCAATCTTTGAACATGATCGTAGTATTTAAGCTGCCCTCCACATTTGGGGCAGATTGATTGGTTATCACTAATCATATACTCTCTCTTTTCTCTGATTAAAAAAAGTTTGGTGTAGGAGTTGACATTCCTACACTTATGATATATGATTACTAATAGCAAATCAATGGGGAAGGTGATAATAGTGTTGATAAAATGTCCTGAATGTGAATTACAAGTAAGTGACAAAGCAGTTTCTTGTCCTCACTGTGGGTTTCCATTGCAGCCAAATATAAAGCCAAGAAAACCTCGAAATAAGAACAACAAACGTCGTAGACTGCCAAACGGTTTCGGGCAGATTAGTGAGATCAAAAATCGGAATCTCCGCAATCCATTTCGAGCTATGATAAGTGTTGGAAAGGATTCGAACGGACGACCTATCTGCAAGCCTCTTAAACCAGAGTCCTATTTTCCAACATACAACGATGCATACGCTGCTCTCGTCGAGTACAATAAGAACCCTTACGACCTTGAACCGTCTATTACTATGAAAGAGCTTTACGAGAAATGGGTTGCCGAATACGAGAAGACAGTTAAAAGCACTCGTTCGGTAGCTTCAGCATGGGGGTATTGCTCGGCCGTATATGATATGCGAGTCAAAGATGTCCGCGCTCGTCATGTAAAAGGTTGTATGGATGAAGGCATATCGAAGGTTCGAGGCGAAGAGAAGACACCAAGTGCATCCATGAAGAACCAGATTAAGTCTTTGTTTAACTTGATGTTGGATTATGCCTTGGAGTACGAGCTTGTTGATCGGAACTATTCGCGAACTTTTAACCTCAGTGAGGAAACAATCAAAGAAATCGTCACAGTTAAGAATGAGCACATTCCTTTTACGGACGAAGAGATGGACTTGCTTTGGAAACACGCTAATGATAAAATGCTTGTAGATGTCCTGCTTATTCAGTGTTATTCTGGTTGGCGGCCCCAAGAACTTGGTTTGCTTGAACTAAAAAATGTAGATTTGGAAAACTGGACTTTTCGAGGCGGTATCAAAACTGATGCCGGTACCGATCGTGTCGTTCCAATTCACTCGAAAATTCGTCATTTGGTTGAGCGAAAATATAAAGAGGCGCTGGAGCTTGGCAGTCTGTATCTGCTCAATTATGTTAATCCGACTGCTCGCAGCAAAAACACTGCACTTACTTATGCTCGATACCAAAAAGGATTCTGTATGATTCGAGATGAATTGAATTTGAACCCCGAGCATAGACCGCATGATGGTCGTAAACATTTTGTGACGATGGCTAAGAAGTACGGTGTCGATGAGTATGCGATCAAATATATGGTCGGTCACAAGATCTCTGACATCACCGAAAAGGTTTATACTCAAAGAGAATTTGAGTGGCTGAAAGACGAAATCGAAAAAATAAAATAGCTTGTAAAAACAAAGAAAAGCCTCCCCGAAGTGGGAGCACCAACAAAGGCACTCAGCACAACGAAGAGGCTGACTTTGTGTAGGAATATTGATGTAGGAGTAGTGTAGAAATAATGCACGAGTTACCTACATTTCTCGGCATTTACCCACTTCTAACTACTCTGAAAACAGCGTAATTGCAGGGGTTTAGAAGTGGTTAGACCGTGGTAAGTTTCTATTATAGAAGCAAAATATCCCGTATTTCCTGGCTTTTTTAGCCAAAGTGTAGGAATAATACAGAACTAACCTACATTCTATTGCCCTGTATTGCTATTTATTAGCCGTAAACCACATCCGTAGAGATGGTGAGTCCATCGTCCGACAGTGTCTTGGTTTCCGTTGCAATGACCGTTCCTTCAGAGTCCGTGAGAACCGACGTGATTGTTTTCATATCGTCCGAAAAAGTCTTCACAAGCTGGTTCCCATTGGCGTAAACCGTCGTTACGGTCTTATAATCTTTTGAAAAAGTCTTGACGGTGTCACCAGACTGAATATCACTGGCGGAACCTACTTTACCGTCTACATACGACTTAGTCTGTCCGGCAAGTATCTTCATTTGTTCAAGAGATACCAGCTTGTAATCAGGCATTCGATTCACGCTCCTTTGAAAGATTTAGGGAGGGCTGTTACACCCTCCCCAGAGACTTATAGTCTTTAGGCACCGAAGACCTCAGTGCACATAGCAGTGACTTCCTCGTCGGTAGCACCAGACAGGGTGTCCAGGAACGCCTTGTTTGCATGACTGTGGTTGCCCTCAGCAGCGGCGTTGACCTTCTCCTTCAGAGCAGCGTCCAGATCAGTCTCTGCGACAATATCCTTGCCAGCAAGCTTGCCGGTCGGAATAGTCAGAGCAATAGACTTATCTTCCGCCGCAGGGGTTACCTCAGTGCCATTGACTTTGATCTTTTCAATGACGTTCGCCTGAGCACCAGCGGCAATGCCAGCCAGTTTGGTACCTTCAGCATTAGTCATCAGGCGGCTGCCCTCGACCTTATCCACCTTCTTACCCAGCTCGGTGGTCATAGTGGTGGTCTTGACATAGTCGCCGATGCCAAGCGCGTTAATCATCTTGGTGACATAAGCCACGACGGTAGCTTCCTCATCAGTACCACCGATACCGGCAAGGATACCATCCAGGCGAGTGATGTCATTAGCCATCTTTGCGGCACCCGTGGTGTCACTCAGAATCCAGTCAGCGATCTCCTTCAGGGTATCGTAAGACTTGTCAGCACCAGCCACGATCTTTGCGACTTCCTCAGAAGAGATAGTGCGTACAGACTTGCCGGTATCCTCACCGACCAAGGTGTCGACAGTAGCCTGAGCAGCCTTGCCGTCGATCAGAGTCTTCAGAGCAGCAGCCAGATCATCATAGGCGACCTCACTTTTGCCTGCCATAGTACCCAGGCCGCCGATCTGACCATCGATATAAGTCTTAGCTGCCTGAAGAGCAACCTTCAACTGCGCCAGGGTAGTGATTTTAATAGTGTCTGCCATAATACATTCCTCCTATTGGAATAAAATTATTTTTGCCACAGCGTTTTGGCGCTGCTGTGACCACAAAATGTTTAGCCGAAGACATCGGTAATAGCATCGTTCAGTTCTTTTTCTGTTGCGATGTCATCAGGACTGTAAGTGGGCTCGTCCGGATCAGGATTGACTCCGGTTCCGAAAACATCATCGATCAAACCGTCAATATCATCGTCCGTAGCCATCTCACTCCCTTCAGGAAGGCCGCCGGAACTTGCCTCGATTACAATATCATGCTTCAACAGTTTGTTGGTTGTTGGTAGTACCTGAACAGTGTCACTGGGGGTGATGTTATATTCGCCCTCATAAATATCACAGTCCAAACCCCCGCCAACAGGTATAGATAAAGCTCCTTGTAAGCTTCCAATGGGCGAAAGGTGACCTTTAATAGACCCGATTCCGCATACTCCACCCATGCTTAGTCAACCTCTTCCGAAAGCTTTAGAGTTGCTTTCGAAATGAAAGTATCAACTTTGCCATTTGCTTTTGTGAGCTGAATGTCGTAGACATACTTGCCGAAATTCAGATCAGCTGTGTCTTGAGGTTCAAGTGTCAGCATCATCGTGTCAATCGGGATGTCTTTGACAAGAAGGGGGCGGGGGTCATCATAATTCTCTTTCATTGCAAAGCGAATGACATCGCCTTCAACCGGAATATACTGAGTCCCGTCCCTTTTGGTGGCAGAGACCAGAGCCTCAAATGTATCACCTCGGGTCAAAGTGATAGTTGTACCAGTAATGTTGTAACTCATAATCTCACCTCCAATTCAAGCATTGTAAGTTGATTTATGAATCGCAAGTTTGTCGACTTCCGTCATGATTCGCTTAGCCGAACCGTTACCGCCTAATTTTTCGTAAGGCTTATACAGGTATCCATACAGATTTTCGTACTCGTCCTCTGTGATGTAGCCTCTTTCGATATAGACCATACCGAGGCAGATAATGCGATCATGAGCCAGGCCAATAAGCATTTTCGTTTCGAGATCGTTTTGCTTATTTTTAGCAGCTTTCCGTTTGTCTCGCTCCTGGATATATGCCCAAAACCCAGAAGAAGCAAGTACCGATCCCAAAATAGCTAATAGCGTTTGCTGCCAGGGTTCCATTTCCATGTATTGTCCTCCTTTAAGTCACGAATGAATTAAGAGCTTGCAGGAAACATCGCCACCACCCCCTCCCCTAAAACCTCTTTTAATTAGGCGAGGGAGCCCACTGCGAAACAGACTCCCTGCCAATTTCGGTTAATCCACAGGATCACCATTTTCGTCAAGACCGAGAGCTTCCAAATCAGCCTTGACAGCAGCCTTGAACTTCGCCGGAACCTGATCGAATGTCCGACGACCTGCAATGATGAGTGCGACATATAGTGCCACCATGTTGTTACCTCCTATAAAAAATTTGGATAAAATATAAAACATGGTTACTCCTCCTTAGCGATAAGATCACCGTTGGTATCATAGCCATATTCCAACAATTTAGCCTCGACATCTGCCTTGAATTCATCAGGTACCTGGTCGAAGGTTCTGCACTTATTGATAATAAGCATAAAGTAAAGACTAACCATTTTTGCTCCCCCCTCTCCTCATTTAGGAATCGTTGCTGCGACGACGTCATACAGATCAGCAATTGCTTCCATGATGGCAAGCTGCTGGGAGTCGCCAGTTTTCTGACCTGTCATGATCTGAACAATGTTGTCCGAATCATTTGTGCCTTTAATGGCATTTTTAGCCATAAGCAGATTGATGTATTCGTTAAACTCCTGAGGGGTCAACACCGCTTCCCGATAAGTCCAGTAAGTGGTTTTGTCTCCCCGTTCTAAAGTTCGTGTAATACTTGTAATGTCCTTGCGGAGATATACGGTTTCAACAGTAACCTCAAGTGCAGCCGGTTGGACTGTGCTCTCGGCATACCTGTAATTTAACTCCATGCAACTTTCCTCCTTTTGCGGTGTAAAGACTGATGAGTTTTTGATATACCCGCTTCTCATCGTATTTGGCATATCGTGAAACTTTTTGCTTTAACTTGGCTTTCTTTAGGTTCTCCAGTCCTCTCCCCGCCACTTACACAGTTGCAAGCGGTTTACAAGAGATAGCCGCACCAACGTCAATGTACGAAAAGGTCGGTGCATAGTCCATCATAGTGGTGAAAGGACCGTTCTGCAGGTCAAAGCCATAGTTGCCGCCGACATACACGTAACTTACACGATCATTACTGTACCACATGCCGTCGGCCTCATAAGTGCTGCTGGAACCCAGTGCCGCAACAGGCAACCGTCCGAACGCTTCCACCTTCATGTTGTTGATGTAGCCACCGGAGCCGCCATACGGAGTACCATTTACGATCGTCTTATAACCGTTTCCATCTGTGTTGTAGTCGGTTACGGTAGAACCATCGTGAGTTCCACGAGTCAGCTTGACCTTCTGCGTACCATGGTCATTGATCCAGCCGGCAGTACGACGCCACAGGTTACCCCAGACATTCTCCATGCCGAAGACTTTCACACCGGACGTCTTGTCATTGGAACCCCAGAACATGCCCTTGTTGTCCATCGTACCAGGAGCAATACTATTGGAACCACCGCGCCGTCCGTAGCCAAATGCAGTCTGACAATCAGTAGAACGAGCCATCATAACCAGCAGATCCTGGAGCAGTAGTCTGTCAGCCAGTACCTCAGTATACCAATCATTACCGTTCGCCTTTGCATAAGCGATTTCGTTAGCCGCCGTGGTATTTACGCTGTTAGCTGCACCACTGATAGAACGCAGCTTTCCTGAAACCAGAGAACCAAAATAGATAGGGGTATAAAAATGATTGATCTGTTTGTTATTGCGGTCATAGTTGCACCAGCAATCCCATGCATCGTCCTGAGGAGCATCGGAACAGCGGAAATGGTAAACATCGTTCGCACTCCACCGCTTCGTGTAGATCTTTGGCCATTCCATCATGGCGTTGCCACCGAAAGATGTATCCGTAACCTTGGATGGGTAGCCGTTGTCCTTCTTGGTATAGTCGCTAGGCAAAAGATAGTAGTCGACAACGCCTGCATAAGTCAGCATACAAGGACGAGGCATAAACTTTTCACCTGGATTAAACGCCCAACCACCATAGTCGAACTTACCAGTGCCGAAATTCATAGCAGCTGGAGTAAATGCCGCATTATCCACGTCAGAAGGATAAGTTACTCGTCCAGTTGGGCTGGAAGTAGATATCACCAGATCGTAACCAAACAGATAATTCCCCTTCCTTGGAGTAGCACTGGCTCGGTTCGCTTCGCTGCGATTATAGGCACCGGTACTGGTGTAAGGGAACGCGGAATAGTAATACACCACTCCGACTTTCACGTCTTTATCAGTGGTAGAGAATTCAAAGAACTCGCCGTTAGTTTCGATGGTCGTTAATAGTTCGCCATCCGTTTCACGTGTCGGATAACCAATAGTGCTCTTACGGATCATTGCACCGGCAGCACTACGCGGAATGTTACCCTTAATGTTTACTCTAACGGTATCAGATTCCGGGTAATATCTATACTCAGCGGAAAACTTCTGCATCGGCTCTGGTTCATTAATAACTACACGATTAGCCTTATTCCGGTTATACACACCCTGAGTGGTATAAGGGAACGCTGCATAGTAGTAAGTTCCAGTAGGAGATGCACCATTATCTGCGAAGACAGTGGACGCTTTGACGCTGGCGACCAGATCGCCATCGAACTCATCCTTAGGGTAATCGGTTGTCTTCCTCCGGATAATAGCACCTTCCACGGTGCAGAGTGTCTGGTTATTCACGACAGTGTCGTTGGGAAGTGTAGCCGTAACTTTCACAACACTATTCTCAACGGCCACGCTGAACTCCAGCATATTAGACGGCTCAATTCCGCCGAAGAAGTGTCGGTTTTTACCAAAAATCAGGTCTTCTTCTGCCATTTTGATTGTTCTCCTTTCACTTTAAGAATAAGTTACAATGGTACTGATAAGCTTGCCTTCGGAGTCAAAAGTTTTAACGGCTCTCGCCACTTCTGCTCCAGCTGCACTTTTCAGCACATTTGTCATGGTCAGGAATCCATCAGAAAAAGTCTTCGTCAGAGTTCTACCATCGCTTGCAGTCGAAGTGATAATAGTACCATCGTCAGAAAACGCCTTGGTTCCATCTTCAAAGCCAACCAGTAAAATGCGTTTAACTTCTTCCTTGTTGATCTCAAGTTGCAAATTACCGGCAACATCGCCGCTGAGCTGATCTTTCATCTGGTTATACCAGGCAAGGAAATCAGCTTGCTCAGATGCGATCCACTGGTCAAGAACCGTCTGCTCCTGTTTAAGGTCAGCTTTCATTTCATTGAACCAGGTCGTGAAATCGTTTTCCTCCTGAGTAATCCAGTCATCGACTTCCTGAGATCGTGCGTCAGTAAACCGATCAAGCTCATCCTGCCATTTGCCAAGCAGTTCATCCAGGCTGATCGTCTGAAGAATGCCAGTTACGAATGGAGTAGATTCCGTGCCAACCATAGGGGTAATGTCAGCTTGGTTAATAGCCATAGTGCCGTATTTTCTGTAAATATAACAGAGAGGGTACTGATGGACTTTTCCCTCATTCGTCAGAGTCGGTCTTGACGGTGTACTGGACGGATCTCCTTTGACAAATTTGATAGTGTTATCACGAACTGATTCCATTCCGTTTACTTCCAGAACCACGGCATCAATACGATCAAGAAGCACCTCTGCTTCCGGGGCAGTCATCGGCAGGATGCCGTCATTGACTGTCCATGTGTGATCGAACCAGGCTTTGCCAACACCGACGTTCACGGTAAGACCACCTGCTGCCTTCACAGTGAAAGCGGTTCCGATAGAAGCAAATACACCATCGATAATAAGCCCATCAAAAATTGCCGACATTTGTTCAGCATTATATTTGCGATCACCGTTAAGTGAATTAAAAAATCCGCTTGATACGCTCATTCAGTTTCTCCCTCCTTACTTTGAAATAGTTTTGAAGGTCGGATAAATTGACAATCCTTCCTCGCTGTTTGAGATGACCAACTCTGAAATGTAAGCTGAACCCTCATTGCCGTATTCATTGGCGATTTGAACGATGTCTCCGATAAAGAAATCTTCGCCATACTTGAACAGGCGAGTAACTTCAACCTCTCCTTCGAACGCAGTGGTTACAATATGGTCGGCCAGGTTCTTCAAGCCCTTTGTCTGAAGCTGTGCCATATATTCTGTATCGGAAAGTGTCCCGTCCTTGGTGTCGGATGAGATGTCACGAGCATCTGTAAAAAGCTCACGCCGATCAAGACCTGAAGCTGAGCCGACAATAGCAGTTCGCCTCGATGATCCTTCACCTTCTCCTGCGACCAGAGTCACATTTCGAAAACTCGCTCTGGATGAATAATAGTTGCTGTTAATGATGTTCTCAAAGTTCGGAGAGAAAACAACATATGGATTTTCTGTCTGCTCATAAGATCGATCAACGCCGGCATACAGACTGAATGCAAACTTGTTTTCATCTGTCAGTATGATCTTGAACCCTATATTGTTTTCCTCACAAAGTCCTTTGATGACATCGTACAGACAATCGCCTGTATATTGGTTGACGATTTTCAGACTTGTGATTTTAGGGTCAGTAGAAGGCACAAACACAAAGTTAGAAATCTTTCGATCGGCAATAGACGGCGAAATGATGCACTCATTCAACATCGTCTGGATGCCATCTTGAAGATTTCCATTAAAGATTCGCTGTCCCCAAATGATGCGGCGTTCAAGAATAGACTCCAACGATCTGCCTGTGACAATAAGATGATTTCCTTCTTCTATGTCAGCATTGATCTTGATACTCTCGATGATCATACAGTGTTCCGAATCCTTCAGCCACAGATAGTAATCCTCTTTCAAATACTGCAAGAGATGCACATCCATAGTGAAGAATATCTCGAAATCTCCATACGAATTATACCGGTCGGTCCATATCATGGATTCATAGGTATCTATGACGGCTATGGACTCAAAGTCAGTGTTTAAGACCAAAAGTTCCATAGTTATACCCCCTCATAGATGACTTTACTTTCGATTCTAAACTGAAGATTCGTAACACCACTGTCCGCAGTAAAGGCGAAAATGTTATCGCCTTTTACTAAAGTAAACCAGTCGGTATTCTTATCCAAACAGTTCAGGATGTTGTACGAAATGCCTTCGCGAATCAGAGTAATGCTCTTTTCGCCCTTTGAGGTGTTGATGACAATATCATCACTTGCGACGATGCCCTTTCCAGTAAGCTTTTGGAGTTTCACAGTATCAATTTTCATGGCTTCTCTGGTTTCCATATTATAGATATCGATGTTGCTTGCTGGTCCGATAGCATGGATATAGATCGTTACGCCAATTTCAGCATCACCATGGTAAGTGACGACCCCCTTTGTCTTGATTTGGATCTCACCAAATGTAAGCAGAGGTTCAGTCAGGGACTCGTTTGAGAACGGAAACTCGAACATCGGGTCAATACTGTAGAAATCCGTAACATTGTTTCCATCCTCACCGGCCGAATAGAAAAACGGGTCAGGACAAATGATCGAGATTGATGTCCCTTCCTGTGAGCTGAAAATATTTGGTTCATTTGATTCCACATAACCGTTTGCTCGTGCATACCGGTTATCGGTTTCAATAATGATTTCAATATTTTTCTTTACTGGAAAGTATTTGTAGGATTTCTGCCGTACATCCTCGATTGTTTCTCCATAGACTGTGTTAACGAATACGATTTGGAAAACGATGTTCCGCTGACTCAATCTGGCAGAATTAAACATAGAGCCGTCATTAGTGACAACTTCCGTTGTGTTGACGGTTGCTTTAGCCGGACCTAAGCCGGTTACAGACTTGATGAGGAAGCCCGAAACCTCAGGCTCCCTCAAGTCAAGTTTGATCCTATCACCTAAGTAATTGGTGATAGCGAATGAGTGAATCATGTTTCCACCAATCCTTTCAACGCCGAGAACTGATTCTTCGTCTGACGATAAATATCAATCCTCGACAGTGCCTTAGGCGAATAGTTATTTTGTGTGAAATTGTAGTTGTTTCCGGAGGTAGGTGTAGTACCGCCATTTTGAACGATACCAGTACCCTCATGTTCTATGCCAGCACTGATCTTCATTGCCTGATTCCGACTCAGAAGTGCCGACAGTCTACCAGCACCCTCTGTTACATCAGACAGATCAAGCAGCGGTCGAATTGTCGGTTGAGAGTCAATTCCGTTTTCGATGAAATCACCGATCTTGGAAACCGCGTTGCGGAGTCCTTCCTTAGCCGACTTTGCAACAGATGCACCGGCATCGTAAGACTTATCGGTATAGTCAATCAGGGAATTGACAAAGCCCATGCCAAAGAATCCACCAATTCGATAACCAACTTTAGACGGCGAATTGATGTCGAGTTCCGCTTCGGCTGCTGCCGCTGCCGCTCTTGCCATAGCTCTTGATCTTGCTTCAGCCATGTATGTGCTGGCAGTAATACCATCGGCAAATCCTTCAACAAGATACTTACCGGCATTATAGAAGTCGGTATACTCGTTTCGAATTGCTGTCAGACAACTGTTAACGATCTGAACAAAGGCATCTTTCGCAGGCTGGTTCTTTGTTCGGATGCCAGCAATAAGGTTTATCATCGTAGTCTGCCCAACAGAGTTAAACTCGTAGAACTTATTTCGAATTGCTGTCAAGCAACCTGATACAATTGTGACAAATGCCGACCGAGCAGACGCGTCGCCAGTACGAATACCCGAGATAAAGTTGATCATCATTGTCTGCCCCATAATTGCGAACTGACTGTACTTGCTTGCAAAAATAGTGACAATACCGTTAATCATGGTAGAAAAGGTACTTGTCAGATTTCCTTGCTGTACTTTGGCGGCATTGATAAATGTGGTAACCATGGTATTTGCGGCTATGCTTACACGGGAATTAGCATTTGTAAAAGCATTGATGAATCCGTCGATACCTGCATTACCCAATTTCGTAAGATTCTGAGCAAAAGTGGACATTCCACTTGTGTCAACACTCTTAATGCTATTTGCCAAACCCACAAGATTTCGGAACTCGACAACCACACCACTCAATTTAGCCACATCCACTCCGCTTACGCTGTTGTAGTACGCAGCAAACGACTGACCGAAAGATACCAGTTGTTCGCCGAAACTCGCAATATCGTTATCGCCAGTAAACCAGGATACGATACCACCGCTGTTCGGCAGATTGTTTGAAAGTTCAACCAGGGCTTTAGCTGCATTCGCAGAGTTCATAACAACAGATGCGTCCAACCCCGTTATAGCCAAAGAATAGTTTTTCATTGCAGTACCGAACGGAACAAGCTGTTCACCGAAGGTTTCAATGTCATTGCCGCCAGTAAACCACGACACAACGCCGACCGTATTCGGCACCGTATTCGCAAGTTCAAGCAAAGCCTGTCCAGCGGTAACGCTATTTTGAATAACATCGGCTTTCAGTCCAGAAACAGCATCGGAGAAATTCTTCATTGCTTTACCGAAAGGAACGAGTTGTTCGCCAAAGTCGTCCATATCGTTTTCGCCAGCAAAGAAGCCAACTACGCCGCCGCTGTTCGGAACGGTGCTTGCCATCTCTGCAAGTGCCTTACCGGCGGTGGCAGCTTCAGTAATAACACTGGCGTCAATTCCAGCGACTTCATTTGCAAAGTTACGCATGGCACGACCAAATGGAATAAGCTGTTCACCGAAGGCATTCATATCGTTCTCTCCAGCAAAAAAGCCAATGACACCACCAGTATTAGGAAGTGTATCAGCCATCTCTGCAAGAGTCTTACCTGCGATTGCGGCATTAGAAACTGCTTCTCCATCAATACCACTGATTTCATCAGAGAATTGCTTCATGGCTTTCCCGAATGGAACCATCTCTTCAGCAAAACCAGAGAGCGAGCTTCCGCCGGTGAACCACGATGTCAGTCCATCCAAAATATTTGCGGCTGTCAGGATAAGAATCGTTTCTGCAAGAGCCTTAACACCGTCTAGCATAGCTGGATCTATGGAAGCTGCACCGTCGAGAAATGGCTGAACATTGGTCATAAACCCGGAAAGATCAGAACCAATTTGCGGGAATTGACTGGACACGCCACTCATAAAGCCACCGACGATACCGCCAACAAACTTACCGATTGCCGTACCAATTCCCTGGAGCAAATTACCGCCTTCGTTGATAAGCCAGTTCAAGCCCGGAATTTGCGCCAGAGCACCGACCGCAGCAAGAACAAGAGCGAGTTCAGCGATAACAGCGCCCATACCGAGAACACCCAGCATGGCACCAGGAACAAGAGCTGCTACTGCGCTCAAAGCAGCCATAATTGCTGCAAGCAGACCGATACCGGCAATTCCCTGAAGAAGAGTTTCTGTATCGATACCCTTAAGTGCATCAACAATGCCGGAGAAGAATGCCATCAATACATCAACAGCAGCCTGAATCAGACTGGGAAGATTCTTAGCTACACCCTCAAGTACGGCAATAAGAAACTGAAAAATGGAATCGACGATAGACGGGGTATATTCTACTAATGCTTCAAGAACACCTGCAATGAGCTTCAATGCCCCATCAGCGATAGCGGGAACGCACTCAACAAGTACATCCACCAGCATAAGAATAACCGCCTTGACTGCTTCTCCAATGGCTCCTGCACTATCAGCGATAACTTTGCAGAATTCGACAATTGCCTCGCCGATCTTTGCTACTATAGCGGGAATAAGCCCTGCTACGCCTGTGATAATAACAGTCAAAGAAGCGACGATGGCTGTAGCGCCGGCAGTTCCCGCAGCAGCAAGAGCTGTTAAGCCTACTGCCAAAGCAGATAGACCGGCACCCGCCAGAGCAAGCCCTGCACCAATACCGACAACTGCTACCCCGATTAGTGCCAGCGAGCCACTCAAAGCGAGAATGGAAGGAACCAGGGGAGTGAGTACAGCGCCTGTAACACCGAGGATAGCAAATGCACCTGCCAGGGTAACGAGACCTTTCACGATGGAACTCCAACTCATGGCGCCGAGAATAGTTAGTACCGGAGTAAGCACCAAGAGGGCACTTGCAGCAACAAGAAGCGCCGCAGAACCTGCAAGAGTGCCTGTCATGGCATTCAGACCGATTGCAAGAATGGCCATTGCGCCGCCAAGGGTAATAAGTCCTTTTGCTACCTGCTCCCAACTCAGATTTCCCATCTTCTCAAGAGCAGTCGAAAGGACGACGAGTGCCGCAGCAACGATCACCAAACTAGCGCCAATACCAGCCATATTATTCGGCATGAATTTAACTGCTACAGCGATCGCAGCAAGTGCACCAGCCATAGCAGTCAGACCACGAGCAATCTCAGCCCACTGCATGGTTGAGAAACCCTTAGCCGCAGAGGCAAGAATTTTCATGGCAGCCGCGATGGCAATCAATGCCACACCAGTAGAAATGACATTTTGAGCATTTCTGGTAAGTTTTGTGAATGCAGTGATCTCAGCAAGAAGGATGGCAATAGAGGCAAGGCTCTTACCGATGTCTCCCCATTTCATTTCACCAAAGTCCTTGCAGGTAGATGCCAACACCTTAATTGCAGCTGAAAGAATCACAATACCTGTAGCCGTGGCAATGGATTTTCCGCTGAATTTTTCGGTTCTCAGGAACAGAGAAACCTCAGCGAGCAGTGCACCAACACCGACAAGACCTTTCGCAAGCTGGTTCCAATCCAATTCAGCAAGTTGCTCGCAAACAGAAGCAAGAATCTTGATTGCAGCTGTAAAGATCACAATTTGAGTAGTGCCCTTGATAATAGTTTTACTGTTGGAGCTCATAGCTTTGGCAGCGGCAACCATCATAGCAGCCAAACCTGCAACACCAATGAGGCCGGTGGTAAGCTGTTCTGCGTCCAGATCTGCAATCTTTTTCAGTGCACTAGCCAAAATAAGCACCGCCGTAGCAATACTGAGCATAGCCGTTATACTCTTCACCACACCAGTTGTCTGACCACTGATCTTATTAAACACTGCCATAGAAGCGAGAAGATCGGCAAACAACACCGTGATTGCTCCAAGAGCCATATTCAGCTTTTCGCTGTCCACAAGGCTGAGTGCAATTAAGGATGCTGTAAGAATGGCAATAGCCGATGCAATTTTCAGTAATGTACCTGCCTGTAACTGATTCTGGTAAGCTTCAAAGCATCCTCGGACACTATCAAGGATACCGATTAAAGATTCTTTGAAGCTGCCAACGTCTTCGATAGCTTCTCGGAAGGTGCCGATAAACTTTGTGATGCCAGCTGCAATAGCACCGAAGGAGATTCCATTCAGTAGATTGATAATCCCACTAAAATTGGCTTCGCTAAGATTCTTCGCCAGGGTGCTGCCAAGTTCACCGAGGATTTTTACAATACCTCCGCCGATCGTTTTAACGGCATTCCATACGACAGAGAGAAGCCGAACAAACTGGCAATTAGCGAGAGTTTCGCCAAGGACCTCAAAGGCGATAATAACACCGGACTTCATCTCACCGGCTGCTTCTCCGA
>ERZ1034844.396-NODE-396-length-23989-cov-4.354475_pt1 | contig 23989 bp, 21 predicted proteins | sample MGYA00520594_ERZ1034844 | MGnify/ENA primary metagenome ERZ1034844 (study PRJEB33766, sample SAMN09781733) | gut metagenome | biome: gut microbiome | host: Homo sapiens | place: Madagascar | study: EMG produced TPA metagenomics assembly of the PRJNA485056 data set... | reverse complement strand
TTCTCCGGCTGTTCCACGGCGGCTTTTCCACCGGTCACGGCTATCTGCGAGAGCCCCAGGGCATCGCCAGCTATGCCGCACTGGCTGCCATCGCCATTCAGTCCAACCAGAACGATCAGCACGGCGGACAGTCCATCCCCAACTTCGACTACGGCATGGCCGAGGGCGTTGCAAAAACGTTTCTGCGTGCTTACCGCCGCTGCCTCACCGAGGCGGTAGAGGACAAGCTGGATCTGGACGATGCAAAAGACGCAGTGGTCGAGGCCATGGATGCTGCCAAAGAGGCCACCGACGAGACTGCACGTCTCGAAAACACCCCGGCCTATGACCGCGCCGTTGCGGCTGCCCTGTGCGGTAGCTTCTCCCTGTCCGGCAAGGACGCGGCAAAGATCATCGCCCGCTCCCGGAAGCGTGCAGTTGAAGCCGCCGATCGGGACACCTACCAGGCCATGGAGGGCTTTGTTCACAACCTGAACACCATGCATTCCCGTGCCGGTGCCCAGACTCCCTTCTCCTCCATCAACTATGGCACCGACACCACCCCCGAGGGAAGAATGGTCATTCGGAATATCCTGCTGGCCCTGGATGCCGGTCTGGGACACGGCGAGACCTGCATTTTCCCCATTCACATCTTCAAGGTCAAAGAGGGTGTCAACTACAATCCCCAGGATCCCAACTATGATCTGTTCCGGCTGAGCTGCAAGGTCAGCGCCCGCCGCCTGTTCCCCAACTACGTGTTCCTGGATTCTCCCTTTAACCTGCAATACTACAAGCCCGGTCACCCCGAGACCGAGGTTGCCACCATGGGCTGCCGGACCCGCGTGATGGGCAATGTTTATGACCCCACCCGGCAGATCGCTTACTCCCGGGGCAACCTGTCCTTCACCTCCATCAACCTGCCCCGGCTGGCCATCGAGAGCCACGGCGACGAGAAGCTGTTCTATGAAAAGCTCCAGGGTATGCTGGAACTGGTGGCACAGCAGCTGCTGGATCGCTTTGAAATTCAGGCCAGCAAGCACGTTTATAACTACCCCTTCCTGATGGGTCAGGGCGTCTGGCTGGATTCCGACAAGCTCTCCCTCCAGGACGATCTGAGAGAAGTGCTGAAACACGGCACGCTTTCCATTGGCTTCATCGGTTTGGCTGAAACGCTTACCGCCCTCTATGGTCATCACCATGGCGAGAGCGAGGAGATGCAGAAGAAGGGTCTGGAGATCATCGGCTATATGCGGGACTTCTGCGACAAGAAATCCCAGGAGCTGACCATGAACTTCACCCTACTGGGCACCCCGGCCGAGGGCCTGTCCGGACGGTTCATCCGCATGGATCAGAAGCGCTATGGCAAGATTCCCGGCGTGACGGATCGAGAGTATTACACCAACAGCTTCCATATTCCCGTCTGGTACCCCATCTCCGCTTACGACAAGATTCGGCTGGAGGCTCCCTATCACGCATTGTGCAACGCCGGTCATATCAGCTATGTGGAGCTGGACGGCGACACCGCAAAGAACGTGGAAGCCTTTGAAACCGTAGTGCGCTGGATGCACGACTGTGGCGTTGGCTACGGCAGCATCAACCATCCCGTAGACCGCGACCCCGTCTGCGGCTATGTGGGCGTGATCGGCGACGTTTGCCCCCGGTGCGGACGGCACGAGGGCGAGGAGATCCCCCCCGAGCGGGTGGCAGAGCTTCGTAAAATTTACCCCGAAATGCCTGCATTTCAAGGGATAGAATAATCATCATTCATTCAACGTTTCAAGGAGGTATGCTCTATGAAAACCGAAAATATGCATGTAAAAATGGGCGAAGGCGTTGGCTTTGAGCGGATTCGCCGGATCACCGGCTATCTGGTGGGCACCATGGACAAGTGGAACGACGCCAAGCGCGCCGAGGAGCGTGACCGCGTGAAGCACGGTCTTTCCCGGAATGCTTAATCTCGCTGGAATCACCGAGGACAGCATTGTAGACGGCCCCGGCATCCGCACCACCTTCTATTGTCAGGGCTGTCCCCATCACTGTCCCGGCTGTCACAACCCCGAAACCTGGGAATTCTCCGGCGGCACGCCCATGGAAGAATCCCGGCTGGTAGAGATCGTGGAAAGCAATCCCCTGTGCCATGGCGTGACCTTCTCCGGCGGCGAACCCTTCTCCCAGGCCGTGGGCTTTACCAAGCTGGCAAAGCTCCTGAAGGAAAAGGGCTATGAGGTGGCCTCCTATTCCGGCTACACCTTTGAGCAGCTGTCTGGCGGCACCCAGGCGCAAAGAGATCTGCTTTCTCAGCTGGACGTGCTCATCGACGGCCCCTTCGTGCTGGCGGAACGGAGTCTGGAGCTCAACTTCCGGGGCAGCCGCAATCAGCGGATTCTCAATGTCCCGGAAAGCCTCAAAGCGGGCCATGCCGTGGAGGAAACCAGCGGGCGTTGGCTGGGCACTTATTAAGAAACTTTTACCGAAACAGGGCAGCACATCGCTGTCCTGTTTTTTCTGCCCCAATGGAAGGTAACATTTTACACAATCCAATCAAATGGAGGCTGTTATTTCTTACGTAGCTGTGGTAAAATACACCGGTAAGAAATGATTGTAAGATTGAAACGCAAAGAAGGAGCTTGTTCATGGATACCAGAAGAAAAGTCGGCGTCATCGGCCACCGGAATCCCGATACGGATTCCATCTGTTCCGCCATTGCCTATGCTGCGCTGAAAAACGCCACCGGAGAGATGAGCTGCGAACCCCTGCGCGCCGGGGCCATCAACGGAGAGACGGAATATGTCCTCCGGCGGTTCGGTGTACCGGCCCCGGAGCTTTGTCCCGACGTCAGCGCTCAGGTGATGGACATCGACATCCGCCCCATGCCCGGCACCGATGGCATGACCACCGTGCGCCGTGCCTGGGAAACCATGCGCGATCAGCAGATTTCCACCCTGCCCATTACCGACGGCGACGGGAACCTCATGGGCATCATCACCCTGAAGGATCTGGCCATGGCCAACATGGACATTTCCAGCACCCGGTTTCTTTCCGTATCCCACACCCCTTACAAGAATATCATTGAAACCCTCAGCGGCACGTTGATCACCGGCAATTCCGACGGCTGCGTCACCACCGGCAAGGTGGTCATCGGCGCAGCCAGCCCCGAAACCATGGAGGAAATTCTGGAGCCCGGGGATCTGGTGCTGGTGGCAAACCGCTATGAGTCCCAGTACTGCGCCATTGAGATGGGCGCGTCCTGCGTGATCGTCTGCACCGGTTCCGCCGTGCCGAAAACCATCGTGCGGCTGGCCCAGGAAAAGGGCTGCACCATCATCTCCACCCCCCACGACACCTATCCCGCCTCCTGCATGATCTCCCAGAGCGTGCCCATCTCCTACTACATGCTCCGGAACAATCTGCTGACCTTCCGCACCACCGACTCCGTGGAGGATGTCAAGGAGGTCATGGGTAAGGTTCGCTTCGTCTACTTTCCGGTGCTGGACAGCGAAGGGAAATATGTGGGCGTGATCTCCCGTCGAAACCTTTTAAACCTCCATCGAAAGCAGCTGATTCTGGTGGATCACAACGAGCGCACCCAGTGTGTAGACGGCTGGGAGGAAGCGGAGATTCTCGAAATCATCGACCACCACCGCATCGGTAATCTGGAAACCAGCGGCCCGGTCTACTTCCGCAATCAGCCGGTGGGCTGTACCGCAACGGTGATTTATCAGATGTATCAGGAGGCCGATCAGGATGTGCCCAAGGACATTGCAGGACTTCTGCTGTCCGCCATTCTGTCCGACACACTGAAATTCCAGTCCCCAACCTGCACGCCCCTGGACGTCCGTACCGCAAAGAATCTGGCCGCCATTGCCCAGGTGGATATGGACGAACTGGCTCAGGCCATGTTTGAGGCCGGAGAAAGCCTGGACGGCAAAACCGCCGAGGATATTTTCCAGCAGGACTACAAGACCTTTGTTCAGGGCAGCCTGCAAATCGGCGTAGGCCAGGGCAGCTTTGTAAGCCAGGCCAATTACGATAAGGCAAAGGCCATGGTTTCGGCTTATCTGCAAACCGCCTCCCTGGGGGTGGATATGGCCTTTTATATGCTCACCTCCCTCCAGGATCAGTCGGCGCTGGTGCTCTGTGCCGGTTCCGGCGCGCTGGAGCTGGTGACCCGGGCATTCCATACCGAGGCGGTGGACGGCTGCGTTCTGCTGCCCGGGGTCGTGTCCCGAAAGAAGCAGTTTGTGCCCCAGCTGATTCGGGCGCTCCAAGACTGACAGCAACATTATATTCCGATCCATTCCGGCGGTTTACCTTTCTTTTACATAGAAGGGTAAACCGCTGCTTTTCTTCTGAAAATGATACAATTTTGCCCTATTTTTCTGTCAATTTTTCACCGAAAAGTTCCCGTATTTCCGTGATTCCGACAAATTTTCACCCCACTCTATTTTTATCTTGACAATACCCCCCTAATACTTATAATAAAGATGCCCGAGCCATTTGGCGGAACCCCTCCGCTGGACGGTTGGGTAATTTTTTTGAAAGAACGGGGGAGGATAATGGCAAAAGAACTCATTCGTCTCCAGAACGTCTCAATGAGCTTTGACGGGGAGCAGGTTCTCAATTCCATTGATCTCACAATCAATGACAGTGAATTTCTCACATTGCTGGGTCCCAGCGGCTGCGGCAAAACTACCACCCTTCGCATCATTGGAGGTTTCCAGAAGCCGACGTCTGGGGACGTATTTTTCGATGGGCAGCGGATCAACGATGTTCCGCCTTATCGCCGCAAAATCAACACCGTATTCCAGAAATACGCACTGTTCCCGCATCTCGATGTCTACGACAACATCGCCTTTGGTCTGCGTGTCTCCAAGCTCAGTGAGGACGAAATTGACCGACGGGTGTCGGAGATGCTGGAAATCGTCAGTCTCAAGGGCTTCCACAACCGCAAGGTGACCAGTCTGTCCGGCGGTCAGCAGCAGCGTGTGGCCATCGCCCGGGCACTGGTCAATCAGCCCAAGGTTCTGCTTCTGGACGAGCCCCTTGGCGCCCTTGATATGCGGCTCAGGAAAGATATGCAGAATGAGCTTAAACGCATCCAGCAGGCGCTGGAGATTACCTTTATCTATGTAACCCACGATCAGGAAGAAGCCCTGGCCATGTCCGACACCGTTGTAGTCATGGACAAGGGCAACATCCAGCAGATCGGTTCTCCTGTTGACATTTATAACGAGCCCCAGAACGCCTTTGTGGCAGACTTCATCGGCGAGAGTAACATTCTCGACGGCATTATGCGCAAGGACTATCTGGTGGAGTTCTTCGGGCACCAGTACCAGTGTCTCGACAAGGGCTTTGCAAAGAACGAGCCTGTAGACGTGGTCATTCGCCCCGAGGACATCGACATTGTGGCCCCCGCCCAGGGCTACCTCACCGCTCAGGTCACCAACGTGATCTTCAAGGGCACCTTCTACGATACCTTTGTGGACGTAGAGGGCTTTAAGTGGCTGATCCAGACCACCGACGTTCACTACGTGGGCGAAACCATTGGCATCAGCCTGGATCCTGACGCCATCCACATTATGAAAAAGAGCAGCTACTCCGAGCAGTTTGGCGACTATAGCTCCTACAGCGCCGAATATGACGAGATGGAAGAGGATCCGGAGGGCGAAGGCGATGAAGAATAAGCTCTTGGCGGGTCCCTATCTGGTGTGGATGATCCTGTTCACCCTGGTTCCCCTGGGCATCGTGGTCTATTACGCCTTTACCAGCTCCGTTACCGGAGCATTCACCCTGGACAACCTGGCGCATATCGGAACGTATCTCCCCATTTTTCTCCGCTCCATCGGCCTGGCCGCCGTTGCCAGCCTGATCTGTCTGGTGATCGGCTATCCCGTGGCCTACTGCATCGCCTCTGCCAGCGAAAAATGGCAGAAAATGCTCTCCATGCTGGTGATGCTGCCCATGTGCATGAGCTTTCTGCTCCGTACTCTGGCATGGGTTTCCCTGCTGGACGATACTGGCATCATCAATCATCTGCTGGGCTACCTCGGCATCGGCCCCCTGCCCCTGGTGCGGAATAACGGCGCCGTGATTCTGGGCATGGTCTACAACTACCTGCCCTACATGATTACCCCGCTGTACACGGTGATTATGAAAATCGACCCCAAGCTGGAGGAGGCCGCTCAGGATCTTGGCTGCTCCGGCGCTCAGGTCTTCCGCCGGGTCACTCTGCCTCTCAGCATCCCCGGCATTGTCTCCGGCATCACCATGGTGTTTGTGCCCGCGGTTTCCACCTTCTATATTTCTCAGAAGCTGGGCGGCACCGGCACCGTACTCATTGGCGACGTGGTGGAGAGCCAGTTCAAGACCGCCTATAACCCCAATCTGGGCGCTGCCCTGAGCCTGGTGCTGATGGTACTGGTGCTGATCTGCATCGGCATTATGAACCACTTCTCCAGCGATGATCCTGCGGATGAGGGGGTAATTGCACCGTGAAAAAGTTCTGCAAGGTATTTACCGTTCTCATCTTTATTTTTCTCTATCTGCCCATGATCGTTCTGGGCGTTGCGTCCTTCAACACCGGCACCGACGTTGCCACCTGGGAGAGCTTTACCCTGGGGCAGTATAAGGCGCTGTTTCAGGATCACACCCTGCTTCCGCTGCTGGGCAACTCGTTCCTGATTGCCATTGTGGCAGCTGTGATCGCAACGATTCTGGGCACCATGGCAGCGGTAGGCATTCACTCCATGCGCCGCCGCCCCAGAGCTTTGGCCATGACCCTGACCAACATTCCCATGACCAACCCGGATATCGTCACCGGTGTTTCTCTGGCGCTGCTGTTTGCCTTTGTGGGCACGGTGCTGAAGAAGAACCACGTCATGGGCTTTTCCACCCTGCTGATTGCTCACATCACCTTTGATATGCCCTATGTCATTCTTTCGGTGATGCCCAAGCTCAGCCAGATGGACCCCGATCTCCAGGAGGCCGCGCTGGATCTGGGCTGCACTCCGATACAGTCCTTCTTCAAGGTGGTCATTCACGAGATTCTGCCGGGCATTATCTCCGGCGCGCTGATGGCCTTTACCATGAGCCTGGACGACTTTGTGATTTCCTACTTTGTCTACGGTCCCAGCTTTGTGACCCTGCCGGTGGAAATCTACAACTACACGAAAAAGCCCCTCCAGCCCAAGATCTATGCGCTGTTTACCCTGCTGTTCCTGGTGATTCTGGTACTGATGGTGCTGATGAACCTGCTCCAGCTGCGGGATTCCAAGCAGAATCGCTCCCGGCGGAAGCACATCGGAGAGGGGGCTGCATCGTGAGCATCAAAAAACGACTGCTTTCTCTGAGCCTTGCCGCGCTGCTGTGCATTCCCTCTTTTGCCGGATGCTTTACCACCAAGGCAGCGGCTGCGGATACCGGCGTGACCATCAACGTCTATAACTGGGGCCAGTATATCTCCGACGGAACCGACGGCTATCTCGACGTCAACGCCGCCTTCACCGAGGCCACGGGCATTGAGGTCAACTATATGACCTTCGATACCAACGAGAGCCTGTATACCAAGCTGAAAACCGGCGGCTCCTCCTATGATATCATCGTCCCCTCCGACTACATGGCCGGGCGGCTGATCGACGAGGGATTGGTGCAGAAGCTCGATTTCTCCAACATCCCCAACTATCAGTATATCAATGAGGCTTACAAGAACACCGCTTATGACCCGAACAATGCGTACTCCGTCCCCTACACCTGGGGCACCGTCGGCGTGATCTACAATAAGAAGTACGTGGACGAAGCGGATATCGGCTCCTGGGATCTTCTCTGGAATGAAAAATACGCCGGGAAGATTCTGATGTTCGACAACAACCGGGACGCGTTCGCCATTGCGGAATCCCGGCTGGGCTATTCCCTGAACACCACCGATTCCGTGGCCATGACCGCCTGCGCCGAGCTGCTCAAACAGCAGAAGCCCGTGGTGCAGCAGTACGTCATGGATCAGATTTTCGACAAAATGACCCGGGAGGAGGCCTGGATTGCCCCCTACTACGCCGGTGACTATCTCACCATGCTGGAGGACAATCCGGATCTGGGCTTCTTTTTCCCCGAGGAGGGCTTCAACCTGTTCATCGACTGCATGATGATCCCCTCCTCCGCCGAGCACAAGGCCGAAGCGGAAGCCTATATCAACTTTCTGCTGAGCCCTGAGGTCTGCGGCGAAAACCTGGATTATCTGGGCTATTCCGCTCCGGAAGACGCCGCGAAGGAATATATGGATCCCGAGGTTTCCTCCAGTGAGATTGCTTATCCCAGTGCGGAAACCCTGGCCCGTTCCGAAGCGTTCCTCTATCTGCCCACCGAATCCAATCAGCTGATGGATTCCCTGTGGCTGGATGTGAAGACCGGCGATTCTGAGGACACCACGGTGATGATGGCCGTCACCATCGGCGTCATCGTTCTGGCCCTGGCCATTCTCCTGATCCATTCCCTGCGGAAAAAGAGACGGAGAGCCCGCCGCTGCCGGTATTACTCCAAATAAAAATTCGGCGCTGTACCAAATTTGGTACAGCGCCGTTTTTTCTTATTTTGTCGGCTGAATATGGACGTTTAAATGGGGATAGGTCATTGGAATGCCGTTTTTGTCGAAGGTTCGCTTGATCTCCTCCAGCAGAGCATAATACTGATCCCAGTAGTCGTCTCCCTTGCAGTAGGCCCGAACGGAATACTCAATGGCGCTTTCTCCATAGCCCTTGACGTGGATGAAATAGGGCGGGTCCTCATAAAAGCCGCCGACGGTGTCCAGTGCCTCCCGCAGCGCCGTCTTCACCCGATCGATGTCCGCATCATAGCTGGCGCTGACCTCAATTTCCACCCGGCGCTTGCCGTCCATGGTGTAGTTGACGATGTTGGAGGAGGTCACGGTGCTGTTGGGAATGAAAATCGTGCGCCGGTCAAAGGTCATCAGCTGGGTATAGGTCATGCCGATTTCCTCCACAAAGCCCTCGCTGTCGCCGATGGAGACGTAATCTCCCGCATGAAGGGGCTTGGTCGTAAGAATCACAATGCCTCCCGCCAGGTTGCTAAGAGCGCCTTGCAGGGCCAGGGACAGAGCCAAGCCTGCCACGCTTAACAGTGCAATCAGACTGGTCACGTCGATGTTCAGGCTGCTGGCCACAATGGTCACCGCCACAAAGCACAATAGAATCCGACAGCCCGCCCGGAGGAAGCCATACAGGCTTCGATCGATCCTGGAGCGCTCCAGAAACCGGTCAAACAGCCTACACAGCAGCTTTACCAGCACCACCAGCACCACAATCAGCAGCACAATTTTAATGATGGAGCTCAGGGACAGGCTTTTAAGTACCCCCACCAGGGAGGACACCTCCTGCTGGTCGATCTCCACAGGGTTCGTTACAGTCAGCACCACATTCCCTCCTTACCGGCCCCGCCGCAGCAGAAAGCCCGCGAAGAAATACACCGCCAGCAGCAGCGAGATCGCTGCGCCGGTGGAGCAGCCCCAATAATAGGACGCCATCAGCCCCAAAATGCCGCAGACCAGTGCGCCCACAACGGAGAACAGATGGTACTGCCGCAGATTTTTTGCAAAATTCCGGGATGCCGCCGCAGGCAGCACCAGTAGGCTGTTGATCACCAGCAGTCCCACCCAGCTCAGGGCCATGGTCACCACCACGGCAATGACCAATGTAAACAGCGCCTGTACCGCACCCACCTGAATGCCCCGGCTATGGGCCAGATTGGGGTGCAGCACCGACAGAAACAGTCCGTTGGAGCCGACGCACCAAATCACTGCCACGGCCAGCAGCACCAGGGCCAAAATGCCGATTTCCGCAGGGCGGACGGACAGAATATCACCGATGAGGTAGTTATTGAACTTGGTAAAGCTCCCGCCGCCCCAGGTTGCAATGAGAATGCCCAGCGCCACCGCAGTAGAGGAAAAAACGCCGATCACCGTATCGCCGGACAGATTGGAACGCCGGCGCACATAGGTAAACAGCAGCGCAAACACCGCCGACAGCAATACCGCCATCCCCAGCGGAAATGCCATGCCGCAAATGGAGCCGATGGCAATGCCCGTAAAGGCCGAATGTCCCAGTGCGTCAGAAAAAAAGCTCATGTTTCCCGTGACCACATGGCAGCTCAAAAGGCCCAGCAGCGGGCAGAGCACCAGAATGCCCAGCAGTGCGTTTTTCATAAACAGCATGGTGCCCGGCTGCGCCCATTCAAAGGGAAGCAGCGACACAATATGATACCAGACTTCCATTACCCTTCCTCCCCTCCTGCCATATGGAATACGGACCGGAATTCCGGCGACGACAGCACCTGCTCCGGGGTGCCCTGGGTGAGCACCGTCTCCTTCAGCAGCACCACCTTGTCCACATAGCGGCTGAGCATGGCAAAGTCATGGGTCACCATGAGAATGGACAGGTCGAATTTCGTCCGAATCTCGTCCAGCATGGTCAGCAGCTGATGAATGCCCTCTGCATCCACGCCGGACAGCGGCTCGTCCAGAATCAGAATATCCGGCACCGGTTCCAAGGCCAGGGCCAGCAATACCCGCTGTAGCTCACCGCCGGACAGGCTGCCGATTTTCTTATCAATCAGGCTCTCACCATGGACGTTTTTCAGGCACCCCAGCACCTTTTCCCGCATTTTTCGCCCCACATGGAAGGCCGCCGGTCCCTTTCCGATGCACATGGCGAATAAGTCCAGCACGCTCACCGGATCGCCGCCGGAAAAGCTGGGGCTCTGGGGCACATAGCCGATGCGGAATTTCCGGGTCTTTTCCCCCGCAGGCTGAAAGGTGATGGTGCCGTCATGCTCCCGCTGGCCCAGAATGGAGCGGATCAGCGTGGATTTTCCCGCGCCGTTGGGGCCGATCAGCGCCACAATCTCGCCGCAGTGGATGTGAAGATTCACGTCCCGCAGGATCTCGTCGGAGCCGATTTTTACCCCCAGATGTTCGATTTTCAGGCAGCAATGGCCGCCGCAGCCCTGCCCCTGATGCTTTGTTACACTCATTTCAGTCCCGCCTTTAATGCGTCAAGATTGGCGTCCATCACCGCCGCATAGCTCTCCTCGCCGCCGCTCATGCCTAAATCCAATACGCCGGTTTTCACCCCGGTCTCCTGGGCCACGATCTCCGCAGCGTTGGCAGCGCCGTTTTTCTCCGTAAAAATCATCGGAATGTGATGGGATTCCGTAAGCTCCACGATCTCCTTTAGCTCTGCCGCCGAGGGTTCCGCCCCTTCTTCCTCCTCAATGGCCGCCAAAATGGTCAGGTCATAGGCGTCGGCAAAGTAGGCAAAGCCGTCGTGGAACGTGATGAGCTCCTTGCAGGAAAGGCTCTGAGCCGCTGGATACCAGTTGTTCTGATATTCCCCCAGCAGTGCATCCTCATAGGCCTGCATATTTTGCTGGAACAGCTCCGCCTGATCCGGATAGCGCTCAGACAGCGCCTCCACAATGTTCTCCCCCTGCTGCACATACCGCCGGGGATCCAGCCAAATGTGGGGATCGTCGCCCAAGATCTCAATCCCCTCAGAGCTGTCGATCACATCCGCCGCATCCTTTCCGGACAGACTGGACGACATAAAATCCTCCAATCCCGCGCCGGAGAGAATCACCAAATCCGCCCGTTCGATCTTCTTCATCTGGTCGGTGGTGATGGTGTAGTCGTGCAGGCAGGAAACCTGATCCTGAATCAGCGCCTGTACGGTGATGCCCGTTGCCCCGGCAATGATCTCCTGGATCAGCTCATACATGGGCTGAGTGGTGGCCAGCAGCAGGGTGTCGCCGCTGTCTCCCGAGTTTTCCGTGCTTCCGCAGCCGGACAGCATAGCCAGTGCCATAACAGCCGCCAAAAGGCAGCAAAACAGTCGTTTCAAATTGATATCCTCCGTGTCAAAATGGTTTATGGTATATTATATCATACCCCGCAAGGCTTTGTAAAACACTTTCGCCTGCAATCTAATATGCGGCAAGCCACCGGAAATCATGCAACTTTATCCTGTTATCCCCCCATTTGCTTGCATTCCTGAGGGCACTTTGCTAGAATAATGGCAAGATTTATGTGGAATCAGGAGGATTTTTCATGATTACGGTTTGGAACGAAGGCGGTTACTATCAGGGCGGCGCTGCCATCCCCGCACAGGAGGGCATTCAGGCAGGCTACCGTCCGGAAACGGGCCGCACCAAGACCATGGCCTATGGCATTATGGCCGCACACAATCTCAGCGGCGATATGCAGCACCTGAAAATGAAGTTCGACGCCATGGCATCCCATGATATTACTTACGTGGGCATCATCCAGACGGCCCGGGCCAGCGGCCTGAAGGAATTTCCGCTGCCCTATGTGCTGACGAACTGTCATAACAGCCTGTGCGCAGTGGGCGGCACCATCAACGAGGACGACCACGTGTTCGGTCTGTCCGCTGCCAAGAAATACGGCGGCGAGTTTGTCCCGGCCCATCAGGCGGTCATTCACTCCTATATGCGGGAGCGGTATGCCGGCTGCGGAAAGATGATCATCGGTTCCGACTCCCACACCCGCTACGGCGCATACGGCACCATGGCCATCGGCGAGGGCGGCCCCGAGCTGGTCAAGCAGCTGCTTGGCCGGACCTATGACATTGACCTGCCCCAGGTGGTGGGCGTTTATCTCACCGGCGCACCCCGTCCCGGCGTTGGCCCTCAGGATGTGGCCCTGAGCATCATTGAAAAGACGTTCTCCGCCGGTACCGTGAAGAATGCCGTCATGGAGTTCTTCGGCCCCGGCATCGCCTCCCTTGCCATGGACTACCGCAGCGGCATTGATGTCATGACCACCGAGACCTCCTGCCTCAGCTCCATTTGGGAGACTGACGACGTGGTGAAGGAATCCCTGACCATTCATGGCCGTGGGGAAGAATACCGTCCCATGCATCCCCAGGAGGGCGCATACTATGACCGCATTCTGGTGGTGGATCTTTCCACGGTGGAATGCATGATCGCGCTGCCCTTCCATCCCTCCTGCGCCGTCTCTATCCATAGCTTCAACGAGAATATGGAAGACCTGCTCCATCAGGTGGAAGTCCGCCGGGAGCAGCAGCTGGAGCTGAAATCCAAGCCCGAAAGCCTGCTCCATAAGATTCGCGGCGGCAAATTCTATGCCGATCAGGGCGTCATTGCAGGCTGCTCCGGCGGCACCTATCAAAACCTCCAGAAGGCCGCGCAGATTCTGGACGGCAAGCCCCTGGGCTCCGGAGAATTCTGGCTGTCTGCCTACCCCGCCTCCATGCCCGTGATGATGGAGCTGGGTAAAACCGGCGACCTCGGTAAGCTCATGGCCAGCGGTGTGTCCATTCGTTCGGCATTCTGCGGCCCCTGCTTCGGTGCAGGCGATGTGCCCGCCAACGGTGCCTTCTCCATCCGCCACTCCACCCGGAACTTCCCCAACCGGGAAGGCAGCAAGCCCGGCGACAATCAGCTTTCCTATGTGGCACTGATGGACGCCCGTTCCATTGCGGTATCTGCCCTGAACGGCGGCGCCATTACCGCAGCCTCCGATTATCCCGAGATTCAGCCCGATCCCAGCCGCGTGGAGTATCATTATGACGACAGCTCCTACCGCGCCCGGGTCTACTATGGCGTTGGCAAGCCCCAGCCCCAGGAGGAGCTGGTGTTTGGCCCCAACATCGCCGACTGGCCCCAGCAGATTCCCATGCCCGAGAACCTGCTGCTCACGGTCTGCTCCGCCATCTATGATCCTCTGACCACCACCGACGAGCTGATTCCCTCCGGCGAGACCTCCTCTTACCGCTCCAATCCTCTGCGCCTGAGCGAATTTGCTCTGAGCCGCAAGGATCCTCAGTATGTGCCCCGTGCAAAGGCCGTATTGGCCCTGGAGCGTCAGCGTCAGGCGGATCCCGCCAGCGTTGCCGCAGAGATGACAGGCTATGACCCCGCCACCACCGGTCTTGGCAGCGTGGTCATGTCCATCCGCCCCGGCGACGGTTCCGCCCGGGAGCAGGCAGCTTCCTGCCAGCGGGTATTGGGCGGCTGCGCCAACCTCTGCCTGGAGTATGCCACCAAGCGCTATCGCTCCAACGTCATCAACTGGGGCATGGTTCCCTTCACGGTGGAACATATCGAGTCTCTGAACATTCAGCCCGGTGATCGAGTATACGTCCCCGGCATTCGCAAGGCCCTCAGCAGCATGGACGAGACCGTAACCGGCACTCTGATTCAGCCCGGCGGCACCCAGGAGATCGTTCTCCAGCTGAAGAATCTCTCCCGGGAGGAACGGGACGTGATTCTCTCCGGTTGTCTCATCAATTACTACGCAGGAAAATAAGATCATTGCACAGCCCAGGCCGCAACCCCTTGCGCGGCCTGGGTTTTCTTTGTGCATTTTGTGCATTTCCCTCCACCCGGATATAGGTCATTCCGCCAAAGTTTTGGGAATTCTCCCGTACCCCCTTACTTCGATTTCGAAAAAGTTGTATAATGGACAGGTAAGTACTCGCTGGATGCGGAACACAACGAAACGCAGCGGAACGGAATTGAAATCAGGTCACGGAATCTTTGGAGGAATACGAATATGTCTGAGTTAAACTTACACATTGGCGACTGCATTCACTATGGCGGTCACGGGGTCTGCCGAATCTGTGGGCGCGAAACCAAAACCCTTGGGAAGGAATGCCGGGACTACTTCCTGCTCCGCCCTGTGGGAGACGATAAAACCATTCTCTATCTGCCAGCAGACGCCCAGCCGGATCGGGTCAAGCTCCGGAATGTGCTCTCAGCCGGGGAAATCTTTCAGTTGGTGGCCCGGGAGCAGGACAATCCCCCCAGCTGGATCAGCGACTGCCGGGAGCGCCGTCAAGTCTGCGGACAAACCCTGCGCAGCGGTGACGCCGGTGCCCTGATGCATCTGGTGAAGAATATGTACGCCCACGAACAGCAGATGCCCTCCGGCAAGCTGCTGCCCATGAGCGACCAGGAGCTGCTCCAGTCGGCAGAAAATCAGCTGTATAACGAATTTCGGTTCGTGCTGGACATTGCCCGGGATCAGGTGCTTCCCTTTATTCTTGGTCAGTGCCAGGTGGCCGTAAAAAACGAGCCCTCTACATAAAAATCGGAAATTCTGCGCCCAATTTCGATGGAATCTCCCACGGAATCTATGCTATTCTATTGGCGCAGCTTACAGATCGAGTATCCATAATCCAGAAAAATGAGTGCCTGCAAATGCGCAGACACTCATTTTTTCTGTTTTATTCATATGTGACGTCCATGTCCTTGACCAGCAGGGGGTTGATCTCGATTCTCACCGGATCGCCCACCTGAGCGGGGATATCCGTAATGTCAAAAATCGTCTGAACCATACCGATATGGCCCAGCACCCGGGCAGGCTTTCCGTTCACCGAGACATAAAACGCCTTCTTCTTCAGGAACGCCTTGAGATAGCCCAGGCCGCCTCGGAGACAATCCCGGAGCCGGAACAAATCGTTGCCCTTTTCCGTGCCAAACCCATGGAAATAGCCCACGCCGCATACCGCGATCTTTGTGGGGCGTTTTGCCTTCCATGCCGCGCCGTAGCCCACGGTATGGCCCTTGGGAAGCTCTCGGATCAGCTCCACCTGGCTCCGACACCAGCCAATTTTCTGGAGGCCCATATCGCCGGGGAAGCTCAGCCGACCCAGCAGCGCTGAGCCCAGCCGCACCCCATCCAGATACATCTCCGGATACTTGAGGAATGCCGAGGAATTGCAGCAGTGCCGGGTTCCAAGGTCATAGCCCGCCGCACCCAGCTTGTCCAAAACGCCGGCAAAGGCCGCAAACTGTGCCCGGGTATCCTGTTCGCTGGAAAACGCGCTGTGGAAATGGGTGTAGATGCCCGTCACCTGTAAATGCGGGAGACCGTATACCTTCTGCATCTCCTCCAGCTGATCCGGCTGGAAGCCGTATCGGCCCATTCCGGTGTCGATTTTCAGGTGGCACAGGAAGGGCTTGCCCATTCTCTCCGCCACCTGATCCATGGTGGTGGCACACTCCAGAGAACCGACGGTGGCGATGGCATTCTGCTCCAGCAGTACCTCCAGCTCCTCCGGAATGCAGGTGGCGCGCATCATGAGGATTTCTTCCTCCGCAAAACCGGACTCCCGCAGGGCACGGACCTCCTCCAGGCCGGTGACCGCAAATCGGTCAATTCCGCCCTCCCGGAGCACCTGCGCCATGGGGATCAGGCCCAGGCCGTAGCCGTTTCCCTTGATCACGCCGTATATGGGAGTATCCCCAGCCTTTTCTCGGAGCACCTGAATGTTCTGCTCCAGTGCCTTCCGGTCTACTACATATGCATTCATACGTCCGCCCTCCGGCTCACTTCTTGTTTTTCAGCAGATAGAGCTTCTTCCGCAGGTCCATAAACACCGGCTTGCCCTTGGTAATCATAAAGTTCACAGGCTTACTCAGCACCATATCCATCTCGCCTACGAACTCCACATAGTCACCGCCGAAGCCCAGCTTGAACTTGTAAAGGCCGTACAGCGGATGATCCTCGCCTACCCGACCGGGCACGCCGCGGAAGTCATAGATCCGGCAGCCCTTTTCCACGGCCCACTCGATCATGCTCCACTGAAGCATATAGTTGGGCATCAGGTTCCGGTGCTCGTTGGAGGATGCGCCGTAGAGATACCACACCTTGTCGCCGTACCAAATCGCCAGCGTACCGGCAATGGCCTGGCCTTCGTAGTAAGCCATGTACAGCCGGGCGTGCTCTCCCAGGTTGTCCAGCATATTCTCAAAATAGGAGGCTTCGCGGGTGACAAAGCCATCCCGCACGCCGGTCTCCAGCATCAGCCGTGCAAAGTCGGGCACCGCTTCCTTGCCCTTGATCTCCACGGTCACGCCCTTTTTCGCACCGGCACGAACCTTCCGGCGGGTAGACTGGGGCAGGCTCATGAGCAGTTCTTCCGCAGTCTTGCCCTCGGTGTTCAGCCGGAAGACATACTGGGGCTGAATTGCGTCGAAGGTTGCGCCGCCGCCGGTAAGCTGGAAGCCCAGATCCTCCAGCATTTTCGTATAGGCCGTCTCGGAGGAAGGCACATCGGGATCGATCTTGATGACGTAGGAGTGATACTGCTTTGCCAGCTTCTTTGCGCCGTCGATGAGGTCGGCCATGGTCTCCTTGTCGTCCAGATCCGTCACCGGGCCCCGGCAGCCATACATCATGGTAAAGGGCAGGCCGGGCACGATTTTACGAATCAGCACCGCCAGAGAGCCCTTGATTGTTCCGTTTGCATCCCGGGATACAATGGCCTCCCACTTCCACATGGGTTTCTGCTTGGCCCAGAGCACGCTCTGCGCAAAATGGCCCTTGGGATGGGCCTGCAAGAATGCCTCATACTCCGGGATCTGTTCTTTTGTGATGATTTCAGACATAATGAAACTCCATTCATTTATTCTATGGCGGCAGAGACAAAGGCGCTCCAGATCCGCCGGGCAGACGCATAGTCCTGCCACATATGCTCCGGGTGCCACTGCAGCCCCAGCATAAATCGTTTTTCCGGGAACTCGATTGCTTCGATGATCCCATCCTCTGCCCGGGCCGATACAACTGCGCCTGGTGCAGGGGTTTTCACTGCCTGGTGATGCATACTGTTCACCGACAGGGTTTCACAGCCCAGGATATCATAGAGCATGGTGCCCTTCTCGATTTTCACCTGATGGTGGGGAAGCTCATAGGGCTTGTCCTGGCGGTGTACCACACGGGAGGGCGCCTGGGAGAAAATATCCTGATACAGGGTTCCACCGTAGCTTGCATTCATCATCTGAATGCCCCGGCAGATGCCCAATACCGGCTTGTCCATTCCCATCAGCTGTTCCAGCATATACTGCTCCTGATTGTCCCGCAGGGGGGCCTGATAGCCGCACTCCGGCAGCGTTTCCTCACCGTAAATGCCCGGGGCAATATCCTGACCGCCGGTAAATACAAAGCCGTCGCAGCTTTCAAGATATTCATCCCACAGCTCCGGATCCTCGCTTAGGGGCAGCAGCAGGGGCAATCCGCCGGCCTGCTCTACGCCGCCGAAATACAGGGGGTTGATCCAAAGCGTCTGTTTTTTACTGTCATACAAAGGTAAAACGCCAATTCTAGGACGCATGGTAATCATCCTTTGCAAAAAAGTTTAAGCGTGGGGCACCGTGTCCCGGGTGCGGATCACGTGCTCCGTCACCTGCACCTCTACCTTCCGGCTGGAGGGGGTATCCGCCGCCCGGAAGCAGCTCCGTTCCACCGCGCAGGCGTCATAATCCGGCCCGTGGGCGATTTTCAGATACCCCTCCTCCACCGGCGTTCCGATAGAGGGATCCATGGCCCGCCAAACTCCGCCGCAGTAGACCTCCGCCCAGGCATGGGCCTGGGGAACACCCACCGCCAAACCGGTAACAAATCTTGCACCGATGCCCGACAGTCTGCACAGGCACAGGAACACATGGGCAAGATCTCTTGCATCACCGACGCCGGACTCCATTGTCTGGGCAGCGGTACGGTTCTGAGACAGGGGAACCAGATCCAGGCTGCGACAGGTCAGGGCACAGAGCGCCTTCGCCCGGGCCCAGGGCTCCTCCGGCAGGGGTTCTCCCACAATCAGCTGCTCCATCTGAGGGGTAGGCTGCGTAAGCCGGGTGGGATAGAGATACAGCCGATCCAGGGGATCATGAATAATATACTTGGAGCACAGCACAAAGCCCTCCGCAGAAAAACCGAAGGAGGTGTGCTTTTTGTCGATGGTACCGGTGTACATCTCATTGCCGTACACGTCGGAAATATGGGTCAACGCCGCATGGGGCGTGATGTTCAGCTTATGGGCATAGGAACGCTGAAAGGGGAACGTGCCCGGCATACAGCGGATTAAAAAATTGTGCTTCAAGATCGGCGCTTCAAAGTCCTGCTGTACCTGAAAACGAAATGCATATTTCTTCATACCGCAGCCTCCTTATTCGCTCATGACCCAGGTGTCTTTAAAGCCGCTGGCCGGAGTGCCGTCCGCTTTCATGACGGTAAACCGGGACAGGCCGCCCATCCAAACCCGCAGGGAATCGGAATGCACCGTATACGCCCGGAAATCGCACTTGGCCTGACGGGTGGATACACCGTCCTCTGCCAATACCGGCTGGGTTTCCACCTCAATCCGGCTCTGGGCAATATAGCGTCTGGGCTCCCGAATGATCCGCTGGGTGAGCTCCCGCTTTTCCTGGGTGGTCAGAGTATCACCATACACCGCCCCTGCCCGCCGGTCACTGGACACGTCCTTGAAAATCAGACTGTCCATATGCTCCAGCACATATTTCTTCTGGTCAGGATACCAGGGCACAAATGTGGGCACGTTGGGCAAAATGGGCTCCTCGTCCAGGTAGTAGCGGATCATGGCGGGGATGAAATAGTGCAGTCCCCGATCCTCCGCCAGCGAGCAGCCCGGGGCATTGATGATTGCAATATGTCCGGCGCAGTAGGCCTCCATCAAATGGGGCACACCGCAGGGGCTGTCTTCATCAAAGCACAGGGGATCCAGCATACTGTCCAGCGCCAGCCGATGGATGATGGCCACCCGCTGGAAGCCGCCCTCCGGCGCCTGGTAATAGACCTTGTTGTCCATGACAATCAGCTGCTCGGCCTCGGCCACCACCGCGCCGGTGAGCTTCGCCATATAGCACAGCTCAAAATACGAAAGATCCTGCTTTCCCTGGCTCAGCAGTACCACAATGCCGCCCTCCAGCTCCGGATCGTCGTCCATAATGTCCCGATACAGCTGCCGCAGCAGAATGTCAAGGCCGCAGTTGTCGCACAGTTCCGGCACCTGATAGTTCTCCGGGGCAATCTCCCGGCAGAGCTTCCGGGCAAAGTGAGGATAGGCAATGCCATCCGGCACCGACAGGCTGTCCTCCATGGCATACCATTTGCCCCGGGTGCTGCACACCAAATCCGTTGCGGTAATGTGGGTGTAGACACTTTTCGGGGGCTGAATTCTCATGCACTGGGTACGAAAATCCGGAGACGGCAGCACAAACTCCTCCGGAATTTTCCCGTCCCGCAGGATCATCCGGTCGTGATAGATATCGTTGAGGAAGATATTCAGGGCGTTGATCCGCTGGATCAGTCCCTGCTCCAAATGGGTAAAGGTCTTGGCAGAGAGCACCCGGGGAATGGGGTCAAAGGGCCGCTGGGTAATTTGACGCTGCCCCTGCCGAACCACAGCAAAGCAGGCCCCCTGCTCCAGCATCCAATCGTTGACCCGCTGCCGCTGTAAATCGAGCTTTTCCATGGCAAAGCCTCCCTACGTTATAATTCTGTTCATCTTAATAATGTATCACAACTTCCCTGAATATGCAATCATAGAAACCCATAGAAATCAATAAAAGGAACTCCGCAGCGTCCCCTGCCACGGAGTTCCAACTCTCATTGCTTCTGTTTCCGAATGCCCAGCACCAGGTAGCGGATGCCGGGAATTCGCCGCACCAGCTCATAGAGTCCCAGACTGATGGGAATTGCCAGCGCCGTCAGTCCATAGCACAGTCCAACGGGCAAATCCAGCACCCTTTGCGTCAGGCAGCCAACGGCCAGCATCACCGGATAGTGGAGGATGTACACGCCAAAGCTCGCCCGGCTGAGATAACGGGTCACATGATTTCCCCGATTGAGAAAGCGATCGCCGCAGCCCAGTGCCGCCAGCACCGCAACCCATAGATAAAGGTTCGTCCACAGGCTTTTCAGGCACTCGTCTGACGTGTAGTTGCTTCCATAATAATGCGCCGTATAGACCGCCGCACCGAAGACCCATAAAATTCCCATGGGAACTGCCATTTTCTCCACGTTATGCTGCACGGACTCATGGGAAAACACATAGTACCCCAGCAGATACGCTGCAAAGTAAATGCCAAACCGATAGGTGGTGATCACCGGCGCATTGAGGATCTGTGCCGCGCCCCAAATCACCGGGAACAGCAGGCAAATCACGATTCCATTCGCCCGCTCCCCCAACTGCCAAACACGGTCCTTCCGGTCAATTTTCCGCAGCAACACCAGCAGCAGCGAATACACAAACAGCAGCTGAATGAACCACAATGGCCCGATCCCGCTGAGCACCGCAATGGGATACAGCAGCGGCTTCGGCATCAAATTCGTTGCCCCGGCAAGGTCGATGTTCATCAGCCCCGTGGTCCAGTGGACAATGAATAGTCCCAACGTACTCGGTACCAGCAGTCGGTCCCGCCGATCCCGCAGAAACTCCCGATTCGTTTTTCCCTCTAGGGCATAGCGGGCGCATATGCCCGACACCAGAAACAACAGCACCATAAACCAGGGATAGACGATGTACAAAAACCCGTCCCACACCGCAAGATGCTTGGCGTTCGGGATTCCGCCCAACACGCCCACACCGTTGAACAGGTAGCCCACATGGTAAACCGTCACCATCAGCACTGTGATCCAGCGGATGTTGTCGAGGTATGCCTTTCGTTCCGTTTTCATTGCCCATTTTCCTCCTGACTGTACCGAATCCGAAGCCCCGCAAAGCCGTCGGTAAGCATTCGGCTGATGAACGCTTCATCCCAGGCCTCATAGCCCGTAGCCAGCAGCACCGCAATGCCGTGGACATAGGCCCACATTTCCGCATGGAACACCACCGCCTGCTGCCAGGTGATGTGGAGCGTTTTCGTCAGCAGCTCCAGAATTCCGGTGATGGAATCCAGCTCATTTTCCCGGTTCTCCCCGGTACGGTCCCGCATATAGAGGAGCCGGAACAGCTCTTTTTCCGCCCGGGCAAACAGGATATAGGCCATGCCGATGGACTTATAGGGCGGAAAATCGGAGGTTTTGGCATAGTCCTCGGTGAATTTCCGCTGGAGCTCCCCCGCCGCCTGTACCGTGGCCTGCTTTAGCTCCTCCATCCCGGAAAACGTGCTGAAAATCACCTTGGAGGATGCGCCCAGCTTTGCGCCCACGGCTCTTGCGGATACTGCGTCATAGCCCTTCTCCCGTACAAGCGCCAGAGCGGCCTCTACGATTTCTTCCTTTGAAAATTTACACTCCGGCGGCATTGGACATTCCCCTTTCAGAAACATATGTTGCGCAACGTATGTTTCCAGTATAGTGCTTCCATTTTGATTTGTCAAGTCCTTCCGGAACTGCATTTTCTTTGGCTTTCCACACGATTTCACAATCCGTTCATTAAAAGTTCATGCAAAAGTCCATAGAATTCCGTATACTGTTGTCAGATATCATAGCCGGAGGTAAACCCTCCGGTTCTTTCCCCCGGAGGATCAAACCTCCGGCTTACTATCCTTAACGGAGGAAGTTTTATGGATCCTTTTGAGCACGATTCCGATTTTCTGGATGACGCCTCTCCATATCAGGACTACTACAGCACCGGTGGACAATACCGTCCCCCGCGCAAACCCCGAAACCACGGCTGGATCGCCGCAACCTTGGGCGTTTTGCTGCTGTGCGTCACCGCAGGGGCAACGCTGGCCCGGGAAACCCGTACTACCCAGCCGCAGAGCGATACACCCCAGCCCTCCCCCACCGCCACGGAAATCACCTCTGGCGGTGCACAGGAGCAGGCCCAGGTCAGTGTTTCTCCCGCGCCGCCCCAGGATTCCGGCACCGTCATCGGTACGGGCACGGTGCTGACCATTACCGAGAGCACCGGAGAAGAACTGGCGCTGCCGGATATCTATAAGAAGGTCATTCCCAGCGTAGTATCCATCACCGCCTCCACCGGCGCTTCCACCTCCACCGGAACGGGCATTATCATGTCCTCTGACGGCTATATCATCACCAACTACCATGTGGTCTCCTCCGCCCAGCAGATTGTGGTACTGCTCACCGACGGCCAGGAATATGCAGCCTGCCGGGTGGGCGGTGACGAAACCTCGGACATTATGGTGCTGAAAATTGATGCAACAGATCTGACCCCGGCGGAATTCGGCGATTCCGATGCCGCTGAGGTGGGCGACAGTGTGGTGGCCATCGGCGATCCCCTGGGCATTGAACTCCGGGGCACCATGACCGACGGCATCATCTGCGGCATCAAGCGGGATGTGGACGTGGGCGACCGCACCATGAGCCTAATGCAGACCAATGCGGCCCTGAACAGCGGCAACTCCGGCGGCCCCCTGGTGAATATGGAGGGACAGGTCATCGGCATCAACACCATCAAGCTTTCGTCTTCCGGTTTTACCACCGTAGAGGGCCTGGGTTTTGCCATTCCCATTGATTCCGCCAAGCCCATTGTGGATGAGCTGGTGGAAAAGGGCTATGTCACCGGCCGCCCCGCCTTTGGTTTTGACGTGGAGCAGCTGGAAAGCCGGATTTCCCTATACTATGACCTTCCCGGCAAGCTGTATATCCGCTCGGTGGAGACTAATTCTGATGCTTACGCCCAGGGCATCCGCTCCGGAGACATCATCACTGCCATTGACGGCCAGGAGGTCTACACAGTGGACGAATTCAATCGCATTAAGAATGAATACTCCGCAGGAGATCAGATTCCTTTGACCATTTTCCGCAGCGGGCACAACTATGAAGTCACCGTCACCCTGATGGATCGGGCGGATTTGGACTAAACACAAGAGGACACTATGTCGCATTACACGGCATAGGGTCCTCTTTTTATGGCAACGCCACGTAATCTGGCAAGGAGATTCGGCGTTCCTTATTTACCTGCAAAACGCAACGGCCCGTTCGCCTGCCAAATAGCCGCTGCTGAAAGCAACCGTCAGCGCCGACAGCACGCCCTCGATATAGGCAACGCCAATTTCACCGGGAAGCATGATACCGCGGATGTTATCACCGGCGGCATAGAGTCCGGCGATGGGCTGATCCTGCTTGAGAACCCGCAGGTCGCTGTCCGTTGCCATTCCGCCTACTGCGTTCTCGTGGAACAGCTTGATGAACAGGGCATAGAACGGGCCGTTGGCAATGGGCGTGGGATCGGGCATCTCCATGGGGCCGAAC
>ERZ1034844.392-NODE-392-length-24075-cov-3.889425_pt1 | contig 24075 bp, 26 predicted proteins | sample MGYA00520594_ERZ1034844 | MGnify/ENA primary metagenome ERZ1034844 (study PRJEB33766, sample SAMN09781733) | gut metagenome | biome: gut microbiome | host: Homo sapiens | place: Madagascar | study: EMG produced TPA metagenomics assembly of the PRJNA485056 data set... | reverse complement strand
ATGCAGACGTGGTGCTGTATTCCACCGACGGACGGGCGCTGGTGCTGAATTCCGCACTGCTGAGCGTGAAATCGACTCGTTCTACCATCGGCGTGGCAGCATTGACTCTGAGAAAGAAAGCGCTGCTGGATCATATCCGGCTGCTGGAGGGCAGCGGCATTCAGAATATCAGCCGTTATCGCAGCCGCAGTGTACCCGCAGCGGGCGCAATCCTCAAGGAGGACGACCTGGAGGATGTGCAGCTGACTATGGAACTGTAATTTAGCACTTCCGCAATTGGGAGGGGATTGCTTGAAAGAGAAATTACCAAAGACTCTGAAAAGTCTGTTTTGGATTTTTATCGGAAGCGCCATCTATGCCATTGGCTTTGATCTGTTTTTGGAGCCGAACCAGATCGGCGCAGGCGGCATTTCCGGCCTTGCCATTGTCATTGCCTATTTTGTTCCGGTGCTGTCGGTGGGTGTATTGACGCTGCTGATCAATATTCCGCTGTTCTTAGCGGGGTATCGGTTTGTGGGCAGAAAATTCTTCTGGGGCTCTCTGGCCGGCATGGCGATTTCCTCGGTGCTCATTGATGTGCTCGCTCCGTTCCTGGTGATGGAAACGGAGCCGCTGATGGGCGCAATTTTCGGCGGCGGACTGGTTGGCCTCGGCTGCGGCATTGTGCTGATGCAGGGGGCCTCCACCGGCGGCACGGATATTGTGGCCCGGCTGATGAAATACCGGTTCCCTGATATGTCCATGGGCAAGCTGGTCATGGCGGCGGATCTGGTGATTGCCGTGATTACCGGTATTGCCTTCCGGGATTTCAGTAAAACCCTGTATTGCTGTGTGGCATTGTACATCAGCGGCGAGGCCATGGATGCAGTGGTCTACCGGTTTGACTATTCTCTCGTGGCAGTGATCGTAACGGATCGTTCCCTGGAGATTCGGGATGCCATCGACCAGGTGCTGGATCGGGGCTGCACCTTCTTAAAAGGTGAGGGAGCCTATACCGGAAACTCGAAAAATGTGGTCTACTGTGCGGTAAAGCGCCGGCAGGCGGCAGAGCTGAAGGAACTGGTCATGAAAATTGATCCCGGCGCATTTCTGGTGCTCCAGGAGGCCCATCAGGTTTTGGGCGAAGGCTTTGAGCGCTACTCAAAGAATAAACTGTAGGGGGAGAGCCGATGAAGCGAATCTTTGCCATGGTATTGGCCATTGCGGTGCTCACCGGATGCACACCATTTCATCGAAGCAGCTATGTTTCCGTCAAACCCCACGATGAGGATTATCAGGTGGCTGTGGATTCCAGCGCACTGACCGTCAGCGGTTATCTGAGCCTGAAAAACGCGATTCTGGGTCTGGTGGAGGATGCGGTGGAGGAAGGCGTAATCCGGGCAGAATCCTATTCCGGAGATTTAAGTCAGGATCTTTCCAGCGCAGTCTATGAGGTGTCCCGGGGCGATCCTCTGGGTGCCTTTGCGGTGGATTACATGACCTATGATTTCTCTCAGATTGTTAGCTACTATGAAATTCACATCCACACCACCTATCAGCGCACTCTGGAGGAGATTCAATCGGTAAAAAACACCTCCGGCGTGGAGGGGGTTCGCTCCCGGTTGCGGGATGCTATGGGAGATTATGAATCACTGCTACGCATTCGGGTGGAGGACTATGGCAGTCTGAACATTGAGGAGCTGGTGCAGCAGGTATTTGAAGACAATGCAGATTTTGCGGTGGAACTGCCCCAGACGGAGGTGAAGGCGTTCCCTGACACCGGGAGCCGCCGGATTTTGGAGATTACATTCCTCTATCCCCATACAAAAACGTCGCTGGAGGCCTGCCGGGACGAGACAGCAGAGCGGGTGGAGAAGCTGGCCAGCCTATACGGCAGCGAAAACAGCGAGTCGGCCAGTGCCCAGCGGCTGCTGGAGCGGCTGGTTCGGGATGGCGAACTGATCACGGAATCCACGGGGTTCTCGGACAGCGCCTATGGTGCGCTGTGCCTGGACAAGGCCACCAGCCTTGGGTTCTGCCAGGCCTATCTATTACTCCTTCGGAAGATGAGCATTCCCTGCCATTTGGTTCACGGAACCTATGGTGTGGAGAAAATGGTCTGGTGCCAGCTGCAACTGGACGGAGAACGCTATTATGTGGACCCTACCCGGAGCCTGGTGACCGGAGATACCACAGGATCGTTGATTCCCGAGGCGTCGCTGACGTCACTGGGGTATGTTCTGGACGAGTAAAAGAAAAGCATCTGTCGCAGCTTTGCGGCAGATGCTTTTTATCTTTTTATCAATCGTCCAGAACGGTATTGGGGCAATGCTGAGCCACCATTTTTTGCAGGGCCTTGAGATCCCGGAAGGTCTCGGGGCGCTTATCCGGGTCGCGGAGCAGCGCAGAGGGATGGAATATGGCCATGCGCCAGGTACCGTTGATTTCGAACCATTTTCCGTGCTCCCGGGTGATGCGGAATGCCGGGTCGATGAACTCCATGGCGGCGATTCGGCCCAGACATACGATGAGCTTGGGTCGGAGCAATTCGATCTGCGCATTGAGCCAGGGACGGCAGCATTCCCGTTCTGTGGGCCTGGGATCGCGGTTCTGGGGCGGGCGGCATTTTACAATGTTGGCGATGTAGCAGTTCCGGCGGCTAAGGCCGATGATGGACAGCATCTCGTCTAAAAATTGTCCGGCAGCGCCCACAAAGGGTTCGCCCTGCAAATCCTCGTTTTCTCCGGGGCCTTCTCCAATGAACATTACGTCGATTTGTTCCGGGCCAACGCCGAACACCACATTGTGCCGGGTTTTTGAGAGCTCGCAGCGGGTACAGCTGAGACAATCGGCCCGGAGGGCATCCAGATTTTTGTATTCCACGGGATCATCTCCTTTTGAGCATTCGAATCAGTATAACGATGAAGATTACCAGCAAAAGCACTGCTGCGGCAATCACCGCCAGCAGCAAGACTTCGGCAGACAGCCCCAAATGTCCGGCGGCACCGGCAATCAGCGTTTCCGCCGCATCCGGGGAAGGACTGGGAGAGGGAACCGGCGTGGGTTCCGGCGTCGGCGTCGGTGTAGGTGTTGGGGTTACGGTGGGGGTCGGTGTGGGTTCCGGCGTTGGCTCGGGCGTCGGTTCCGGGCTGGGCGCCGGGGTTTCCTCCGGGAGGGCGTCCAGATAGGCTTGGTAGGTCAGCGCTGTATCGTAGTTGTAAAAGCCCCAGTTGAGCAGCGCTCTGCTTTGGGTAAAGCTTCCAAGATAGACGGTGCCGTCACCGGATTTCTCCTTTTCGGCGCCCAGCACCACGGAAATCAGGTTCATACCCTCCCAAGAAGCGGCTGCCACCAGACAATAGCCCGCAGGAGTGGTAAAGCCGGTCTTGACGCCGTATGCCCCCTCATAGGCGTATTCCGGATGGGTGGAACCGGCGAGAAAATAGTTGGTGGTGTCCAGCGTCCGGGCATCGGAGAGGTTCGTTGCGGGAATTTCCGCCTGTGCGGTGCCGCAGATGGTGAGAAAATCGTCATAGGCCATGGCAGCGCGGGTGATGATCGCAAGATCCCGGGCGCAGGTGTAATGATTTTCTTCCTGGAGACCGTTGGCATTGGAAAAATGCGTATTGGTGCAGCCCAATGCTGTGGCCTCCTGATTCATTAAATCCACAAAATCGGGAATGGAGCCGCTGACTAAGATGGCAACGGCATTGGCGGCCTCGTTGGCGGATACGATCATCAGGCATTGAAGCAGCTGATAGACGGTGAGTTCTTCCCCGACTTTCAAATTGGCGGTGGAGGCCCCGTCGGTCATGCCGGTATTGATTCCCTCGGGGATGGTGATGGAAGCATTGACATCCAGATATTGCAGCGCCAGATAGCAGGTCATGATTTTTGTGGTGCTGGCCGGGTATAATGCATCTAGGTCACTTTGACGGTAGAGCACTTCGCCGGTGTCCGCGTCCATTAAAATCGCGCCTTTTGCGCTGAGCTCCAGCGCAGGCGGGGCGGGGACGGAATCGCGTTCCATCAGGGAATCTGCGGCAAAACACGGAGTAACCCACACATATAGTAGAATTACCAAAAGAAATGACGATAAAATCTTATATTTTCTCATTCAAAAAAAGCTCCCAATATGGTACAATAATGTCGAATACGCGATACATCATAGCATATTTGCGGAGGAAAGGAAAGTCGCTCCATGAATTTTGAAAAACTGCAACGACTTTTGGTCTTGGCAGCGTGTATCGTGGCGGCCTATACGGTGGGCTTTTATCAAGGCAAAGGTGCCGCGCCCGCTACCGTTCAAATCGTAGAGCTGTCGCCAGGCCCAACGGCGTCAGAGGCAGCGGAAACGACTGCGCCCTCTGCCCCGGCAGGGTCGGCTGCACCCGTGACGGCAGAGGCCGTCCGCGCGGAATCGGAATCAGAACCGGAACCCATAGCGGAAACTCCGGCGGCTTCCGGCCTTGTGAACCTCAATACGGCCACGCTGGATCAGCTCCAGACGCTGCCGGGCATCGGCCCTGTGATTGCGCAGCGGATTATCGACTATCGTGAAGCCTTTGGGCCCTTTACCGAAAAATCTCAGATCAAAGAGGTGGACGGCATTGGGGACAAGAAATACAGTGATTTGGAAAACCTGATAGAAGTGGGGAATGAACAATGAAAATACTGGTTGTAGATGATGAAAAGCTCCTGGTCAAGGGCATCAAGTTCAATCTGGAGAACGACGGCTATGAGGTTGCCGCGGCCTATGACGGCGAAGAAGCGGTGGAGCTGGCCAAGTCCGGAGATTTTGACCTGATTATCCTGGACATTATGATGCCCAAAATGACGGGCCTGGAGGCTTGTATGCACATTCGGGAGTTTTCCAATGTGCCGATCATCATGCTCACAGCCAAGGGCGAGGATATGGACAAGCTCATCGGCTTTGAGCAGGGCACCGACGATTATCTCACCAAGCCCTTTAATATTCTGGAGCTCAAGGCAAGAGTCCGTGCGCTGCTGCGCCGTTCTACGCCCGCCGAGACCAAAGAAGAGTGCACCCGGATCACCTGCGGTGACATCACCCTGGACACCAGCGAGCGAAATGCCTATAAAAACGGCAAGGCCGTGGAGCTGACCGCCCGGGAGTTTGACCTGATGGAGCTTTTAATGAAGAACCCCGGCCACGTATATTCCAGAGAGAACCTGCTGGATATCATCTGGGGCTATGAGTACCAGGGTGAAATCAGAACGGTAGACGTCCATGTGCGCCGGCTCCGTGAAAAGCTGGAGCGGGTTCCTGCGCAGCCGGAGTATATTATGACGAAATGGGGCGTTGGCTATTATTTCAAGGCTTAAACGATTTGCCATCCAGTTTCGCAACAGCCTTTTGATGAAGGTCGTGCTGGTGATGCTGGTGGTAACGGCGGCGCTGCTGATTTATCAGACCACATCCCCGGTGCGCATTACGGAGAGCATGATCTTCTCCTATAAGCACAAAATGCTCCTGGGCGAGGCGGAAACGGTGGCGTCCTCTCTTTCCAGCAGCCAGAATCTCACCAGCCAGGGTGCCGAGGAGATTATGAGTGTGCTGGGAACCCGGGATATGGGCCAGGTGGTGATTACCGACGGAGACGGCGTGGTGCTCTACAGCTCCAACCTGTCCGTTTCGCCGGTGGGCAGCTGCACCCTTTACCCGGAGATTGTTTCGGCCCTGCGGGGAAATGATGCGTTCCGGTGCAGCTTTACCGGCGATGCCTTCGTAAGCCGGGGGGCGATTCCCGTCATGTTCGGAGGCGACACCATCGGCTGCGTGTATATGGTGGAGATCGACTCAGAGCAGGCGGAACTGCTGACCAGTATTCAGAACAACGCGGTGCGTACTTCGACTATTACTGTACTGGTATCACTGATATTGTACGTTGTGTTTGGCCTGGTGGTCATCCGAAAGAATGAGAGCCTGCTGCAATCCATTCGGCGGGTGCAGGACGGCGATTATGAGCACCGGGTGGAGGTCAAGGGTAAGGATGAATTCGCAGTACTTGCCAATGAGTTCAATGCGCTGACGGATCGGCTCCAGCAGACGGAGCAGATTCGACGGCAGTTTGTATCCGACGCCTCTCATGAACTTCGAACGCCGCTGGCTGCCATGCGGCTGCTGTCCGATTCCATTTTGCAGAACGATATGGATCAGGATACCATCCGGGAATTTGTTCAGGATATCTCCGGCGAGGCAGACCGGCTGACCCGGATGACCTCCAAGCTCCTGAATCTCACCGCCCTGGACAGCCGTCAGTTCACCCCTACGGAAACGGAACCGGTGAACTTAGGTGAATGCTGCAAAAAGGCTGTGCGAATGCTTGGCCCCTATGCCAAAGAGATGGGCGCGGAGATTGAGCAGAGCTCTGAGGACAACTGCTATGTGATGGCCCGGGAGGACGATATCTTCCAGCTGGTTCTGAACCTGGCGGAAAACGGCGTAAAATACAGTCAAACGGGCGGACAGGTGCGCCTGATTGCCTATTCCCAGGGCAGTACGGCAATTTTAATTGTAGAGGATAATGGCGTGGGCATTCCGGAAAACGAGCTGGAGCGGATTTTCCAGCGGTTTTACCGGGTGGATAAAGCGCGCTCCCGGGAGGCAGGCGGCACCGGCTTGGGCCTTGCCATTGTCCGGGAAACCGCAGAAAAATTTGGCGGCACCGTCACCGCAGCCAACCGTCCCCAGGGCGGTGCACGGTTTACGGTACAGTTTCCACGCTATCAGTGGGAGGGCGAGCCATGAAACGAGTTTTGACCTTGATGTTGGCCCTCTGCCTGATCTTCTCCGGCTGCGGGGCCCAGAAAACAAATGGCCAGGGCAACCAGGTGCTGTTTTATTATGAGCAGCGTGGCGCTTCGGAACTGACGGCGGATTCTATGATTGCATCGGAGAGCCGCAGTACCTATGCCGGTGCATTGGGCCCGGTGCTGGAGCTGTATTTCCGTGGCCCCAAACAAGATAGTTTGATTTCTCCGTTCCCGGATGGGACAGAGGTAATTTCCGTATCCCAGGAGAACGGCACCACGGAGCTTACCCTGTCCAATGCGTTCTTCTCCCTGCAAGGGGTGGATCTGGCGGTGGCCTGTGCCTGCCTGACACAAACGGTTTGCGCCTATACCGGCGAGCGAACCATGACCCTTTCCGATGAGCTGGGGCGGATCCATATGGAGCTGACCCCGGACAGCTTCTTGATTCAGGACAAATACCAGACGGATACCGATCAGATGTTCACCCTGTATTTCCCCTCGGAGGATCGGCGCTATGTGATCCCCGAACTCCGGGAGGCCACCCTCAGCGAAAACGAGACGGCAGAAGCTTATCTGCTGCGGGAGCTGCTGGCCGGGCCGCAAACCAGCGGCTTGCAGGCGGCGATGCCTGATGGAACGGAGATTTTGGATGTTTCCACCAACGGCAGCATCTGCACCGTGGATTTGTCCGGTGCATTCTATGACAATGCGTTTTCCGGGGATTACGGTCTGTATACCGCCATCTACAGTATAGTAGACACCCTGACCGGCCTGGATTCCGTAGACTCCGTGATCTTCCTGAAGGACGGCGCGTCCATCGGCAGCAGCGGCATTATGCTGCTGGGTGAACCAATTACCCGGGATGCCCGTGTAATCGGCCCGGTGCACAATGCCGGGGGCGAGGTGGATGTGAACCTCTACACCCTCCAGCGGATAAGCGGCGATCCCTTTGCGGTTCCGGTGCGGGTGAAGCAGCAGGTATCGGCGCCCACAGCGGAGGCAGTGCTCAATGATCTGCTGGGCTTTATACCGCCCCAGGGGTTCTATAATCCTGTTCCATTTGGCACAGAGCTGCTGAGTGTCAGCGTGTCTGGCAGTGTGTGCTATGTGGACTTGTCCCGGGAGTTTGTGCCCGGCAATGATACCGAGAAGAGAGAACGGGAAGCGGTCTGGGCGCTGGTTCAGACCCTCACCGGGCTGGATTCCATCAATTCTGTGGCCCTGACCATCGAAGGCGAGGCGGGGGGCCTGAGCTATGTGGATCTCTCTGAACCGCTCACCAGAAAAATGGTGCGGCTGCATTGACAGAGCGTGTTTATCGTGCTAAAGTATACCCTATGAGAATGTTATTTTCTCATAGGGTATTTTTTTCAGCCATCTACGCACTGGCAAGCTGATTTTAGGATGGCGCAAAGGAAGGAGCGGCTAGTATGCCACAAAACATCGAAACAAAATGCGTTCAGGGAGGCTATACTCCCGGAAATGGGGAGCCTCGTCAGATTCCGATTATTCAGAGTACTACGTTTAAATATGCCACCTCCGAGGACATGGGCAAGCTCTTTGACCTGGAGGCCAGCGGATATTTCTATTCCCGGCTCCAGAATCCCACCTGCGACTATGTGGCAGCAAAAATTGCCGAGCTGGAGGGCGGTACGGCGGCCATGCTGACTTCCTCCGGTCAGGCGGCCAACTTCTTCGCGCTGTTTAATATTGTGGGCTGCGGCGACCATATCGTTGCGTCCTCCTCCATTTACGGCGGTACCTTCAACCTCATCAGCGTCACCATGGCGAAAATGGGCATTGAGACCACGTTCGTTAGCCCCGACGCCACAGAGGAGGAACTGAATGCCGCCTTCCGGCCTAACACCAAGGCTATGTTCGGCGAGACCATTGCCAATCCGGCTCTGACGGTGCTGGATATTGAGCTGTTTGCCAAGGTGGCCCACGCCCATGGGGTGCCGCTGATTGTGGACAACACCTTTGCAACCCCTGTCAACTGCCGGCCCTTTGAGTGGGGCGCGGACATTGTTACCCATTCTACTACCAAATATATGGACGGTCACGGTGCCTGCGTAGGCGGCGCCATTGTAGACAGCGGCAACTTCGACTGGATGGCCCATAAGGACAAGTTTCCTGGTCTCACCACCCCGGATGAGAGCTATCACGGCATTACTTACGCTGAAAAGTTCGGTCAGGGCGGCGCGTTCATCACCAAGTGTACCGCACAGCTCATGCGGGATTTTGGCTCCACACAGTCTCCTCAGAGCGCGTTTATGCTGAATCTGGGGCTGGAGAGCCTTCATGTTCGGATGCCACGACACTGCGAAAACGGTCAGGCGGTGGCGGAATTCCTGAATCAGCATCCCAAGATTGCCTATGTGAACTACTGCGGCCTGCCCGGGGATCGGTATTACAAGCTGGCACAGAAATATCTGCCCAACGGCTCCTGCGGTGTGGTATCCTTTGGACTGAAGGGCGGACGGGCTGCCGCTGAGACGTTTATGAAGCATCTGAAGCTGGCCGCCATTGAGACCCATGTGGCCGACGCACGCACCTGCTGCCTGAATCCCGCCACCAGCACCCACCGGCAGATGACCGACGAGCAGTTGAAGGCTGCAGGTGTCCCTGCCGAGCTGGTTCGTATGAGCTGCGGCCTCGAGAGTAAGGACGATCTGATTGCGGATATCGCGCAGGCGCTGGATGCGATTTGACGAAAATCACAAAAAACTGCTGCAAAATTGCACGAATTAAGCAGCCGGATTTGTGTAGAATGCTTGACTTACGGAAATGCGTATGCTATACTTTCCTATGTGAAATGAATGGGGGCAGGTGAAAACAATGATCGTACTGTTTATGCTTGGTCTGACGTGTCTTGCCATTGCGGGAATGAAGTATGTAGAGGGCATCAGTCTCTCTCTCATCGTTTATGCAGTGGTTGGCGTTGTGTGCGTTGTCGCCTATCTGGTCAACCTTGTCAGAAAGAAAATGGAAAAGTAGTCCATAACGGAACAATACCGCGGCATCTGGTTTTCAGATGTCGCGGTATTTTGCGGCTACAGGGAGTAATCCTCTTTGTCATATTTGGTAAAATCCACGGCGGCGGGCTTAGGCGGCACCCGGCGCAGGGGATTATAGCGGAACCGGCGGCAATGATCCCCGGCGTCTCGAATGCCCTTTTTGCGGCAGATCACGGTGTCGGGTTCCGCCGGCGCGGCATAGCGGCAGTAGGTACAGCGGGGCTCAATATTTTTGCGAAACAGCATGGAAAATCCTCCTGAATTGGATGGTAATGATTCTTGCTTCCATTATATCCGATTTCCACGCCGATGGAAAGCCCCTTTTGCGCCGGAAAACAGAGAAACTGCTACGAATATCAATCCCAGCAGCAGTGCGGTGCTCAGAGAGACCGTCAGTGCCCGCCGGAAGCTCAGTCGGGCGATGGTGGTGACCTGACCGGCGAGAATGGCAGAGACGGAATCATTCCAGCCCAGCGCCACGGAGAGCAACCAAACCAGTCCTGCGGAGAGAAAACCGTGGAGCAGCTTACCAAAGAAATAGGTGCGGGTGCTAAGACCGCTTTGCCCGATAAAGGACAATACCTGGCAGTGTACCGACAGCCCAGCCCAGCCCAGAATAAATGCCGCCATGCACATTCGGCTTCCAAGAGAAGCGGCCATATCCCGAAGGCTCCAAACCCCGGAGGTCATTTCAATGGCGCCGGACAGAAGGCTTTCCGCCATATCCTGCCGCAGGCCCAGACTTCCCAGCAGCGTAGAGAGCAGCATGGCCAGGTGCGTAATCACGCCGGTGAGGAACAGCAGGCGAATCACCACGGTAAAGAAGATCACGAACGCGCATATATTCATGGTGGAGGAGAAGGCGTTTTTCACCGCTTCGATGAAAAGCACCGTGAGGCTGCGATTGTTGGTCGATGGCAGTGCTGCACCGCCGGAGGTTACGGTGCCCTTGCCGTAAAACCGAAACACGATCCCCACAAGAATGGACGCTGCTACATGCGCCCCATAGAGCCAAAGCCCCGCCTTGGAGCTGGAGAAGATCCCAGCCCCTACGACGCCGAGGATAAACGCGGGCCCGGAGTTATTGCAGAAGCTCAAAAGCCGCTCGGCTTCGTCCCGGCTGCACTGACCGGATTCGTACAGGGAGATGGCGGTTCGCGCACCAACAGGATAGCCCCCGATGATGCCCAAGAGAAACGCCCCGGCGCAGCATCCGCCCACCCGAAACAGCGGGGCCATCAATGGCTGCATCAGGGTTCCCAGTGCCCTAATAATTCCAGAATCCACGCACAGCGTTGAGAGCACAAAGAAAGGAAATAGCGACGGCAGAATCACGTTGAGACACAGCTGCACCCCGTCTCCGGCGGCGGAAACCGACTGCTTGGGCAGCAGCAGCAGGGACAGGATCATCAGCCCAATGCCCAGGGAAAATGCCCCGTCCCGAAACCTGGGACGCCAAAGAATCCGGCTCATTTCATCACCTCAAAAAAGGATATGCACGAAGGTGATGAAACTTGCCTGGTGGGCATAGGCTTCTTTGGGAGGTGTTGGCATGGCAGCAGGGCCAAAGCAGCAGGTACAGCGGGGGCTGGAGCAGATGAGCCTGCCCAGTCAGGTGATGGGCGCATCCCTGGTGGAGATCACCGGGGGACGGCAGATTCTCCTCACTGGGCAAAAGGGCATCCGGCTCTACAGCAGCGAGGAAATCATTGTGGATCTGGCGGACTGTGCTGTCAGAATCCAGGGAACGGAACTGGGGATCGTCACCATGACCGGACAGGAGCTGCTGATCCGGGGAAATCTACAGGTCTTGGAGTATATTCGATGACCGGGTCGCGGTTTTTGGGCCTGCGGGGCACCATCACCCTCCGGATCATTGGCGCCTGCCCGGAAGAATTCCTGATGCGGCTGGTAAACTCCGGCGTGCGGTTTCGGAATTACCGGAAGGAGGACGAGCTGACGGCCTATCTGGTGATTCCGGCGGAGAAACTATCCACCGCAAGAGCCGCCGCCAAGAAGACCATGTGCCAACTGGAAATTGCGGGCGTATCCGGGCTGATTCCGGGGATTCGCGCCATGGGACTGAGAATCCTATTGCCCATTTGGCTGGTGCTGCTGACCCTAGGGGTGTTTTGGCTCCAGGGGCATATGCTGTTTTTTCAGGTGGAGGGGAATACCACCCTGCCGGATCTTATGATTTTGGATGCGCTGGAGCAGTGCGGCGTGGGATTTTTTACGCCGGAGGATCAGGTGGATCTCAATCTGCTGAAAAACCAGATGATTTCCCGATTGCCGGAGCTGAGCTTTCTCACCATCAATCACCGGGGCCCCATTGCCCAGGTGGTGGTGCGGGAACGGGAGGAAAAGCCCATTTTGGCGGGCAGTGCGGCACCGGCGAATATTCTGGCGGCGAAGGACGGGCTGATTACATCGGTAACGGCCACAGGCGGCTCGCAGGTGATCCGGCCCGGGGAATTTGTGACGAAAGGCCAGCTGCTGATTTCCGGTGTGACGAATCTCGATAAGACGCTGATGATCTCCCGGGCGGAAGGGGAGGTCTATGCCCGCACCTGGAACGCGACGGATGCCGTGACGGCGGACGAATTGGCATATAAGCGGAGAACGGGACGAGAAACCAGGGTTTTTGCGGTAACTTTCGGCAAAAAGAAGATAAAATTCTATAAAACCAGTGGAATTTCCTATGGGAACTATGATAAAATGACCACAGAAAAACCTCTGACCCTGCCGGGAGGATATACCCTTCCGGCGAGCCTGACCGTTACGGTATTCCGGGAATATACGGTGGAGCCCATGCCGGTGGACAAGGCGGCTGCGGAAGATTTGCTGGAGCAATGCGTCCGGCAGCAGCTTCTTGGCTCCATGACGGCGGGCAGTATTCAAAGCGTGCGACAGCGGGTGCGGCAGGAAAACGGCCAATATCGGCTCAGCGGCATGGCGGAGTGTCAGGAGGAAATCGGCACAGTGGTCGAAATCAAGGATTGAAGGGTAGAATCTATGGCGGAACAGATCATTCAGGCGGAACGGATGGAGCAGATCATCAACGTATTCGGTTCGCTGGACGAAAATATCAGGATCATCGAACAGGAGTTCGGCGTAACGGTAATCAACCGGGATACCGAGCTGAAGGTCAGCGGTGAGGACGAAGCGGCCCAGTTGGCGGCAAAAGTACTGGAAGGGCTGATTCAGCTGGCAGCCAAGGGCGAATCCATTGGCGAGCAGAATGTGCGCTATGTAATCGGGCTGGTTCGGGAGGGCCAGGAGCAGAAGATCACCGAGCTGACCAAGGATGTGATCTGCATTACGGCCAAGGGCAAGCCCATTAAGGCCAAGACTCTGGGCCAGCAGCAGTATATGAAGGCCATTGAACACAACACCATTACATTAGGTGTTGGTCCTGCGGGTACCGGAAAAACCTATCTGGCGGTGGCAGCGGCAGTGGCAGCCTTCCGGGCCAGAGAGGTCAACCGGATCATCCTTACCCGTCCTGCGGTGGAGGCCGGCGAGCGGCTGGGCTTTTTGCCGGGGGATATGCAGAACAAGGTAGACCCCTATCTCCGGCCCCTGTATGACGCACTGTTTGAAATGCTGGGCACCGAGAGCTATAATAAATATTTGGAAAAGGGCAACATTGAGGTGGCGCCTCTGGCATATATGCGCGGACGCACGTTGGACGACAGCTTTATCATCCTCGATGAGGCCCAGAATACCACCCGGGAACAGATGAAGATGTTCCTGACCCGACTGGGCTTTGGTTCGAAAATCGTCATCACCGGCGACGTAACCCAGATCGACCTGCCCGGCGATAAGGTCAGTGGCCTGAAGGATGCGATTCGCGTTTTGGATGGGGTGGAGGATATCGCCATCTGCCGCCTGACGGCCCAGGACGTGGTGCGCCATGTATTGGTGCAGCGGATCATCACCGCCTATGAAAAGGCTGAAGCAAAGCGAGAAAAAGCCCCTCAGGGGAGAACTTATAAAAGGACGTATCAGAAATGAAGCATCAGATTTCCGTGCATTCCACCTTCCGCATATCAACCCCCCGGCCCTGACGGCGCATATCAAGCGCTGCATCCGCGGGGCACTGGAGCAGGAGGGCGTAACGGTTCCCTGCGAAATCAATGTGCTGCTCACCGACAACCGGGGCATCCGGGAGATCAACCGGGACCTGAGAGATGTGGATCGGGAGACCGACGTGCTGTCGTTCCCAATGTTTGAATTTACCCCCGGGGAGTTCCCTGAGGACGTATCCGACCTCTTGGATCCCGGCTCCAGTCTGCTGCCCCTGGGGGATATGGCGCTGTCCGTGGAGAAGATCAAGTCCCAGGCGGAGGAATTCGGCCATAGCCAGGAGCGGGAAATCGGCTACTTAACGGTGCATTCCGTGCTGCATCTTCTGGGCTATGACCATCTGGACGAAGGCCCTATGAAAAAGCAGATGCGCGCCCGGGAAGATGCGATTATGGAATACCTGAACATCCCCCGATAGGTAAGTGCCATGGACGAAGGGAAAAAGCTGCTTCGTTCCTTCGGCTATGCCTTCCGGGGGATCGGCTGGGCCATTCGAACCCAACGAAATATGCGGATCCATCTGGTTGGGGCAGTTTATGTGCTGCTGTTTGGATGGATTATGCGGATTGCCCCGGTGCATCTCTGCCTGGAGATTCTTTGCTGCATGGCGGTGATTTCGCTGGAGCTGGTGAATTCGGCGCTGGAGCGAATCTGCGACGGGATTACCAAGGAACGGAAACCGTGGATTCGAGACGCCAAGGATGCGGCAGCGGGCGCAGTATTGACCTCCGCCATTGGCTCCGTGATCGTAGCACTGGTGATCTTCTTTGGCGGCGGGTATCTTGACCAGGTGCAAAAGACCTTTGCGGAATGTCCAATCTCGTGGATCGCCGCAATCTTGATGATTCCCATCGGCGGAATCGTTGTCTTTCTGCCGTCTCGAAAATAATTGATTGATAAAAGTGAGGAAAACGCTTATGACTATTACAAAATCCGCAATGGTGACCATCGCAGGCCGCCCCAACGTGGGAAAGTCCACCCTGACCAATGCACTGGCCGGGGAGAAGATCGCCATTGTCTCCAATAAGCCTCAGACCACCCGGAACCGGATTTCTGCCGTGGTAAACCGGGACGATACCCAGATCGTATTCATGGACACCCCGGGCTATCACAAGGCCCGGAACAAGCTGGGCGATTACATGGACAATGTGGTCAAAGAGAGCATCACCGACGTAGACGCAATTTTGCTGCTGGTGGAGCCAATTGCATCGGTGGGCACCCAGGAGTCCATTCTCATCGACAGCATGAAGGACGCGAAAATCCCCGTCATTCTGGTCATCAATAAGATCGACACGCTGGAGAATAAAGAGGCGCTGTTCCCTGTGATCGCGGCCTATTCTCAGGCTATGGATTTTGCGGCCATTGTGCCCATTTCCGCCCGGAATCACGAGGGCATTGACGAGCTCTTTGACGAGGTGAAAAAGTACGCCGCCCCTGGGCCCCAGTTGTTCCCCGACGGCATGGTCACGGATCAGCCCGAGAAGCAGGTGATGGCGGAGATCATTCGGGAAAAGCTCCTTTGGTGTCTGGATCGGGAAGTGCCCCACGGTACCGCCGTGGAGATCGAAAAGTTCTCCGAGCGGGAGGACTCCGGCATCATCGACATTGAAGCGGTGATCTATTGTGAAAAGGCCAGCCATAAGGGCATTATCATCGGCAAAAACGGTGCGATGCTAAAAAAAATCAGCACCATGGCCCGGAATGACTGCGAAAAGTTCATGGGCACCAAGGTATACCTTCGCTGCTGGGTGAAGGTCAAGGAGAATTGGCGGGACAGCGATTTCATGCTGAAGAATTTCGGCTATCGGGACCAATAACTGCCGGGTATGGGAGCATTCCTGCGGCAGATACTATGTGCGGAGGAAACAGCAATGGATCTGGAGGAGTTATGGGCGGCGTTTCAGGCATCGGGCGCCCCTGAGGATTATCTCAGCTATGCCAAAGCTGCGCATCAGGTGGAAGCCTGACCGGCGCAGCCTACATACAAAAACGATGTTTTATACCACAAAGGGTCTGATCCTGCGGGAGACCCAATATAAAGACAACGATAAGCTGCTGGACGTGCTCACCGGAGACATGGGGCGAATCACCGTCAAGGCCCGGGGCGTCCGGCGGAAAAACAGCCGGCTGCGCAGCGGGTGCCAGCTGCTGTGCTACAGCGAGCTGACGCTGTTTGAGAAAAACGGCTTTTATACGGTGAATGAGGCGGAGCCGCTGGAGATGTTTATGGGCCTCCGGACGGATATTGAGCTTCTGTCCCTGGGATCTTATTTCGCACAGCTGCTCTCCTGTATCTCCGACCAGGATCAGGCCAGCCCGGAGCTGTTGTCTCTGGGCCTCAACAGTCTCTATGCCCTGGATAAGCTGAAAAAGCCCCAACCGCTGGTGAAAGCGGCCTTTGAGCTGCGGCTGATGGCGCTGGCGGGGTATTATCCCGAGCTGTCCGGCTGCGGGGGCTGCGGCGAGGAAGGCACGCGGTTTTTCTGCTTTCAGGAGGGAAGCCTGCTCTGCGAGGACTGCCGGAGGAGTATGCCGCTGGTGGACGGCGTAGAACTCAGCCAAGGGGTGCTGGACGCCATGGAGCATATTCTCCACTGTCCTGCCAAACGGCTGTTTTCGTTCGCCCTGCCGGACAAGCAGCTGAAGGCGCTGGGGGAGGTAACGGAACGCTATCTCATCTGCCAGCTGGACCAGAGCTTTTATGCCCTGGATTTTTACAAACGATTGTTTACCACATCATGAGGAATGAATAATGAACGAGCTATATGAAAAATCACTGCATACCCTGGAGCTGGACCGGGTTTTGGGGATGCTGTCGGAGTGCTGCATTACCCCGGAAGGAAAAGAACGGGCGCTGAAACTGATCCCAACCTCGGATGCAGAAGAAGTTACCCGGCTCCTGAAGGAGACCTCCGATGCCTGCCATATGGTAGAGCTCAAGGGCAACCCGGCATTCCGGGAGGTCAAGGATGTGAAGCCATCCCTGGAGCGGGCGGATCGGGGCGGAAGCCTGAACACGGTGGAGCTGCTACGGATTGCGGGCGTGCTCCGGGCTACCCGGGGGGTGAAGGCCTACGGGGAAGGGGACGGCATTGAAACCGGTTCTCTGGACGGCTATTTCTGGGCGCTGACCCCCAATCGCTTTTTGGAGGATAAAATCACCAACGCGATCATCAGCGAGGAGGAGATTGCCGACAGTGCCAGCCCAGCCCTGAACGACATCCGGCGGCATATGCGTCAGACCGGAGCCAAGGTGCGGGAGAGCCTGCAAAAGATCATCTCCTCGCCCAGCTATTCCAAGTTTCTGCGGGAGCCGATCATTACCATGCGGGGAGACCGCTATGTGGTGCCGGTGCGCAGCGAGTATAAAAACTCCATTCCCGGCATGGTTCACGATGTCTCCTCCAGCGGCGGAACGTTCTTTGTGGAGCCCATGCAGGCGGTACAGGCCAATAACGAGCTGCGGGAGCTGCTGATTAAGGAAAAGAAGGAAATTGAGCGGATTTTGGCAGAGCTGTCTGCCGAGGCTGCGGCTCATCGGGAGACCATTGCCCAGAGCTATGATAATCTGGTGGCCCTGGACGTGATTTTTGCCAAGGCGAGACTCAGCTACAGCATGAAGGCCATGGAGCCCAAGGTCAATACCCAGGGCAAGGTGGTTTTGAATCGGGCACGGCACCCGCTGATTGATAAAAAGGTCGTGGTGCCCATTTCTGTGCGGCTGGGCGACGATTTCGACACTCTGGTAATCACCGGCCCCAACACCGGCGGCAAAACGGTTACGCTGAAAACCCTGGGCCTACTTACCCTGATGGCGGAGTGCGGCCTGCATATTCCGGTGTCGGATAACAGCTGCATTTCCACCTTTGAGGCGGTATTTGCGGACATTGGCGACGAGCAGAGCATTGAGCAGTCCCTGTCCACGTTCTCCTCCCATATGAAGAACATTGTGGAGATTACCGAGCAGTGCGATGATCGAAGCCTGGTGCTGTTTGACGAGCTGGGCGCCGGTACCGACCCTGCCGAGGGCGCGGCATTGGCAGTTGCGGTCATTGAATTCTGCCGGAAGCTGGGGGCCAAGGTGGCAGGCACCACCCATTACGGCGAGATGAAGCTCTATGCCATGCGAACCGAGGGCGTGATCAATGCCTCCTGCGAGTTCGATGTGGAGACGCTGCGGCCTACGTATCGGCTGCTGATCGGCATTCCCGGAAAGTCCAACGCATTTGCCATTTCCAAGCGGCTGGGACTCAGTGAGGTCATCATTGACGATGCCCAGAGTCTGGTCAGCGAGAATGACGTGAACTTTGAAGATGTGCTGTCTCAGCTGGAGGCACAGCGTCAGGCCATGGAACAGGCAAGGATTCAGGCGGAACAGCTCAAGCTGGAGGTGGAAAAGACCAAGCAGCAGTCCGAGGCCTACAATCTGGAGATCAAGAAAGAGCGGGACAAGGCGGTGGCAAAGGCCAGAAAAGAGGCCCAGGCCATCATCGACGACGCCCGCCGCTCCGTAAATATCGCCATGGATGAGATTAAGCAGATGAAAAAGCAGCTCAAGGATGCGGGTGCGGTGGAGGACTTCAACCAGCGTCAGGCCGAGCTGCGCCGGGGACTTAACACTGCCGAGGACAAGCTCAGCCAGAAAGCACCCCAGGAAAACGAGAAAAAGGTCTCCGCCCGTCCGCCCAAGCAGGGCGATACCGTGGAGCTGCTGAAGCTGGGCACCAGAGCCACTGTGCTTTCGGTGAACAAGGACGGCTCCCTCCAGATTCAGGCGGGCATTATGAAGCTGAATGTAAAGCCACAGGAGATCTATGTACTGCCCCAGCAGGATACCCAGAATACCGTGAAAAAATTTGTGGAAAAGGCCAATCGGCAGCTGCGGAATCTTGCCACTTCCTCGGAGGTGGATCTCCGGGGCATGACCGCCGACGAAGCCCTTTCCGTATTGGATCGGTTCCTGGATGACGCCTTGCTGGCTAAGCTTCCCTCCATCCGGGTAATCCACGGAAAGGGCACCGGCGTACTGCGGAAAGCGGTACAGCAGCACCTGAAACGGAACCCCAGAATCAAATCCGTGCGCCTGGGCGTCTATGGCGAGGGCGAGGATGGCGTGACCATTGCCGAGCTGGATGTCTGATTTTGCGAGAAAGTATGGGACAGAACCATCAATTTGTAAAAATTGCGATACAAATCATTGACGATTTCCGGAATGTCTGCTATGATAAAGGAAACCGGCAAGTATGCCAGCGCATTTAGGGAGTGAATGTTTATGTATACTAAGACTGCTGTTGTCAATAATCAGGTTGGGCTCCATGCCCGTCCTGCCACATTCTTCATCCAGAAGGCAAATGAGTTTAAGAGTTCCATCTGGGTTGAGGTCGAGGAGCGCCGGGTCAATGCAAAGAGCCTGCTGGGCGTCCTGTCTCTGGGAATCGTCAAGGGCACTGAGATCACACTGATCGCCAACGGCCCCGATGAGGAAGAGGCTGTCGAAGCTCTGGCCACTCTGCTGGCATCTGATTTCGACAAGTAATTCTGCATCCAATGCCCCATGGCCGCATATGTGGTCATGGGGCATTTCGGCATTTTGTTTGAAAGGAGGGCAGCCGTATGGAGGTTCTGACCCCAAAAGAATTAAAGGATAAGGTTCTGTCGCTGCCCTTCAGTCCCGGCGTGTATCTGATGAAGGACAAAACTGGGACAATCATCTATGTGGGCAAGGCGAAAAAGCTCAAAAACCGGGTGAGCCAGTATTTTCAGGACTCCTCCGCCCATAATGCAAAAACCCGGCTGATGGTCAGCCATATTGCAAATTTTGATTATATTGTGGCGGGCTCAGAATTTGAGGCGCTGGTATTGGAATGCAGCCTCATTAAACGCCACCAGCCCAAATATAATATTCTGCTGAAGGACGACAAGGGCTATCCCTATATCCGGGTGGATCTCCACGAGGCGTACCCCACATTCTCCATGGTGGGGCGGCGGGCCAACGATGGGGCGCGGTATTTCGGCCCCTATGGCGGAAGATTTGTCACCCAGCAGGCACTGGATACCATCCGCTTGACCCTGAAGCTCCCGGGCTGCTCGAAAAAGTTCCCCCGGGATGTGGGGAAGGAGCGCCCGTGCCTGAATTATCAAATCGGCAACTGCGACGGCTGGTGCCAGAAGAAGATGACCCGGGAAGAATACATGGCGCGGATTCAGCAGGGTGTACTCATGCTGGAGGGCCGGGACAAGGAACTAGCCGCAGATTTGAAAGAAAAAATGGAGGACGCGGCAGAACGACTGGATTTCGAGGCGGCGGCGGCTTATCGGGATCGGTTCCGGGCCATTGAGGCGCTTTCCCGGAAGCAGATGGTCTGCTCCGGCGCCATGGCGGATACGGATGTCATTGGCATCTTCACCGGCACGGCCAAAACCGGCTTTGCGGTGCTGCATTTTGTACTGGGCAACCTCATCGACAAGGACGTGGAGGTATTGGAAACCCAGATTGGCGAAACCAGAGAGGAGACGGTTTCTACGCTGGTCAAGCAGTATTATCTCCGCCGGGGATTGGCCCCCAAGGATATTTATCTGCCCTGTCCGGTAGAGGACAGCGACCTGTTTGCCCAGCTGCTCCAGCAGGAATACGGCAAAAAAGTACGGATCTCCGTTCCACAGCGGGGCGATCATGTGCGGCTGGTGGAGCTTGCCTGCGCCAATGCCCGGGAGGAGGCCGAGCGGGTTTCCACTGACTATGAGCGTACCAATAAGACCCTGGAGCTGCTGGGCTCCATGCTGAAGCTGGAAAACTTGCCCCGGCGGCTGGAATCCTATGATATTTCCAACATGGGCAGTGATGACATCGTTGCCTCTATGGTGGTGTTTGTGGACGGCCAGCCCTCGAAAAAGGACTATAAGCGCTTTAAGCTCCGGGATATGGACGGTCCTGACGACTACGGCTCCATGCAGCAGGTGATTGAGCGGCGGTTTGCCCATTTCCTCGCCGGGGATAAGGGCTTTGCGGAGCGTCCGGATGCGCTGCTCATCGACGGCGGCCAGGTTCATGCGGACACGGTGCTTCGGCAGATTTCCTCCATGGGCATCAGCATTCCCGTATTCGGCATGGTGAAGGATGACCGGCACAGAACCAGAGCCTTAGTAACCCCGCAGGGGGACGAAATTGGAATTCAGGGCAACCAGGCGGTGTTTTCTCTCATCGGACGGATTCAGGAGGAGACCCACCGGTTTGCCATTACCTATCAGCGGGAGCTTCGGTCCAAACGGATGAAGCGTTCGTCTCTCGATCATATTCCCGGAGTGGGAGATAAAAGAAAGCAGGATCTCATGCGGCACTTTAAGACCATCGGCGCGATTTCCACGGCTTCGCTGGAGGAGCTATGTCAGGTGGTGCCAAGGAATACTGCGGCGGAAGTTTACAAATACTATCGTTCCAGGCAGGAGCGGCAGGATAAAGGAGAATCAATATGCGAGTGATTACAGGCAGCGCCCGGGGCGCAAAGCTCAAAACACTGGAAGGACTGGCGACCCGGCCCACCTCTGATCGGGTGAAGGAGGCCATTTTTAATATCATTCAGTTTGACATTGAAGGCCGCCGTGTTTTGGATCTGTTCGGCGGTAGCGGTCAGCTTGCCATCGAAGCCCTGTCCCGGGGCGCGGACTATGCCGTCCTGGTGGATCAGAGCGCCGAGGCTGTGAAGGTCATCAAGGACAATCTTAAAAAGGTAAAATTCGACCAGAAGGCGTCGGTATTCCAGATGGACTATCTCCGTTATCTCTCCACCAGCAGGGAGAAATTCGACATCATCTTCCTGGATCCCCCTTATGCAGAAAAATCTCTGGAAAATGCGCTGCAAAAGATATCGGAAATTGACATTTTGTCGGAAGGTGGTATAATAATCTGTGAGCGGCCTAAGGAGAAGGTTCTGCCCCCTCAGGTGGGGAATCTTCTTTGCTCCAAGGACTACTGCTATGGCAAAACTGCCGTGAATCTGTATACAAGGTGATCCCCAATGAAAACAGCCATTTATCCCGGCAGCTTTGACCCCATTACCCTGGGGCATCTCAATATTATCACCCGTGCTGCTTCGATTTTCGACCGGCTGATCGTCTGTGTGGGCTACAACCAGAAGAAAAGCCCCATGTTTACCGCCCAGGAGCGGGTGGAGATGATCCGGAAAGCAACCAGCCATCTGCCAAATGTGGAGGTAGAGGCGTCCGACGAGCTTTTGGCGCACTATGCCCGGAGAAAGGGCGCGTGCGTGGTGGTAAAGGGTCTGCGGGCGGTGTCGGATTTTGAATCCGAGTTTACCATGAGCCTGATTAACAAAAAGCTCAACCCCGAGCTGGATACTATGTTCCTCACGGCAGAGGAAAAATATATGTATCTCAGCTCCAGCGCCGTGAAGGAGCTGGCACAGTACGATGTGGATCTTTCCGAGTTCCTGCCGGCCCCTGTGATTGATGAATTCAGAGCCAGATTAAATGCAAGGAGATAGTCGCATGGAGAAAACAACCATTGATTCGCTGCTCAACAGCCTTGTCGCTCTGGTGGGCGACGCGCGTGGTTCCCTGTTTGGTCAGGATAAGTGTATGGTGGACAAGGAACAGCTTCTGTATCTGGTGGATGCCCTCCAGGCGCAGATTCCCCAGGAAATCAGCCAGTCCAAGGCAGTCATCGAAAGCTGCAATGAGCTGCGCACCAACGCCAAGAAGGATGCGGCCCAGACTCGCAAGCAGGCCGATCAGGTGCTGAAGGACGCCCAGGAGCGTGCCGCAAAGCTGATTGAAGAAAATCAGATTGTGGAGTTTGCAAAGGCACGGGCCCAGGAGATTCTCGACGAGGCGGAACAGCAGCGGAAGGAGCTCATTTCCGGTGCGGTGGAGTATGCCGACCGGATCATGGCCGAGGCGGAGCAGTCTGTTACCGATACCTATGATACCCTCCATGCGGGGATTTCTGCTCTCCAGGCCAAGGGAAAAGAGGATAAAACCACGGCCCTTGCCAAGGTCAAGGAGGCCCGGAAAGCCCTCAAGAATGCCACAAAGACTGAACAGAAACAAAAATAATATTTCAAATGTTCCATACAACCTGCTCCAAAAATCGGGGCAGGTTGTGTTTTTTTCCGATTTTTCGTATTTTTCGGCACTTGTTATGCAATGTGAAAGGAATTTCCTTGCATAAATGCCGTCAAATTTGTGATTTCCGGGCTTTACATACGAAAAGTGATGGAGTATAATAAAGACGCTATGTACAAACAGACTGATATAGGAGGAGAGGTGCCTCCTGTAATATTTTAATGAGGTGATCATGTGACACAGAAACCCTTTAACAAGGTTCTGGCTGCAAACCGCGGCGAAATTGCCATTCGAATTTTCCGGGCCTGCTATGACCTGGGGCTTCATACCGTGGCAATGTACTCCAACGAGGATACCGGCGGCCAGTTCCGTACTCACGCAGATGAGGCCTATCTCATCGGTGAAAACAAGAGTCCCGTGGGTGCCTATCTGGACATTCCGGCGATTATCGACCTGGCAAAGCGCCGGGGCGTAGATGCTATCCATCCCGGCTACGGCTTCCTGTCCGAGAATGCGGACTTCGCCAAGGCTTGTGAGGATGCGGGCATTTCCTTCATTGGGCCTCCCAGCGATATTCTTGCCATGATGGGCGATAAGCTCTCTGCCAAGCAGATTGCCATTAAGGCCGGCGTTCCCATTATTCCCGGTTCCACCGAACCCCTGAAAGACGGAGACGAAGCTCTGGAAAAGGCCATTTCCTTTGGCTTCCCCATTATCCTCAAGGCGGCAGCAGGCGGCGGCGGACGCGGTATGCGTCGCTGTGATACCCCCGAGGAGGTAAAGCCTGCTTTTGAGCTGGTGCGTAGTGAGGCGCAGAAGGCGTTCGGCAACGACGATATCTTCATCGAGAAGTTCCTGGTTGAGCCCAAGCACATTGAGGTTCAGGTGCTGGCCGATAAGTATGGCAACTGCTACCACATCGGCGAGCGTGACTGCTCCCTCCAGCGCCGCTATCAAAAGGTGGTGGAGTTTGCACCCGCATGGTCCGTAAACCCTGAAATTATCGCCAATATTCGGAACGATGCGGTGAAGATCGCAAAGTCCGTTGGTTACATCAATGCCGGTACTCTGGAGTTCCTGGTGGACAAGTCCGGCAGCTACTACTTCATTGAGATGAACCCCCGTATTCAGG
>ERZ1034844.386-NODE-386-length-24248-cov-16.058736_pt1 | contig 24248 bp, 15 predicted proteins | sample MGYA00520594_ERZ1034844 | MGnify/ENA primary metagenome ERZ1034844 (study PRJEB33766, sample SAMN09781733) | gut metagenome | biome: gut microbiome | host: Homo sapiens | place: Madagascar | study: EMG produced TPA metagenomics assembly of the PRJNA485056 data... | reverse complement strand
GTATATATATATATGTTCTGATGATTACGGGAAGATGGCTTTGGGGAGTTTTCTACTTATCTCCTTTGGGTGGGCCTGAAAACGAACTTGCGCTGAGCTGGATAGTTGACCAATAGAGCCACAAGAATGCTCACTAAGCTTTTGGGAATGAGGTAGTGGATGTCAAGACGTTCATGACTGTTGATAAACTCGGTAAGGGCGATGGTGCCTCCCGAATTGAGTATCCAACTGACAGACCACACGATGAAATAACGCCATGCCACACTTCTTTTTCTACGATTAGAGTCACCGAAGACATAGCGATAGTTGAGGCAGCAATTGGTTATGCCGCCAGCCATCACACCCAAGGCATTAGCCAAACCATAATACAGACCAATGATGTCAGACAGCATGAATGCTAATCCGAAGTCGACAGCCGAACCCATCGAAGCTGTAACTTCGGCCTTTCCAAAAGTATATATTTCGTGTTTTATCTTACCCATAGCCACATCATCTTTATGAGAACCATCGTTATTGCTGCATAGACACCAGCGAGGATGTCATCGGCCATCACGTAGAAAGCACCCTTCATGCGGTCGAGGCGGCGGATGCCAAGAGGTTTCACCATATCATAGAAGCGGAAGAGCACTAAGGCTATTACTGCCCACCAGAAGGAGTCTGCCTTGTGACTTGCCTCGTCGAAGGGGATGATGAGAGAGAGCGGAATCCATACACCCACAATCTCGTCGATGACTACACGGCTGGGGTCTTCGCCCCAATAAGGTTGTAGTTGAGCCGTTGCCCATGTGCCTAACACGGTGAATGTCACGACGAGTAGTAGCATAGAGGTCTGTAGCATGGAGGCATCCATGCCCCCCATGTAGGCTATCGGAGCCCATATCAGTGTGCCTAATATGGAACCTGCTGTTCCTGGTCCCCATGGCCAAAAACCGCTTCCTAATCCTGTGCCGATGATGACAGGCAGCAGAGGAGGACGTTCGTTGGTTAAGTTGCCTTTATCATTCATATTTTTAGTTTTCTTCTTCTTTATTTGTTTTTTATCTTTGTTCTTGTTCTTTTAGTTCTTTAATCTTCGATTTTACGCTTTCACCTTTTTATATATTAGTAATTCAGTCTGCAAAATTACGCTAAAAACCTTAAATAACCAAATAGTTTTTTTCAATATTCACCAAATATCCCAAAAATAAAGTAAAAAACTAAATTATTTAAAAAGTTTTCCATCCTTTTCAGATAATATTTATAACTTTGCAGCCGAATTGATTTCGGGGTGAGTGTGCCCAGAAGAAGATAGAATAGATATAAGAAAGAGAAGAGTTATAAAAAACAATAACGTATTTAGGAAATGAAGATAAGACTCCGTGTATGGATGATGGTCGTACTGCTTGTTGCTTCGGTGACACAACTGATGGCTCAGCAGAAGATAACAGGTCGCGTCATTGACGTCGACGGATTTGCCGTGCCCTATGCCAGCGTGCAGTATCGAGGTCACAAGATAGCAGTTTCGAGTGATGGCGAAGGACGTTTTTCTATCGAGAAGCACGAGGGATGGATGCTCACCGTGAGCGCCCTGAGTTATAAGGCTCAAACGGTCAAAGTGGATGCACATACCAACTTTCTCGAAGTGAAACTCAAGGACGATAGCCGTAGGCTCAACGAGGTGGTGGTGAAGTCGAAGCGTGGAAAATACAAGCGCAAGGATAACCCCGCCGTGGAGCTGATGCGTCGTGTCATCGCTGCAAAGAAGAAAACCGATCTGAATAATCATCCCTACTATCAATATGACAAATATCAGAAGATAACCCTCGCCCTTAATGACCTGTCGAAGGAGCAACTCGAGGGTAAGTTCTTCGGCAAGCGACAGTATCTCCTCGACCAAGTGGAGAAATCGCCATACAACGGCAAGCTCACGCTCCCTGTAAGCATCGACGAGACTGTGTCGCAGCATATTTACCGCAAAGACCCGAAGAGCGAGAAAGATATTATCAAGGGGCAGCAGACCAGCGGCATCGGACAGGTGATACAGACGGGTGAAATCCTGAACACCACGATGAAGGATGTGTTTACGGATGTCGACATCTATGACGACTATGTGCGACTGTTGCAGTATCCTTTCCCGTCACCAATAGGCAGAACAGCCATCTCCTTTTATCACTATTACATCGAAGACACGGTGTATGTGGAGCGCGACCTCTGCTATCATTTACAGTTTATACCTGCCAACTCACAAGACTTCGGATTCCGAGGTGAACTATATGTCACCGCCGACAGCACCCTTCATGTAAAGAAATGCAACCTCTATATGCCTCACAACAGTGACGTAAACTGGGTGAAGGATATGAAGATAGAGCAGGAGTTTACACGTCTGGAAAATGGTGAATGGGTGCTTACTAAGGACGATATGGTGGCAGAGATACATGCCAACAAACTGCTGCAAGACTTGCTTGTGGTGAGAAACACTCGTCTCACCGACTACTCTTTCGACGAACTGCCGAAGGTGCTCTTCAAGGGTAAAGCGAAGGTGCGGCACGATATCGATGCGATGAATCGTGATGAAGCCTACTGGAACAAGTATAGGCAGGTGGACCTCACCAAGAGTGAGTCGTCAATGGATAGTTTCATCCATCGTATGGAAAACTCTAAGGGATTCAAGTGGATTATCTTAGGTGTGAAGGCATTGATGGAGAACTATGTGGAGATTGGTAGTGGCACGGGCGGTAAGAGAAGCAAGTTTGACCTCGGACCTATCAACACCTACCTGTCTAAGAACTTTGTCGACGGCATACGCCTTCGACTGGCAGGACGAACCATGGCATCGCTCAACCCACACTTCTTCTGGAATGGTTATGCTGCCTATGGTACGAAGAGTAACGAGTGGTACACCGGTCATGTGCTCACCTATTCGCTCAACAAGAAGAAAAATAGTCCCTTTGAGTTTCCTATGCGTAACCTCACCTTCGAGGTGTCGCGCGACATCATGTCGCCTTCCGATGATAACCTGCAGCACAACAAGGACAATATCTTTATGACCTTCCGTGCGGCTACACAAGATGAGATGTTCCTCTATCATCGGCAGCGACTTGCCTTTACTTACGAGACGGAGTGGGGACTGCGTTTTGATACAGGCATACGCTGGCAGAGTAATCGTACGGTAGGCAATCTGCACTACTTTACACTTGATGGAAACGAGGTGAAGAAAATCAGAATGACCGACATCAATGTAGGCATCAACTACAATCCTGGGGTTACCTACGTCAACACCAAGCAGCAACGTCTTCCTATCAATCTTGATAGTCCTGAGATTGGCATTTCGCACACGATGGGCTTCAAGGGTTTTATGGGTGGACAGTATCATAGCAATATCACCAAAGTGAGCATCTACAAGCGACAGTGGTTGGGCAGTTTCGGTTATCTCGACTTCCATGCTGTGGGACAGGCGCAGTGGAATAAGGTGCCATTCCCAATGCTCATCTTGCCACCTATCAACCTCTCATACTTCGAACTTGAGTCGAGTGTGAGCTTGATGAGAGACTGGGAGTTCCTCAACGACCGACAGGTCTTTGCGTCGCTGTCGTGGGACATGAACGGAAAACTGCTGAATCGTATCCCGCTCATCAAGAAGTTGAAATGGCGTGAGTATTTCGCTGTTAAGGGCGTGTGGGGAAACCTCACCGACAAGAATAATCCTTATTTGGAGAAGAATCAAGGTGATGCTGGTCTCTTTAAGTTCCCATCTAAGTCGCATGTGATGAATAACACACCTTACTGGGAGTGTGTGGCAGGTGTACACAACATCTTCAAGTTCTTTGCGGTGGAGTATGTACGCCGATTAACTTATCTCAACAACGAAGACATCAGTAAATGGGGTATTCGTTTTGGATTCATGATGACATTCTAAAAAAACACACGCGATGAAGATACTATTGGCAGATAAACAGGATATTACCCGTATGGGGTTGGTACATATAGTGCTGGACATGAATGCCAACGAGCAGGATTCTATTCCTACGCTGGAGTGGAAATATGTGGAGGATAAGGCAGAGATGATGCTTGCACTGACAGATGACGATGAGGCTGTAGTGGTGCTCGACTATACGCTCTTCGATATCAACGATGCCGAGGAACTGCTCATCCTCAGCCAGCGATTCTCCCACACACGATGGCTACTCTTTAGCGAAGACCTGAGTGTCGACTTCGTGCGTGTACTTATCGCCAGTAGCTCACAGATAAGTATTCTCACCAAGGATAGTCAGCTCTCTGAAATTCGCGCTGCCATCAGGTACTGCGTACAAGACCGACGTTTCATCTGCCAACACATGACGGAGGTGCTGTTGGCACCGCCTCCTGTCAAGGCTGTGGAAAAAGTGAATCTCACAAAGACGGAGACAGAAATTCTGAAAGACATAGCTTTGGGTATGACTACTAAAGAGATTGCCGAAAAACGATTCTCCAGTTTTCACACTGTCAATACGCATCGCAAGAATATTTTCCGAAAACTTGATGTGAACAATGCCCATGAGGCAACCAAATATGCCTTGAGGGCAGGACTCGTCGATTCGGCTGAATATTATATATAGAAAAGAAGAAATATGGGTAAAAAAATGAAAGTACTTGCGATGGGCATCGTAAGTACTTTCAACAGCCAACGCAAGTACTTTCATTGGGCATCGCAAGTACTTGCGTTTTTTGGTGCTCTTTTGTGACTGATTTTTCTTCACAGTTTTTGGGGTGTTGTGACGGCAAGCATCTGTGCCTTTAGATAAAGACACAAAAAAAGCTTAGAAATGTCTCACGACATGACTAAGCTCCAAATTTTCTAACTAACTTATTATCAACTATTCATTACTTTTCTGGGTGCAAAATTACAAGAAAAAGTAATACCTTGATATATTTTCATGAAAAAAATGCACGTAAACGTTTTCGATTCATAAAAAAATAATGTATCTTTGCAGAAGATTAGCTGCACTCGGCATTACATTCAAACAAGTTTGATGTTCTGCCCTCGTTTGCATCATCTTTGCAGAAGATTAGCTGCATCTCAGCAAAACGCTCAAGCAAGCTTGTCGTTCTACATTCGATTTGCGAAATCTTTGCAGAAGATTCCAGAGAGAAATATATTACTCAACTTCTGAATTAGCGAAACTTGAATATATTAGTTTATTCTGGAGAATATATAAATAGGACTCAATAACTTTATTTACCGTATAATGAAGCAACGCAGAACATCACTTAAAGACCTTGCAGACCATTTGGGCGTAAGCATTGCCACTGTGTCGCGTGCCTTGCGAAACAGTCATGAAGTGGGAGAGGAAATGACCAAAAAGGTGAAAGATCTTGCCAAGCAACTGAACTATCGCCCTAATCCTTTTGCGCAAAGTTTGCGTAAAGAAGCGCCAAGGGTGATAGGAGTCATTGTCCCCAATTTGGTAACCCATTATTATGCTGCAGTGCTGGATGGTATAGAAGACTATGCTTCTAAGCAAGGTTATTCTGTGATTAGTGCCAACAGTCACGAGGACCATACTCGAGAGGAACGAGCCCTCGACAATTTCTTGAATATGCACGTCGAAGGTATCATTGCTTGTTTGGCGCAAGACACCGTAGACTATTCCCACTTCGAGCAGTTGCATGATATGGGAATACCGCTGGTTTTCTTTGCCAGATGCTGTCTGGAGAATAAGTTCTCGCAAGTGGTGGCTAATGGAGATGTGGCTGCACAGGAGGCCACACATCACATGATAGAGTCGGGCTCTAAGCGAATAGCCTTCATTGGTGGACCTAACAATCTCGATATGGTGCGACGTCGTAAGCACGGCTATTTGGAAGCACTGCGCGAAAATCGCATCACCATAGATCGCGACCTCGTGGTGTGTGATAAAATCGACTTTGAAGTGGCACGCAATAATACGTTGCGCCTACTCGAAAGCGCCAATCCTCCCGATGCCATCCTCGCCTTTAATGATATTATTACTTATGCAGCCTTTGATGCCATCAAGTCGAAGGGATTGCGCATACCAGAAGATGTGGCTATCATAGGTTTCACCGATGGTGATGCTGCTGCCTTTGTCACGCCACGCCTTACTGCTATTATGGACAAGGCTCACGAACAAGGCGAGAGAGCCTGCGAACTGCTCATGCGAAGCATTAATGGAGATAATAAAATATATAAAGAGGTTGTCCCCATGATTCTCAAAATACGTGAAAGCTCTGAGAAAAAACAGAGTTGATGCCACTCCCCTCTGTCACCTAAGAAACCGAAACAAACCTAAAAATGATGATGATGATGCATAAACAAGACACTATATTTAAAACTCTACTTATTCAAATCGTCTATGTTTTCACTCTTTGCTGCCTTATGCCTACTGTAGCATCGGCAGTAGAAGGTGATATCGATTTCAGTCGCCTCACCAACCGAGACGGTCTGAGCAATAGTCATATCAATGCAATCATTAGAGATAGTAAAGGATATGTGTGGTTTGGAACCCAGGCAGGACTTGCCCGATACGATGGTTTTCGTGTCAAGATGTTTCTCAACAATAATGTGAATCCCAACTCTCTACTCAACAACTCGGTAGACGATATTCAGCAAGATGCTTGGGGGAATCTGTGGATTCACACCGACAGAGGTTATTGCATCTATCAATACGAGAAAGAGCAGTTTGACCGTAAACCAGAGAAATGGCTCGAGAGTATTTTGGGCTTTGCGGCAGCTATCGACAAGGTGTTTATTGACAAAGAGAAAAATCTATGGATAGTGGTCTATGGGCATGGATGTTATTTCATTGATGCCAAAACGCTCAAACCTTATCTCTTTCCTTATCCAGAAAAAGGAAAAGCAGCCAGTGCTAACACGCTGGATGATGTCTGGATAACTCATTTTACTGACCATCATGGATCGGTTGTCGTATCGTATGGCAACGGAGCCATCAGCCGCATCGACGGTAAACGCCATCGCATTCTATGGACCAACAACGCACTCACTGCCTACAAGAAGAACAGAGACGATGCTATGTATACTTACCTCGACAGCAAATACAACTACTGGGTGCTGACGGAAGGTAAGACTTATATCTATGCCATGGGACAGAAAAAATGGATTTGTGGAGCAGGAGAGTTTTTGAAGTCACAAGGCATAACTTCGCCTATTTCCTCCTCCTTCTTGATACGCGACATGGCAAGCACTTCAGACGGACGGCTATGGATGGCTACCGACCACGACGGACTGATCGTGGTAGACTATCAACGCAAGACTTGTCGACAGTATCTGAAGAGTGAATACAAGCAGAATTCGTTGCCAGACAACTCGTTGCAGTGCGTATTTATCGACAAGGATGACGCAGTATGGCTTGGAGCTTACAAGAATGGCGTGGCGTATTTCTCACCTTCCTTCACTCGATTTTCTACAATCCCATTGGGTGATGTTTGCACCATTACGCAGGACAAGAATGGCAATCTATGGTGTGGTACCAACGATGCTGGCATCTTGAGCTACAATCCTGTGACAAAACAAACGGTGCGTTATCCCAGTAGTGTGACAGGACTGCAGTCGGACATTGTCGTGAGTAGTGTCACCATGAGCGACGGAACCATGTACTTCGGAACCTTCAATGGAGGAATGGTGAGATATCGCAACGGACAGTGGAAAACTTATACTGTGGCGACGAGCGAACTCGCCAACAACAATGTGTGGTGCATGATAGAAGACAAGCAGCACAGACTCATGTTGGGAACATTGGGAGGCGGATTCCAGGTGATGAATACGCAGACCGACGAGATGACCACCTACGACATGGGAAACAGTACCTTGCCGTCCAACTTTATGGGCTCTTTCTTTAGGATGAGGGGTGACGATGTACTACTCGGACATTCGCAAAACTTCACCATCTTTAATACGCGCACACACGCCATGAAGAATATTATAGGTACGCGCGCAGGTAATCCGTTCCCAAGTCCTTCCACCAACTATGCCATGATGGATAGCAGAGGCATCATCTGGATGGCTTCGCCAGCGGGCATTATCATGTACGACACGGTGAGCGATCAGCTATTGTCGGTCAATGAGCTGAATGGCACGCAAGGTTCGGTGGGATGTTCTATAGAAGAGGATAAAAATCATGACATCTGGCTCATCTCCGAGTTTATGATTACTCGTGTGAAGCTCGCTAAAGAAGACAATGGGCAGTGGAATCTTATGCTCTCCAGTTTCAACTCGCTTGATGGCTTGCAGAACGGACAGTTCAACTATCGTTCTTCTTGTCTCTTGGCGGATGGGTCTATAGCTGTGGGAGGACAGGATGGCATCAATATCATACCTGTCAATGCTGTCAGCAAAACAAAGAAACAAGCTAAAGTACTCTTCAGCGGATTGGTACTCTTCGACCATGCCCTTACGGCAGGTGAGGAATACGAGGGACGTGTCGTGTTGGATAAGTCGCTTGATTTCTGCCGTGAACTCGACCTCAACAACAAGGACAATGCCTTCACCATCCAGTTGGCTTCCAGCGAGGTAATGGTTCCATCGCGTAGTCGTTTCCTTTATCGTATGGCTGGCGTTTCAGACAAGTGGATGCTTACCCCTGAGGGACGTCCTTCGGTCACCTTTACCAACCTCGCTCCTGGTAGTTATACGCTCCAGGTGAAGGTCGTTAATGCAGACGGCACAGAGAGCGAGGATATCAGTGAACTGAAGATTCATGTTCATCCGCCATTCTATTTCTCCAAATGGGCTATCTTGATTTATTTCTTCCTTCTTGTAGCTTTGTTCTTTACTTATCGTAAGCGCATGATAAATAAGCAACGTGCTAAGTATGAGCGCCAAAAAATGGAAGAGGATATTCGCAAGACAGAAGAGCTGAACGAACTGAAACTCAACTTCTTCACCAATGTGAGCCATGAGTTGCGCACTCCACTCACCCTTGTCATATCTCCACTCAATGCGCTTATCAAGAAAGAGCATGATGAGGATAAACGCCACAAAATGGAGCTGATTCAGCGCAATGCCCAGCGATTGCTCGGATTGGTCAATCAGATACTCGATTTCCGTAAGATGGAACAAAAGCAGGGTAAACTGACGCTTGAGAAAGTGGATGTCGTGGCTTTTGTGCAAAACATCTGTCACACCTTCCAGCAGTTGGTCAACAATCACACGCGCTTGGAGTTTCACTCGTCTGTACCTAAATTGCTGATGGACTTCGATGTTGACAAGGTAGGAAAAATCATGAACAACTTGTTGAGCAACGCTTATAAGTTTACTCCTGATGGTGGACAAATCAGCGTCGACCTCACCATACGCTCTAAAGAAGATGATACTCATCTTGACACAGACATGTTAAGGCTTATTGTGGCTGATACCGGCCGTGGACTTAGCGATGCCGACAAGAAACAGGTGTTCAACCGATTCTATCAAGTTAATGGCACAGAGATGCAGCCTTATGGTGGAAGCGGTATAGGACTGAATCTTGTGATGCAGTTTGCCAAGTTGCATGGCGGTGATGTGCATGTGGAAGATAATCCTGGCGGTGGTGCTAAGTTTGTGGTGGACATTCCTGTGCGTCATGGCGAAGAGGTTGCATCTGCTGACCCTTCTATGACTGATGACACCGCCGCCTCTACCTCTACCATGGCACCGACAACCGAAGATGCTGCTATCTCAGCTCATACAGCTGAGAGTGAGCACCCCGTTGCAGCAGTGACCACAGAGGAGAAGCCTTTGGTATTGTTGGTCGACGATAGCGACGACTTCAGGGAGTTTATGCACGAAATGCTGGAAGACTCTTATCAGGTGGTTGAAGCTGTCAATGGTCAAGATGCTTGGGATAAGATGCAAAAACAGGTACCCGACGTGATTCTTAGTGACGTCATGATGCCTGTGATGGATGGTAATGCGCTTTGTCGTTTAGTCAAGGATGATGCCCGCTTACGCTCGATTCCTTTTGTCATGCTTACTGCGCGTCTTGCCGATGAACATCGTAAGGAGGGCTACGAGAGTGGCGCAGATGCTTACATCACCAAGCCTTTTGACGTCGATTTGCTTAAGGTGCGTATTGCCAATTTCCTGAAGTGGAATCATTCTACAGGAGAGTCGGCAGTGGGGCAGGTTGCGCATCCCGACATCTTGCCAGGGGCTGATAACTCTGTAGGCGCAGTGACAGATGAGCAGGCTGATGACTTCAAACTATCGGTTGCCGATAAGAAGTTCCTCGATTCGGTAGACCTCTATATCCGCGATAATATGGGTGACCCAGACTCGTCTGTAGAATCGATGAGTGCGCATTTGCTCATTTCTCGTGTGCAACTCTATAAGCGTGTGTTGGCTCTCACTGGCACCACTCCTTCAGAGTATATGCGTGCCAAGCGCATCAAGCGAGCAGAGGAACTGCTGCGTGAAGGTGAGTACAACATTAGTGAAATAGCCTATCGAGTGGGCTTCAACAATCCACGCTATTTCTCTAAGTACTTCCAGGAAGCTTATGGTATGACGCCTTCGCAGTATAAGAAGAAACTATCTAATTAAAGATGTGCTTTGTACGATTTGGATAGGGGTATTAACATTTTATACATTCATTTTAAACAAAATAGTAGTATCAGTTAGCCCTATAATGATTAATTTTGCAGCAAAAATAAATCTGTTAAGCATGAGACTAACTAAAACAATTTTTATTTCAGCAGTGCTGCTTATAGGAGCTACAACGGCTTCGGCAGCAGGATTCGTAAAGAATGGTAATTTCATTACTGTTCAGGTAAAACAACATCAAGATTTTGGACCTAACCAAGTGCGTCTGCAGGTTGTCGGCGATAAGATTATCCGTGTGCAGGCTACGGCAGAACAGTCTTTCCGCGAGAAGACAAGTCTAATTGTTGTACCTCAGAAAAGTCAGCCTTCATTTCAGGTAGAAGAACAGGGTGATAACCTTGTGGTTACCACTGCTGCTATGCGTGCTGTGCTCAATGAGTCGACAGGACGTATCTGTTTCTACGACCTCAACGACCAGCTTTTACTTAGCGAGGTGGCTCAGGGCGGAAAGACCTTTAAGCCCTTTACTGTGCCTGATCGTGAGATAGGTGTAGACTTGGCAAAGGTGCCTGAGGCGCAGAAGCATGGATGGTCATGGCGTGCTCTCTTCGATAGTCCCGACAATGAGGCTTTTTATGGACTTGGTCAACACCAGAGCGAGGAACTCAACATGAAGGGAAAGAACGAAGACCTCTTCCAGTATAACACCAAGGTGAGCGTTCCTTTCGTCGTTTCCAACAAGAACTATGGTATTCTTTGGGATTCTTATTCTTATTGCCGTTGGGGTAACCCCGATGACTATCTGCAGTTGAATCGTGCCTTCCGTCTTTTCGATAAGGATGGCAAGGAAGGTCAGCTTACAGGAACTTATGTCGACAAGAATGGCAAGAAGATTGTACGTGGTGAGGACAGCATCTATTTTGAGTATGCTATGCCCGAGACTTCAGAGTTGTGCAACAAGACCGACAAGGGTGGCATTCAGAATCTGCCCAAGGGCTTTGCGCTGAATGGTGCCAAGGTCGTGTATGAGGGATATGTGGAGGCGCCAGAGAACAGCTTCTATCAGTTTATCCTCTATTATGCAGGTTACATGAAGATTTACATCGATGGTAAATTGGTGGTTCCTGAGCGTTGGCGTACAGCATGGAATCCTAACTCGTTCAAGTTTGAGACTCCTATTGCCAAAGGTGTCAAGACGCCTATTCGCATCGAGTGGCAGCCCGATGGCGACGTGTCTTATTGCGGTTTGCGTGTAGCAGCTCCTCGTTCTGAGGCAGAAAAGAATCAGTTGAGCATCTGGAGCGAGATGTCTCCCGATATGGACTATTACTTCGTGGCAGGTAAGAACCTCGATGAAGTCATCAGCGGTTATCGTACCCTCACAGGCAAGGCTCCTGTTTATCCCAAGTGGGTGTTGGGTTTCTGGCAGAGCCGTGAGCGCTATCAGAGTAGCGAGGATATTGAGAGCGTCATGAAGAAGTTCCGTGATCTGCATATCCCTGTCGACAATATCGTTCAGGACTGGAACTACTGGAAACTCGACTCATGGGGTAGTCATGAGTTTGAGACCTCTCGTTTCCCCAATCCTCAGGCCATGCTCGACAGTGTGCATGCCATGAATGGTAGATTTATGATTTCTGTATGGCCTAAATTCTATGACACGGTCAAGAATTATAAGGAGCTTGATGGCAAGGGATGGATGTATCATCAGGCCATCCAGGATGACATTCACGACTGGCTCGGATTCCGTGGCTCTTTCTATGACGCTTATGATGCTGGTGCTCGCAAGATGTTCTGGAGACAGATGGACGAAAATCTGTATTCTAAATATAAGTTTGGTGTTGACGCATGGTGGATGGACGCTTCTGAACCTAATGTGCGCGACTGCACACCGATGTGGTATCGTAAGGCGCTTTCTGGACCTACAGCACTGGGCACGTCGACAGAATATTTCAATGCTTACAGCGTCGTAAATGCGGATGCTATCTACAACGGACAGCGTTCTGTCAATCCTAACCAGCGTGTGTTCCTTCTGACCCGTTCCGGTTTTGCCGGTGAACAGCGCTACAGTACGGCTACATGGTCGGGCGATATCGCTACCCGATGGGAGGATATGCGTGCACAGATGACTGCTGGTCTGAACTATTCTATGGCTGGTCTTCCTTTCTGGGGAATGGATCAGGGTGGATTCTGTGTAGAGAATCGCTATGTGGCAGCCCAGCAGGAGTTTGATAAGACGGGTAAGGAGAATGCCGACCTGAAGGAATGGCGTGAGCTACAGGCTCGCTGGAATCAGTTTGGTTGTTTCGTTCCTCTCTATCGTGCTCATGGACAGTGGCCACTGCGTGAGGTGTGGAACATTGCTCCTGCCGACCATCAGGCTTACAAGACCATCGTGGCTTACGACAAACTGCGATATCGTCTGATGCCTTATCTTTACAGCATGGCAGGTATGGTTCATCTCAAGGATTACACCATGATGCGAGGATTGGTGATGGACTTCAATGGTGACGACAAGGTGCTCGATATCAAAGACCAGTGGATGTTTGGTCCTGCTCTTATGGCTTGTCCTGTTGGCGAGTATCAGAAGTATTCACGCAACGTATACTTGCCTAAGCAAAAGGGATGGTACGATTTCTATACAGGTAAGCACTATGCTGGTGGACAGACTATCGTTGCCGATGCTCCATACGAGAAGATTCCTGTATTTTTGCCAGAGGGAGCCATTCTGCCTGTAGGTCCTGAAATGGAGTGGAGCGATCAGAAGAAGGCTGAACTTATCGACCTCTATGTTTATGCAGGTAAGGATGGCGAGTTTACCATCTACGAGGATGAAGGTACCAACTATAACTACGAGAAAGGCAAGTATGCCACTATTGACATCAAGTATAATGATGCACAGAGAACCATTACTTTCGGAACGCGTAAGGGTAGTTTTGACGGTATGTTGCTGAAGCGTCGTTTCAATGTGGTTCTTGTTGGAACTAACCGTGAGCAGGGTGTCAACCTCGCCAAGGCTCCTAAGGGCAAGATGGTGAAGTATGCAGGCAAGCAGGTTGTTGTCTCTCTGAAGTAATCGTACACGATATGGAATTCGTGAACACTCAAATAAACAAACGATAAGGTATGAGAAAACTCTTAGCAATCGTGTTTATATGGTTGGGCGCTCAGAGTATGAGCGCCCGCCAACGCCAACTCTTTGACAAGGGTTGGCTTTTTGCTCTGGCAGACAGTGCTGGCATGGAGCGTGTGGACTATACCGACCAGGGATGGCGCAAGCTCGACTTACCTCACGACTGGGCTATAGAGGGAGATTTCCTTGTTTCTAATCCTTCGGGTGCCAGTGGCGGAGCCTTGCCGGGTGGTATAGGCTGGTATCGTAAGCATTTCACTATTGACGCCAAGGATAAATATGAACGTTATTTCATTGGCTTCGATGGAGTATACATGAACTCTACCGTGTATATCAACGGACATCAGTTGGGGACCCGTCCTTACGGATACAGTTCTTTCGAATACGACCTTACACCTTATATTAATAAGAAGGGAGACAATGTCATTGCTGTGCGTGTGAACAACAGTGATCAGCCCAACAGCCGATGGTATTCTGGCTGCGGTATCTATCGTCATGTATGGCTTACCAAGACGCATCCAGTACGTATCTCACAATGGGGGCAGTATGTTTCTTCTTCATCCGACGGCACGGTAAGGGTTCGTGTAGACTGGGAGGACTGTAAGGCGGTCTCTGCTGCCGGAAAAAAAGTGTCGGCCAAAGCCTCTAAGCTTAATCCTCAATTCCGTCATACCATCTATGATGCCACAGGCAAGGTGGTGGCGAGCCAGATGGGCAAAAGCCAGGAACAGATGCTGAGGGTGGTTAATCCTCACTTGTGGCAGATAGGAAATGGCTATCTCTATAGCGTGAAGAGTGAGCTGCTGATAGGAGGTAAGGTGGTCGATACAGAAATGACAACTACGGCTTTCCGAGATGCTCGGTTTGATGTGAAGAAGGGATTCTCGCTGAATGGCAAGTTCATGAAACTCAATGGTGTCTGCGAGCATCATGATTTAGGTTGCTTGGGGGCTGCGCTCAACGAGGATGCCCTATATCGCAAGTTGACGATACTTCGCGATATGGGTGTCAATGCCGTCAGGTGCAGTCATAATCCCCCTGCTCCAGAACTGCTCAGTATGTGCGACTCGATGGGAATCCTTGTCATGGACGAGAGTTTCGATATGTGGCGACGCAAGAAGTCGCAAAACGACTATGCACGTTTCTTCGACGAGTGGCACCAGCGCGACCTGTCCGACTTGGTGAAACGCGATCGCAATCATCCTTGTGTCTTTATGTGGAGCATTGGCAACGAGGTGCTCGAACAATGGTCGGATGTTGCTGCCGATACACTTTCACTGGAGCAGGCCAACCTGATACTGAATGCAGGTCACGATGCTTCAACTTTGGCGCATAGCGATGAACTGAGTGTGAACTCGCTCCTGACGCAGCATCTTGCCGAATTGGTAAAGGATAACGACCCTTGGGGCACGCGGCCCATCACGGCAGGATGCAACGAGCCCGACCCTAAGAACCATCTCTTCAAGAGTGGAGCCATCGATGTGATAGGTTTCAACTATCACCATCAATGGGTGAAGGATGTGCCACAGAATTTTCCCGACAAGCCTTTCATCTTCTCGGAGAGTGTGTCGGCGTTGGCCACAAGAGGCTTCTATAAGATGCCCAGCGACAGTATCATCGTTGCTCCTAAAGAGTGGTGGCTGCCCTACACCGACCCGTCGTACATGTGTTCGGCTTACGACAATATGCATGCTTCCTGGAGCAGTACGCACGAGGAGACATGGGATGTCGTAAAGCACAACGACTTTGTGGGAGGACAGTTTATATGGACTGGTTTCGACTATATCGGAGAGCCTACTCCTTATTCTTACCCTGCACGCAGCAGTTACTTTGGGGTGATAGACCTTGCGGGGTTACCCAAGGACAGCTATTATATGTATCAGAGTGAGTGGACCGATAAGGATGTGTTGCATCTCTTCCCTCACTGGAACTGGATACCTGGTCAGACCATCGATATGTGGTGTTACTACAACCATGCCGATGAGGTGGAACTGTTTGTCAATGGCAAGAGTCAGGGCATCCGTCGCAAGAAGGTATATGGAGCAGCCCATGAGGGAGCAGCCTATCAACATTCTACAGAGTATCATGTGATGTGGCGTGTCGCTTTCGAACCAGGAGAAGTGAAGGTGGTGGCACGTAAGGACGGCAAGCAGGTAGGCGAGCAAACCATCCGTACGGCTGGTGCACCTCACCACATCGTATTGAAGAAAACTTATCAGGGTACCTTGGCTTTTGGCGCTTCCGAGCCTACCACCTTTGTCGAGGTGCAGGTGGTAGACAAGGATGGCAACCTCTGTCCTAATGCCGACAACCAGATCTTCTTCTCCTCAGATGCAAAGATCTTGGGTACCGATAATGGCTGCCAGACATCGTTGGAACGTTTTACCGACCCTCATCGCAAGGCCTTCTTCGGCAAGTGTGTCGTTGTCTTGAAGGGTAAGGGAACTCTAACAGCCAAGGCGGTAGATCTGGAACAGGCGCAAATCCAGCTTTAGCAAGTCAAGCTATCTATGATAGATGAATAGCGATTCATGTAAACATAAAAAACTCGCAAGATTCAGTAGAGTCTTGCGAGTTTTTATGTATGATTGCATTCTTATGCTCTCGGATGCTGATTGGTATTTCTCTTACCAGTTGTCTGGGTCGAACGGGTCTTCATCTTTGTTGAATGACCCTTCTCCTTTGTCCCAGATGATTTCGCCCCAGCTGGATGGCCCTTCTGGCATTTCAGGGTCTTGTGGATTGGGGTATTCCGTCCATTTAAGAGGAGAACCTGCGCAGATGCTGCAAGTCTCAGCCATGATGGTTGTAGTCATGGGGCATATATATATTTTTTTCATCGTCTGTCTATTTTGAGTGTTTTACCTAAATATTTAGTCTATCCAGAGTTCTTATCCTGCTTTCTTGTCCAGGGTTTGTCGTTCCCGATTATCTCTTGATGACTTTCTTGCCGTTCAGAATGTAGATGCCGCTTGGGAGTCCGTCCAAGGAACTGCTGTTGCTGATGAGTTGACCATTCAGGCTATAGATGCCATGGGCGAATCTGTCAATTCTGCTTTCTTCCTCGCCATAGATGATAGGGCTGATGCCTGTGGTCTTGTCCAAGGATACCCCATCAAGAAAAACATTGGCTGGTTTGGCAGGGGTGCCGTCGGAAGCAGTAGTTGGTGCAAACCATACGCTGAAGCCTCTCAAGCCTCTTGTTCTTGTCTCAGAAGAATACATCTTACCATTGGAGAAGAAGTAGCAGCCCTTTAGGTCGCTGCGACCCTCTATGATCGTTGCCTTGTCCACGATGGACCATTCGCCGTAATGGTCATCGTTTTTGTCAGTATTCTGTGTGCCCGTTCCGAAGGTTCTGGCAAATGTTCCGAAGGCTGTCATAGTGCCGTTGCCTGTGACGAATGGAGTGCCAGAGCCGTCAACAACGATACTGCTGTTGGTTGTCCAGTCTTCCGTATTCATATTGGTGAGGTCGTTCTTGTTCTCTCCGTCAACAGCGAATGAGACATTGGGAATGTCGATATGGTTCTTGCCGATGCTCACCGATACATCCTTCGCCTGGTGGTTGCCTATGGAACTCAGCTTTGCCGTATAGGCTGGAGTCTGCTCCAGTTCGGTATGCTTGGTAGGGAACATGATGTAAGGTACGTAGGCTTGCATTACTATCTCGTTGTTTCCTGCCGTGCTCATATCTACGCTGACAAACTGGATCTCTTTGCTGGTCAGCTTGTTGAGCTTAGCCAGTTTCACGTTAGGACCGAAAGCTTGGGTGAGTTGGTCCTTGGTGAGGCTAACTGGCAAGACAAAGCCATTCCATTTGTCCTTGTCGAAGGTCTTGTTGAGGTGTAGTGTCACGCTCTTGTAGGTGTTGGAGCAATTCTCCAGATAATCCAAGTTGTCCCTGTCCTGGTCGAGAACCAAGTCGCCATCTGTTGTCTTGCTTGTATAGAGGAGGCGGAAGTCATCGAATACTGTCCACTCTTTCTCTGATGCCACAGGATCCTTGTCATCCTGAGTTCCGATTTCGATTCCGAATCGGATAGTGCCGCCATTTTCAGGCACTTGTACCAGCACGCTGTTGAAGTATTTGTGACTGCCGTAGAATTCCTTGGCAGCATAGTCCATATTCTGCTCTTCGATATGTAGCGCTTCCTTTTCCTGTGCAGACATATATTCAGTCTGTCCCAGAACGGTGGCATGCATCGTCTTGGTGTCTGCAGTGTTGTCGGCATTCACCAAGCAGGCATAGAGCTTTGCCTTAGTGGTAGTGGAGAATCCCTTGCACTCGATAACGTATGCACCGCCATGAGTCACAGTGACATCCTGGTAGATGGTGCCTCGGAAATTCTTGGCATCAGCGCAATAATACTTGCCGCAATGACGCTCATAATTCTCGTTTCCCGTGAACTTGATAGCATTGTTGCCTTCGGGAAATGTGTAGTTTTTTATCGTTTTATTTTCGAAATCATTGGTATATTTATTGCTGATATAGATATAGCTGCCGGTAGTTGTTCCATTGCTGTTTTTAACGTAAGGTTTGTAATAATGCTCCAAGCCTAATCTGATCTTACCTTTTCCTCCATATTGATAAGCTTTCCAGTTGCTCATAGCCGCATTCTCACGAGAGAAGCCTGGGCATTGCAAGCGGAAGGTCAGGTCGATGGACGAGATGATGTTGTCGCTGTTCTTGTCCTGGAGTTCAAATATCTGCTGGTATGACAGAAATCTCCATTCGTCGTTGCCGTCTGCTATCTCTGTGCTTCCTCCTTCCACAACATAGCAGTTTTTGTCCACATCGCCTTGTGTCTTGGCTGCGATGAGGTAATACTTGGGGCTGTCAAATTTAGGTGATGTGTTTGGAAAAGATGAGGTGTTGCTGTATGTACATAGCCTGTAGGTGTTGGTCTTTCCAGAAACAGCCTCCAGTTCCCAACCTCTCTTGACGATCTTTTCCGATATGAGTCCTTTATAAATATATGCTCTGTCTATATACACACCATTGTCTTCAGAAGACTTATTCCCAGTCTCGTATTCCAGGTAGTTGCCCTCTTCTTTCGATTCCTTCGAGTCAAACTTCTGAGCAAGGTGAATCCAGTCGTCTTCGTCGATATGTATCCATAGCGGCATTCCGTATTCTTTCAAGGAGACATGAGTTCCCCAATAGCCTCCTGCATTGAGCAGCAGACCCGTCTTGACATTGTAGAGGAAGAAGATTTTGCTTTTGTCATCTTCGGGAAAGGTGTTGTCGCTGATTTTAGCAGCTCTTACCTGTTCCTTGCTGCAACCAGTTAGCGATTCGATGCCCGCGATGTGGGTTCCATTCGAATTGGTATCCTGAGCCTGTATTTGGAGATTTCCTCCAATGACGAATAGAAGCATGGCAAGGAAAGTAATGAATACGAATAACCACTTTTGTGCTGTATTGCTGTGCTGTTGTTGTAGTTTCTTTCTCATATCAATTTCATTTAAGAGTCGTTGTGTGTAAGTTTTACTCATCCTGTTTTTCGGCGCTAAACTTTGGTTAATGAATAGTTGTAGCGTCAGTTTTAAACACTTGCAAAGGTAGTGGAATCTTTAGTTTGGGTGTTTTTAACATTGGAAAGATTTCTCTTTTTACAATTTCAAAAATGGAAAAAATGACGCAAAAATGTAAAAAGAGTGAATAATGTCGCATTTTCGTCTTAATTTGAGGTGGAATAATTATTTTTTTGTACTTTTGTATTCCGTAATAAGAATTGTATATGATAGAGTTGTTAGAGCATTATTTCAATGTGTTGATTCAATGTGTTGGAGCCATTTATTTTGGTCTCGGCATTGTCCTGTTGTTTGGAAAAGTGCCTCTTGCTGCCGAATATCTTCCTTATCGCAAGGCGAAGAGATGTTTGGCTACTACATATTTTATCATGGGATTCAACCTTGTTGCCTGGTTGGCTATTTCCAGCTCTGCCGATTGGAAAGCGCTCAATCCATATATCAAGTGCGCTGATTTTATATTTTTCTATCTGGAAGCCATCTTTTTCTTTTCCACTTTCTTCTATTTATTGGACGAGAAGTATATGTCGTGGCGAAATTTCAGCAAGGACTGGGTTGTCTTCCTGTTATCTGTTGCCTTGATGATAACTTCCACCATAGGAGTCTTTGGCAAAGTGGGTGCTTGGGTCTCGTGGTTCCCCTTCTTCATATTCTTTGTGCAATACGTGTGGTTCTTGAGACGTTTCTATATCCTATATAATGAGAAGAGGAGTAAACTGGACAATTACTTTGCGGAGGATATGCAGCAGTTTATGTTCTGGATCAAGAAGAGTATCATCCTTGTAATCCTTACCAGTGTACTGAGTTTCACTACGTTGCTTGGGGGATTTATCTATAATTATCTTTTCCAGGTTTATGTCATCTCTGCCAATTTCTACATAGCCATCAGTTTCATCAACTACGCTGCCATGTATGGTAAATTGAACAGTGCCGAGGTGACGGACAAAAAAAGGATGGAGACAGATAAGGAAGAACAGAAAATATCGCAGACAGACAACTATGAGCAGCTCTTTGGCGAGCAAGTGAAGAGATGGCTTTCTGAAAAGCGGTTCCTCGCTCCTCAGTTGACGATAGATGACTTGGCGGCAGAGATGGGTACCAACAAGCTATATATGTCTCGCTATATCAACCGTAAACACGGTGCCAACTTCAGTACTTGGATTACACAACTGCGTCTGGAGGAGGCAAAAAACTATATGAAGGAAAATCCCAATGTGAAGCAGGAAGAGGTTGCTATTCATTCTGGTTTCTCTTCGTCCTCCTATTTCTCCAGGGTGTTCTCGCGCTTTGAGAGTATGACGCCAACAGCATGGCGCAAAGAACAAAATGTTTAAATGTGTACATGTTATGTTAATCGCAAAGCCATTCTTCTTAAAAAGATTTGTGACTTTGCGATTTTTATTTTATTTTTGCCTTATCTTATAAAACCAACTTTCGTATATCAAGGAGTTAAAGGAGTTAAAGGAGTTAAAGGAGTTAAGACGTATGTCTTGCTGCTTAAAAACTACACCCAAAAGACTATTGTCTTAACTCCTCAGCGACCATAGGAAGCGATAACTCCTTTAACTCCTTTAACTTCTGAACTTGCAAAACTTGAATTATAAACCTAATAGAAGAGTAAATATGAAAAGACTATTATTGATGGGATGTTGCGTGTGTGGGCTTGTAGCCCATGTGCAGGCACAGTTGCGAACCAACGAAGGTATTGAGTATCTGCAGTGCCAGGCTCCCGATGTGTCGGGCGATTTCTGTGACCTTGCCAATACCTATTTCTTGGCAGACAGTATTGCTAACTTCGACTTGAACAAAGGAGAGGGAATGCTCAATTGGAAACGCTATCGCATGTCGCCTCGTCAGGCATTCAACTTGAATGGCTATTGGCCTGTACGTATGCAGATGCTCGACTTCCCGAGCACCCAGTATGACAATGATCCCAATCTGAAAATAAGAATACGCAAGGTAGACGACCGTACCTTGCGCGTCACCCTTTTCACTTCGCCCGTAGAGCCTCGTATGGATGATGCCAACGACCCTATGTTCTCGCCCGAGTTTATTGCCGCAAACGCAGGTAACGACCATGCCCGCATCGGAAAGGGACGCTGGAACACTTCGGTTTCTGGCAATAGTATCGTTTATCGCAACAAGAATGGTGTGCTCGAGATACAGAAATATCCTTTCCGCTTGATTCTGAGAGACAGTAAGGGAAAGATACTAACCCAGACTCGCCATATCATCGACAACGATAGTTCGCAGATCAAACTGTTGCCGTTCAGCTTCATCAAGCGTGGTAGCGACAACTCACGAAGCATTAACCCCGTATTCCTCCTTTCTCCAGGAGAGCGCATCTATGGTTGTGGTGAGAGTTTCACATCGCTCAACAAGGTGGGACAGAAGATTAATCTCTCCGTTGTTGACCCACAGGGACCAGAGGGCGCCAACATGTATAAGCCTGTGCCTTTCTATTTCTCTAATCGTGGCTATGGTTTCTTTATGCACACATCAGCTCCTTCTACAGTCGACTTTGGGGCATCTTACATCGGTGCTCAGCGACTCTTTATGGCAGATGAGACGATGGACTTCTTTGTGTTCTTTGGCGAGCCAAAGGAGATTTTGGATGAATATACACAGGTGACAGGCAAGTCGCCCATGCTGCCTCTCTGGACTTTCGGAACATGGATGAGCCGCATCTCGTATTTCTCTCAGAAGGAGGGTATGGAGGTTGCCCATCAGTTACGTGCCAATAAGATTCCTTCCGATGTCATTCATTTTGATACAGGATGGTTTGGTGTAGACTGGCAATGCGATTACGAGTTTGCCAAAGACAGGTTTAAAGACCCTGTGGGGATGCTTAAGTCACTGAAGAAGGATGGCTTCCACACCTGTCTGTGGCAGCTGCCATATTTTACTCCTAAAAACCGATATTTCCGTGAATTGGTAGATGGAGGTATGGCAGTACGTAATGGCAATGGAACACTCAACTACGAGGATGCTGTGCTCGACTTGAGCAATCCTAAGACTGTGAACTGGTATCAGGACAAGATAGCTCACCTCATCAATCAGGGGGTAAGTGCCATCAAGTGCGATTTTGGTGAGGCTGCTCCTTATGACGGACTTTATGCTTCGGGCAAGACAGGACTCTATGAGCATAATCTCTATCCTTTGCGATACAACAAGGCTCTCTATGAGGCAGTGAAGGATCATTCGGCTGAGCACGAAGGTGTGATATGGGCACGAAGTGCTTGGGCAGGAAGTCAGCGTTATCCTCTCCACTGGGGTGGCGATGCAGCTACCAACGAGATAGGAAGCGTGGGTATGATAGGTGATCTGCGTGGAGGATTGAGTTTCGGTCTTAGTGGTTTCTCTTTCTGGAGCCATGACTTGGGTGGTTTTGTTAGCAAAAGTCCTGAAGATCTGTATCGCCGTTGGCTGCCTTTTGGATTCCTCAGCTCACATACACGCGCTCATGGAGCACCTCCCACAGAGCCTTGGCTCATCAGCAAGGACTTTACAGATGCCTTCCGTGCCAATGCCGAGATGAAGTATCGCCTCATGCCTTATGTTTATGCGCAGGCTAAAGATTGCTCTGAGCGAGGACTACCTATGGTTCGTGCACTCTTTGTAGAGTTTCCTCAGGATGCTGGGGCATGGTTAGTGGAAGATGAATATATGTATGGTTCGCAGATATTGGTGGCTCCTCTCTTAGAGAGTGGTACAGAGCGCACGGTATATCTGCCCAAGGGCAAGTGGATAGATTATCAGACGGGCAAGGTGTATGAGGGTGGCTTCCAAACCATCGTTGTTCCTACTCAGGTGGCAGATGTACAGGCTCAGGGCAATGTAAGCTTGCCTTTGCCTTGCGTTATCCTTGTTAGGGATGGTAGTCTTATCCCTCAGGTGCCAGTGGCTCAGAGTACTGATCGTATCGATTGGTCTAAGCTTACCTGGAAGCCTTTCCGCGTGGATGCCACCGAGTGTGTGGGCTATCTGTATCGCCCTGGTGATACGAATATTGAGGTGGTAAGAAAATAAAATGAACTTTTGTTCGTTATATAATATAACAGAACTTGATCATAAAACGACTTAGACAATGAATGTACGGGTAGAAGGGGCTACAGCCAGTTTGGCTGCGCCCATTGCCTCGCTCATTATGGAGGCGATGAATCATGAGTGTTGCCAGAATCTGGCAGGTAAAGACCATACGATAGAGGATTTCCGTCGGGTCATGACGGAATTGGTGGCTCTTGACGATAGTCAGTATAGTTATCGCAATACGCTTTGTGCCTTTGCTGACGATGGTCGTCTGGCTGGCATCTGTGTGGCTTACGATGGAGGGGAACTGCATCGCTTGCGCCGCCGTTTTATAGAGGCTGCTCAAAGGGAGTTTGGCATCGATTATTCTGGTATGGACGATGAGACTCAGGCAGGTGAACTTTATATTGATAGCATTGCTGTACCGAGCGTGTTTCGAGGTCATGGTATTGCCAAACTATTATTAAAAGCTGTTATTGAGCGTGCCCGTGAGATGGAATTGCCAGCAGTAGGTCTGCTTGTCGATAAGGGAAATCCTTGTGCCGAGTCTTTATACACCAAGGTGGGCTTCCAGTATGTCAATGATTCTGCATGGGGAGGTCATGCGATGCGTCATCTGCAATATCGATTGGATTGATTGTTGCTTCACTGAATATAAATATCCCTCCGAAAGTTAAATGAAAAAACTTTCGGGGGGATATTGTTTCTTTACAATGTGATAAGCCTCTGTAGATTAACTCTCCAGTTCTTCTATCTCGCTCTCATCCATGTCGCTGTCCAAACGGTCGCGCCACAGATACTTGCGTGTCTCGTGTACGATGATGCCGCTAAGACAGAGCAAGGATATGAGGTTAGGTATGGCCATCAACGCATTCATGCAGTCGGCAATGTTCCATACCAGTTCCAAGCCGACGACACTACCTGCAAAGATACTGATGATGTAGAGCACGCGGTAGGTTAGCATCCAGCGCTTGCCTTTAAGGTATTCCACGCAGCGTTCGCCATAATAGCTCCAACCTAAGGTGGTACTGAAAGCAAAAG